>Ga0194060_10003808_pt1 | contig 10599 bp, 8 predicted proteins | sample SepL225m_MetaG_FD_163427 | JGI IMG/M metagenome (GOLD analysis project Ga0194060, IMG submission 163427) | Anoxic zone freshwater microbial communities from boreal shield lake in IISD Experimental Lakes Area, Ontario, Canada - Sep2016-L222-5m | ecosystem: Environmental > Aquatic > Freshwater >... | reverse complement strand
GGCCTCCCGGGGGCCGAGTGCAGGGCCGAGTGCAGGGCCGATCGCCGCGGAGAGGTTCCGGCCGCCGCCGCCATGCTTTTTCCTCATCTCCCCCCAGGCGCCCCACTACTGGATCGGGGCGAGCATTTCGGTGCCGTCGCGCCCGGGGGCCGTGCCGGCCGGCGACACCCTGCTGATCGTGTCGAACGACGTGTTCACCAATCCGTTCCTGGCGCGCACGGTTCGCTCGGCCCTGCTGGCCATGGCAACCATCGTCATCGCCATCGTGTGTTGGGTGCCATTGCTGCGCGGCCTCACCCGCGCGATCCACGCGCTCGAGTCGGCCACGGCACGCATTGCCGAGGGTCGGTTCGACAACCGCGTCGACGAACGGCGCGGGGACGAACTCGGCCGGCTTGGACGGGCGATCAACCAGATGGCGTCGCGCATCGAAACACTGGTCAGCGGCCAGACGCGGTTCCTCGGCGACACCGCGCACGAATTGCGGTCGCCGCTCGGGCGCATGCAGGTCGCGATCGAGTTGCTCGACCAGCGTGTCGGCGACTCCGATCGCCAGTATCTTCGCGATGTACGCGACGACATCGACGAACTGGTCCGCCTGACCGACGACCTGCTCGAGTTCACCCGGACGCGCCTCTCCGGCCGGGACGAACCCCTGCGCCCGACGGATGTCGGCCACGTCATCGCCCGCGTGTTGCGCGTCGAAGGAAAAGGCGCGGACATCTCGACCCTGGTGCCCGATGGCCTCATGGCCATGGCCCGCCCGGATGACCTGCTCCGAGCCCTCAGCAACATCGTCCGAAATGCGGTGCGCTACGCGGGGCATGCCGGACCGGTGTGCCTCTCCGCCGATCGACATGACGACGTCATTCAGATCGTGGTCGCAGACGCCGGCCCGGGCGTCCCTGATGAAGCGCTCGAGCGGATCTTCTCGCCGTTCTATCGCGTCGACCCGTCACGGGCACGGCGAAGCGGGGGGACCGGCCTCGGCCTCGCGATCGCGCGCAGCGCGATCGAGGCGTCCGGTGGTTCCGTCGTCGCCGCCAACCGCAGGCCCTCGGGGCTCGAGCTGCGGCTGACGTTGCCGGCGGCGTGACAGCCCGCGATCCGCCACGCCACGACCGCCCGACTCTCCGGGAGGACATGAGCCAGGATCAGCCATGACGCTTCGGAGCCGAATCGACGCTGGGTTGCTCGCCCGGCGCAACGGTGTGCTGAAGCTGCAGGGCGGCGTCTCGCAGTTGAGCATTGAGGCCGACGGACACCGGCACACACGGCGACGTCCAGCGGTTCGGCGGCGCTCAGGGCCTTCTCTCTGACGCTCGGTTTTAGAAACCTCGGAGTGAATCAACCAGGATTGCCACTCCCCGCCCCAAGGCGGCGCGCTCGAGGCCGACCGCTATAGCGACCCGGAGGATGCCAGCGGCTACTCGGCGCACGACATCCGACGTGGCCGAGCGCAAGCGGATTCACAACGACGGGCACGGCGCGGAGCACACGGCGGCGCACAGACCGGTGCGCCTGGTGTACTCAGAAGCCCATGAGTCCTGGCCTGCGACGCGCAGGCGCGAATCTCCACTCAAGTGCTGGACGCGGGCGAAGAAGGACGCCCCCTTCGCGGGGAACCAATCCAACCTCCACGAACTTGCGCGGCGACGGCGCCGTTGAACCGCGAAGGGGCACGCCAATCGACAGGCCCGTTGGTGCAGGTTCCAGTCCGTCGCGTGGCGCTAGCGGACACGACGCGGTGGCTTGGTCCAGTTCTCGACGCGGAGGCCCTTGACCCGAGCGAACTCCGCGGTGTTGTTGGTCACGAGCGTCAGGCCGAGACTGCGTGCGTGCGCGGCAATGAACAGGTCGTTGGCGCCGATGGGCAAGCCGCGTTTCTTCAGATCAGCGCGAATCTCCGCATAGTGCGGCGCCGCGGCGTCTGGGAAGTCCAGCACTTCGACATAGGGGAGGAACGCGGCAAGCGCCGCCGCATCCTGCGCCTGTCGCGGCGAGACTTCGACGCCGGAGAGCAGTTCGGATTTGGTGACGACTGACATGCACACCTCGGCCACCGGTACGCCCTGCAGCCGGCGCAGCACAGCCGCGTTCGACCGCTTCATCACATAGGAGCATGTGTCCGTGTCGAGCATGTAGCGAGGCATCAGGACTCCCGCTCCTGGACGGGGAGGTCCTCGACGTTGTCCATGAACGCCCCGGACGCGACCGGGGCGCTCTCCAGGTACGGGCCCCAGTCACGGGGCCGGGGCGAGAGGATCACGTCCTCGCCCTGCTTCCGGATAAAGACCTCATCGGTGGAGAACTGGAATTCCTTGGGCAGCCGCACGGCCTGGCTGCGGTTCGTCATAAAGACTCTTGCGGTGCGCGGCATGGTCTTGGGCCTCCTTGGAGAGATGCCATATACGTCAGTATACCGCCGAGCGGCCGTCCGACCACGCCGGCGCCCGCGTGGCCGATGGCGGTGAGGAGGCGCATCAGGGCCGCGGCCGCCGCCTGAGTAAGACGCCGCTTCTTGATGACTTGTCCGAAAGTCGAAGGGCAAGATATGGCGCCTGCCACCGTGACCTACTTGGTCTACATTCGCGCGTGCGGCGACGGCACGATCGGAGCGGAACAGCGCCTCGAATCAAAGATTCGCTCGCTACTTCAGCCGTTCTTCGATGGCCAACGGATTCCGCCGACAATCCAGGACCGCATAGACCCGAACGGTCTTGCGTAGTACGCGGTAGTAGATCGCGAACGGAAAACGCTTCGATAGCAGGCGGTGGTACCCAAAATGGCTGGCATGAATCCCGGCGAACAACCGGAGGGAGTCGATGTCGGAAAACAGCGAATCGAGGAAGTAATCCCCGAGGCCTGGCTGCTGATTCTCGTAGAAGTCGTAGCCGTCGACAAGATCCTGCTCGGCTTCGTCGAGAATCTGCACCGTCATTCGACGCGTGCCCGGATTCGTCTCTTTGCCTCAGCCCAGTCGCCAAATCCGGAACGCCCCCGCCGAGTTCTTACGGACCGCGCGCGCAATACGTCCGCATGCCACGCTGGCGCCGGCACGTCGCCCGGGGTCGCCTGCAGCGTCTCCCAAAGCGCCTCCATCGTCCGGAGTTTCTCCGCGGTCGTCATCTTGGCCAGCCTGATCAGTGTCGCCACGAGTGTCTCCCTCTGGGTCCGTTCCACTATACGCCACGGTCGCCCGCGCCTCAACGGCTAGCTCCGCGGCCATCTACGTCGCAGGTCGCCGCCTCACGGCCCTGCCGAATCGGGGCAGCAGAAACCCGCCGACCGGGCCGAAGGGCTCTTACACCCGGGCTCGTCACTCCCATCGAAACAGCTTGGTCGCAAGAGCGCTGCATACAGCGAAGATGACGACGAGGGCACCCGCATTCCACCAATGCCCGCTCCATCCCGGTCCGTCCCAGACGCCCCGCATCAGTGAGACCGCGTGGGTCGTGGGAAGCCCGTACGACAGGATCTGCAAGGCCGGCGGGAGCCGACTCACCGGGAAGAAGAGCCCCGACACGCTGACCATCGGATACAGGATCGCCGCCCCGATCGGCTGCGCAAACCGCGCGGTGGGAATGATACTGGCGATGAGGAAGCCCAGCGAGAGGATGCTCAGGGTGCTCAGCAGGAGCGCCGCCGAAAAGCTGGCCATCGGGAAGTTCATCGCGCCGGGAAACAGCCTCCGGCCCGCCAGGACCAGGAGCGCCAGGCTGACGACGCTGAAGATGAGCTTCACGAGCACCTGGGCGCTCAGGATCGTCAGCGGGGACAGCGGCGTGGCCCGAAGCCGCTTGAGAATCCCACCTTCCCTGTAGATGGCGATGATCGCAACCAGCGACAAGACGGCGTTGACGGCGATCATGAGCGCCGCCAGGATCCCAAGGTTGAACGGCGATTGTGCCGTCGTCTGGTCGCCTACCCGCACCGAGCCAAACGCGCGCCCAAGCACAACAAAGAGGAGCACGGGGATGGCCAGGGTTCCCACGACGCCCATCGGCTCCCTCACGAAGATCTTGGTTTCGACCCACGTCAGCTTCCAGAGTCCCTTCAACATCGATTAGTCCCTGACGCCATGGCCGGTGAGTTTGAGGAAAACGTCCTCGAGTGTCGGGAGTTCGGTCCGGAACCCGCGCACGTGAATGCCTTCGCGGGCGATGACGGAGATGACGTCGGTCGCGAAATCGTCGCCCGCGCCGTCGATCGTGTGGGTCGATCCGTCGCTGGTAGCGGACCGAAGGCTGGGCACTCCCGCCATGGATTGGGCGACGTTTGCCAGGTCGGCTGTGAAGACGATGCGCCGCTCCGGACAGTGCTCGGCAACCAACTCGGCGGGGCGTCCAATCGCGATCAGCCTGCCGTGCTCGATGATCCCAACACGGTCGCAGAGGCGTTCCGCCTCCTCCATCAGGTGTGTCGTCAGCAGCACGGTCTTGCCGCGATCCTTCATGGACAGAATCAGCTCCCAGATCGCGCGACGGGCTTGCGGATCGAGGCCTGTGGTCAGTTCGTCGAGGAAGACCACCTCCGGGTCGTGGGCCAAGGCCAACGCGACGAACAGTCGCTGCTTCTGTCCGCCCGAGAGCGTCATGAACCACGCATTCCGCTTGCGGTCCAGACCGAGCCGAGCCAGAAGATCATCCACGTCGACGACGTGCGAATACAGGGTGCTCCAGAGGTCGATGGCTTCCCACACCTTGATCCGTTTCTGCAGGTGCGCGTCTTGATGCTGGACGCCGATCTTCTTGCGCAGCTCCGATGCGTCCCGTTGCGGATCGAGCCCGAGGACCCGGATGGCGCCTCGGTCGGGTGTCCTCAGCCCTTCCACGCATTCCATCGCCGTGGTCTTGCCCGCGCCGTTGGGACCGATCAGGCCGAAGATCTCCCCCTCGAACACGTCCAGCGACACGTCGTCGACCGCGACGGTCGGACCGTAGCGCTTTCGCAAGTGGGCGACGGAGATGACGACGCGAGGCATGATTCAGACTCCGCGGAGATCGCGCGACGCCCCGCATGCCACACGCAGGACGGCGATTCGACTGCGCGCCGATAGGGTACGCCGCCGCTAGGCGCGGACGAGCGTCGCGCCCCAGTTCATTCCGGCGCCGAACGCCACACAGAGCACCAGCCCGCCGGGTGTGATGCGGCCGGCGCGCACGGCTTCGTCCCACAACAACGGAATGGTGGCGGCCGTCGTGTTGCCGTACTTCTGGATGTTGTGAATCACCTTGGCGTCGGGCAGGCCCAGCAGCTTCTGGACGTACTCGTTGATGCGGCGATTGGCCTGGTGCATCAGCACCATGGAGAGGTCGGCGGCCGTCAGGTTGTTTCGCTTGAGGATGGCCTGCGCGACCTCTGCCATGCGGGTGGTCGCCAGCTTGAAGATGTAGCGTCCGTCCATCACGGGAAACTGGTCCCCGCGCTGGACCATCTCGACATCGACGTAGGGCCGGTGCGCCGATCCGAGCCCGGGCACGCAGAGTCGATCGTAGTCGGCGCCGTCGGCGCAGATGATGTGATCGAGGATGCCCCGGTCGCCGCCCTGGCCCGCCTGCACCACCACGGCGGCCGCGCCGTCGCCGAACAGGACGGCGAGGTGGCGGTTCTTCGTGGTGAGGTCCCATTCGTGCTGCGGGATCGGCGTGTCGATCGCGCCGTCGAGCCTGGCCCAACTGGCGGCCCCGAACGTCATGAAGATGCTGTGGACCTCGGCGCCCACCACCAGCACGGTCCTGGCAAGCCCGGAGCGAATCTGCGCGTCCGCCAGCTGCAACGCGTAAATAAATCCGCAACACTGCTGGCGGATGTCAAAGCACGGGATGTTGCGCAGTCCCAGCTTGGCCTGTAACAGCCCGCCGTTGCCTGGCATGTAGTGATCGGGCGTCATCGTCGCGTAGACGACCAGATCAATGTCGGACGGCTGGAGGCCGGCGGTGTCGATGGCCTGCCGCGCGGCAGGCACCGACAGATCGAGCGTAGACGTGCCGGCATCCACGAAGTACCGCGTCTCGACACCGGTGCGTTCGCGAACCCACGCGTCGCTGGTCTCCATCACGGTCGCCAGCATGTCGTTGGTGATGCGACGGGGAGGAATGCTCGCGCCGCTGCCGATGATGATTGAATGGGTCACCGATTGATTTTGATATGGAAAGCCCCCGCAAGTCCATCATTCCGACGCGCCGGGGCGAACGCCGGGTTGGAGGCGGGCGATCAGTTTCCTGGCGACCTCGGCCATGTCGGGATGCTGCGCCGCCCGCTCGGCTAGCGGGCGGGCCTTCTCGGTGTTCCCGAGATTGGCAAACGCCACGGCGCCGTTGTACGCGGCGCGGGCCTGCTGTGCCTGGAGCGTGGCGATCGTTTTCCGTTTGGCCTCCGCGAGCCGCGCCTTTCTTTCGGCTGGCAGGTCTGAGACGGCGATCTCGGCGATGCGCGCGTGTGCGGCCTGCTCGTCTTCGACGTAGCACGGCAGCGCCGCACTGAACACCTGCGCCCCCTCCGGCCATTTCTTCTGCATCACCAGCACGCTCGCCAGATAGTAGCCGGTGTCGCAATCGCGCGTCTGGCGGCCGGCGAAGTGTTCCGCGGCGGACCGGAACTCCCGCTCGGCGCGCTCGACTTCGGTGCGCGCGAGCGCCACCAACCCGGAGAGTTTGTCGACCAGCGGGTCCATCGGCAGGTAACTGCGCGCGACCACGAGGTCGGCGCTGGCGCGGTCGAGTTGGTTGAGCCGGAAGTGATTCCAGCCGATCCAGTAGTTCGCTTCCCCGAGATACCAGGTGCCGAGGCGCACCATCTGATTGAGCACGGCGATCGCGTCGTCTGAGCGGCCCAGATAACTGAGGGCCTTGGCTTCGCCGAGCATGGCGTCGCGCTGGCCGGGCACGGCGGAGGCCGCGACGTGGTAGGCGACGAGCGCCGACTCGGTGTCTTCCATCGCCAGGTAGACGTGCCCAAGGACGACGTTCGCCGCGATCAATGACGGGATTTCCGAGAGGGCGGCCAGCAGGTGGCGCTCGGCGGTGCGCAGGGTGCCTCGCCCGAGCGCTCGTTCGCCCTGGAACAGATGCAGTTCTTTGAGTCGCGGCTCATCCACCATCAGGTCGTCCAGTTGACTCGCCGTCGCTCCAGAACACGTCGAGGCGCGCGCCCGAAGCAGCGGCGCCGATCCGGCTGGCAGCGCCCACGGCGTCTGATTCGCCTCCGATAATTTGTTCGCATACACACAGTCGAGCGCGATCAACTGGTACGCGCTCAGCACGTCACGCGGCGCCGACGCCAACAGCTGTGAACGCCATTCCGAAAAGCGTTCGTTGACCACCCGATACGTGTCCAGCCTTGTGTCGTGCTGCTCGGCCGAGACACCAAGTGACTTCCACGCCACCGTGTCCGCCATCGCGAGAAACGCGGAATAGTCTGCGGGAACAGGAAGGCCGCCCGCCAGCGCTTCCGCCTTCTGCATGGATCGAGCGCTCCCCAATCCCAGCTCGCGCTCGCGCATCGCGAGCAAGACCGCTGTGTCGGTCGCCCGGTAAGCAGCCACCGGCACCTCGGCAGGGCCGGCGGCAAGCGATTCGTATATCGCCAATGCCTCAGTCAGGCAGGTGTAGCACCCGGCGCGGACGAGGCCATCGGCCCTGGCCAATGTTTCCGTCGCAGCCATCGACGGGGCGAAATTCAGTCGTGGGCGAGCCGGCGCGCACGCCGCCAACATCAGGCAGGCCACCAACAACAGGCCGGCCGCCGCGACCGCCACGGTCCGCCTCAGGCGATACGGCCACTCCATGCCGGTGTTGCGCTCCGCCGAGGCCATCACCGTGTCCCGATGAGGCGTTTGAGCCAGGCGATCCGGTCGCGGGTCGCGTCGGCGTTCAAGGCGTGCGGCGCGTCGTACCACCGCACCTCTCTCGGCGATCGCACCGCAGCCACGATGGCGTCGGCCGACGCGCGGGGCACGAATTTGTCCTGCGTGGCGAACTGAAACAGCATCGGCAACCTCTCCGGCCTGGCCAGGTACAGGGGCGGATCGAGATGGGCCGTCTGGGCGATGGCGTCTGCCCGCTGCCGGGCGTCGGCGCGCGTGGGCCACAGCAAGAACCAGTCGCTGAACGCTTTGGTGCCCGCCATAAACACAAATCCCTTGAGGCGTGGCGCGTCGAGCGCGGCCACGATCGCGCCGTACATGGCGCCGAAGTCGTGCCCCACGTAGTAGAGCCGGCCAGGGTCGACCCCCGGCCTCGACGCCAGGACGTCCAACGCGCGGCGCAGTTGCTTGACCTGTTCGATTGAGTGCCCACGGTCGGTCGCGGGATCGCGGTTCTCGAACCACGTAGCGTCGGACCACATGGTGTCGACGAGCAACGACACCACGCCCACGCCCGCCATCTCAACGGCGTCTTCGACGAATTCGGTCCGGTTCGACGTGGGATTGGGCGGTTCGTACCAATGGACAAACAGGATGCCGGGACGGCGCGCCTGCACGCGGCCGACCGGCGCGACCAGGGTGGCGGCCATCCGGCCGCTGGTAATCCGGTCGAAGGTGATGTCGGTCAGCCTGGCCACGCCGCGCGTCTGGCTGCCGACCGTCGTCAGGTTGAGCGGTTTCGATCGGCTGTATTCGAAGACCGCCGCCGGGTACTGGGCGAGGGCGACCGCCCCCCCCATCAGCAGCGCACAACCCGTGACCATGGATCGATATCTGGTAGGTATGCCCACGGCGCATCTCCATCCCGCATGAGGGTTTGCAAGCGCTCTGCGTCGAATCCTATCACTCCAACATTCCGATGGCGCCATCCCGGGTCGCGCGACCAGGGGTGACCCGTGCGAAGATAAAAGGCGATCGGCACTGGTCGGGGCCAACGGCGTGATTCCAGCGTCGAATGATCAACATGGGAACTGCCAGCCCTCGTTCCGCGTCTCCTCGGATGATGGCTCGGCTCACGCGTGGCGTTGCGTGCGGGGTGATGCAGGCAGCGTGCGTGGTCGCGTGGCTCGTGATGGCCGCGCCCGCGCAGGCTCAGACGCGCCCCGCGCCACGCTCGCAGCCCGAACTGACCGGCCTGCTCGCCGCATTCCGCAGCGTCGTCCAGAACGGCGACGTCGACGGGTATCTGCGGCTGGTCGCGCCGGCTTCCGATAGCTTTCTCGCGCTGTCGTTCGCGCGTGGCCTGTTCGGGCCGGGGGGCGCCACCCGGGTGGCCGTCGTGCTGCGCGATCGCGTGCCCCGTGTCTTTCGGGACGGCACCTCTGGCGCCAGCCTCGCGGTCGACGTCCTGATTGAACGGGGGCCGCTGGCCAGCATTTACACCTGCAAACTCGATGTCGTCCCTCCTGACGTGGATGACGGAAGCGTCGCCTCCGGGCAGGCCTGGCGGATCCTGGCGGCCGAGCAACTGACCGGCGTCGAAGGACTCGAGCGTCTCGCCCTCGACCCATCCATCCAGTACCGAGCCCGCAATCTGGTGGTGCGCGCCGAAGACGTGGAGTTTCGCCTGGTCGACGGGTACGTGTTCGTGGCGAGGAGCGGCGATCGCATTTCGGCGGCCGTCCTGTTGGGCGACGGGGAGATGATCTTTCGCCCTTCCCTGCCGGGTGAGCGGAGCCAGGTGCGGATCTTCTCAGGCAGCGATACGCTGCGTGCGCGGTTCGACGCGATCTACCTCCGGCTGTCTTCAGCCGACGCCGATCAACTGCTCGGCATGGACCGCCTCACCCTCGAACCGGTCGATCGGAAACTGCTGGATCGCTCGACGCACGTGTTCGCGGACGAGGCCGAAAAATCCTTCGTCGTCGATCTGGGCGATCTCAGCACGGATCGCTGGTGGGTCCGGCCCCAGCCGGGCGATCTGGTCGCCGAGGTCCGCACTCGGAAGTACGGCACGCTGACCTACGCCCGTTCCTGGAAAGATCACGAAGACGTCACGCTGTTCGACCGCCAGCGCCGGCGTCACATCGCGGTCTACGCGTCGCCGGAGAAACTGGCGCAGCGCGGCCGTTTCTACGACGAGCGGGACGGCCGCGAATACGAGGTGCGGCACTATGACGTCGATGCCGCCTTCGCGCCGGACCGGCAGTGGATTCAAGGGCGAACGCGCCTCAGTGTCACCGCGCTCGCCGATAATCTGACGCGGCTGACGCTGCGACTGGCCGATGGTCTCGAGGTCGAATCGGTGTGGACTGCGCAGCACGGGCGCGTGCTCGGCCTGCGGGTGCGACACCTCAACAGCCTGTTGGTCGCGTTGCCCAAGCCGGTGGTGCGGGGCGCCGACCTCGACGTGGTGGTGACCTACAAGGGCCGTCTGGCCCCGCAAGCCACCGAGCGCGATACTCGCAGCGTCGCCGGCACGCCGGCCATCGAGTTCGACGACTATCCGCCGATGCCGATCGAAGCGGCCTACCTCTACAGCAATCGCAGCTATTGGTACGCGCAGGCGGCCGATGAAGGCTACGCGACCGCGCGAATCAGGATCAGTGTGCCGGTCGAGTACACCTGTGTCGCCAGCGGCGAACTGGTGGGCGGGGGGCCCTTGACCTCGGGGGTGGTCGGGCAAACCGGTCCGTCGGCGGCGCAGCGGGTCTACACGTTCGAGGCCGCGC
>Ga0194060_10003807_pt1 | contig 10604 bp, 9 predicted proteins | sample SepL225m_MetaG_FD_163427 | JGI IMG/M metagenome (GOLD analysis project Ga0194060, IMG submission 163427) | Anoxic zone freshwater microbial communities from boreal shield lake in IISD Experimental Lakes Area, Ontario, Canada - Sep2016-L222-5m | ecosystem: Environmental > Aquatic > Freshwater >... | reverse complement strand
GCGCGCCGGGCGTGTCGACGGCGACGGCGATGCCGTTGATGCCGCTCTCCAGCGTTCCCAGCGTCGTGCAGAAGCTGCAGCGCCGATACTGATCCACTGACGCGTCGATGAGCGTATGCAGGTCCCGCCAGTTCTTCTTGAAGCTGTCCCCGATTTGACGCAAGGCCTCGTCGCGCTCCTCCGGATTCATCGCACCGAGCAGCGCCAGCCCCATTGCCGAGTAGGGGAGTACCAGGCGCGAGCCGACATTGACGCGCAGGGTAAAGATACTCTTGCTGCTATGGCAGACTTCATTGCACACCATCGCCAGGGCATCGCGGCTCGCCAGCACCACCAAGGCGTCCTCCTGATCCGCGAGTCGTTGCAGCAAAGGGCGCGCGAGGACGCGGACGTCTACATTCGCCAGGGCCCCGAATCCCAATGCGAGCACCGAAGTGCCGAGCCGATACTTGCGCGATGCGCTCGAATAGCTGAGGTAGCGCAGGCCGGTCAAGTTGGCGGTAAGGCGCGATACGGTGGGCCGGGGGAGGGCGGTCTTGGCGGCGATTTCCTGGTTGCTCAACCATTCGTTTCTGGGGGTGAAAGCGCGCAGGATGGAGAGCCCGCGTGCAAGCACGCGCACCTGGCCGGCCTCGGGCGCGGATGCCGATTGCGTGCGCCTGTGCTCAGCCGGGGCTGCTGCCGGTCCCTTGCGCGCAGGAGTGGATCGCGCCGGCTTGGAGGCCTGGGGCATATCCGTCACCCGGAAGGCTCAACGCTGACCAGGAGATCTCCCGCGTTGACCGTCTCATTCAACCGGCAGTTGATTGCGGTGACGGTCCCGGCAAACGCGGCGCTCACCCTGTTTTCCATCTTCATGGCCTCGACGACGGCGAGCACGTCTCCCTCGGATACGGTCTGGCCGACTTTGACCGGCAGCGACACCACGACACCGGGCATCGGCGACAAAGCCGATGCGCCGGTCGAGAACTGCGCCGGGTTTCGATCCGCGTAGGCCTGAACGCTGTAGCGCGCGCCGTCCAGCATCAGCTCAATCGCGGTGCTCGCCCGCGTCGCGTGCCAGCGGATATCGCCCAGCTTGCCGTGCAGGATGTTTGCATCGACGGCATCGACGGGATCGACCTCGACATAGAAGCGCTTCTCTGCGACGAAGACTTCCATACCGTTTTGGTCGCATCGGCCGAACGCACCTTTGAGCGTTTCGTGACCGACCCAGAACCATAACTCGCCCATGGGGGACTCTGGAATCAGCTTGTCGCGATCGAGCACGCCGGCTGATCCCCCGGCGCTCCAGGGCCAGCGCGGTTGCCGGGCGCGCTCTGCAGCGAGCGTTGCCGCGCAAGCGCAGGCGATTGCATCGGCCGTGGCGTCCCGGGGCTTGAAAGGCAGTTCGTCCAGGTACTGCGTGTGATAGGAGCCTTGCACGACATTTGGGTCATCCATGAGGCATCGCAGGAAGTGCAAATTGGTTGTCAGGCCGAGCACCACCGTGGATCGGAGCGCGGCAACCATGGTCGCGCGGGCCTCGGCGCGGGTTTCGCCCTGAGTGATCAGTTTCGCCACCATCGGGTCGTAATAGGGGGGGACCTCGCCGCCCTCGACGATCCCTGCCTCGATGCGGGTCGCCGGTGGCCAGGCAAGGCGCATTGCCCGGCCCGGGGCAGGCAGAAAGCCGTTCGCAGGATCCTCTGCGTAGACACGGCATTCGAAGGCGTGACCATGAGCGTGTATCTCTGTCTGCGTCAAGGGCAAGGGCTCGCCGCCGGTGCAGCGCAGTTGCCACTCCACCAGATCGAGTCCGGTGATGGCTTCGGTCACGGGGTGCTCCACCTGCAGCCGCGTGTTGACCTCGAGAAAGTAGAACGCGCCCGCAGCGTCGAGAACGAATTCGAATGTGCCGGCGTTATCGTAGCCCACCGCTTTCGCGCCGCGCACCGCGGCGGCAAGCAGCAGCGCGCGCGCACCTTCGCTCAATTGCGGCGCGGGCGCTTCCTCGATGATCTTCTGATGCCTGCGCTGCAACGAGCATTCGCGCTCGTACAGGTGAACCACGTTGCCGCGGGAATCGCCGAAGATCTGGACTTCCACGTGCCGCGCGCGGTCCAGGTAGCGCTCGAGCATCAGCCGGCCGTCGGAAAAATGCGCGCGTGCAAGGCGCATGCCGCGCTCTATGGCTTCGCCCAGCAGCGCCGGCCCGTGCACCACTTGCATGCCCTTGCCGCCGCCGCCGGCGGCGGGCTTGAGCAGCAGGGGGTAGCCGATCGCCGCGGCCGCGCGCTCCAGATCGTCCGGGTCCTCACTGGCGCGCTCCATTCCCGGCACTGTGGGCAGGCCTGCGGCGCGCATGATCGCCTTGGCTTGCGCCTTGTCGCTCAGGGACGCGATGATATTGGCCGAGGGGCCGACGAAACGGATACCTGCGGCTGAAACGGCGCGGGCGAATTCGGCGTTCTCCGACAAAAAGCCGTAGCCCGGGTGGATGGCGTCGCAGTCGTGGTCGCGTGCGGCGGCGATGATGCGCGTCTGATCGAGGTAGCTTTGCGCGGCGATGGGCGGGCCGATGCGGCTCGCGGCGGCGGCGCCGCGCAGATGCGGGGAGTGCGCATCCGCGTCCGAGTATACCGCCACATACTCGATGCCCATGCGGTTGCAGGTGCGGGCTATGCGGCTGGCAATTTCGCCGCGGTTCGCGATCAGGAGCCGGCGGATCATGTTACAGGCGGAAGACGCCGAAATTCGTCGCTTCCTTCGGGGACGCGGCCGCCAGCGCCAGCCCCAAAGTCAGCCATTGGCGCGTCTCGGCTGGATCTACGACCGCATCGACCCACAGCCGCGAGGCGGAGTAGACGGGATGGCTGTGGTCCTCGTAGTGTTTGCGTATGGGTTGCTTGAACTGCTCCACTTCTTCCGGCGGGAAGGGTTTTCCCAGCTTGGCAAGCTGTTCGCCGCGAACCAGGGAGAGCACCGTTGCGGCCTGCTCGCCACCCATTACGGAGGTGCGCGCATTGGGCCACATCGCCATCAGGCGCGGTCCGAAGGCGCGGCCGCACATGGCGAAGTTGCCCGCGCCGTAGCTGCCGCCTATGAGCACGCTGAATTTCGGTACCCTGGCGCAGGAGACCGCATTGACCATCTTGGCGCCATCGCGCGCTATGCCGCCAGCCTCGTATTGCCGGCCGACCATGAATCCGCTGATGTTGTGCAGGAACAGCAGCGGCACGCCCGTCTGGCTGCAAAGTTCGATGAAATTCGCGGCCTTTTGCGCCGATTCGCTGAACAACGCGCCGTCGTTGATAAGCACGCCCACGGGATACCCGCCTATGGCGGCGGTTCCGCAGGCAAGCGTCGGTCCATAGCGCTCGCGGTACGCGACCAGCCGGCTCCCGTCGAGGAGGCGCGCGAGTATTTCGCGCGCCGGGATGGGCTCCTTCGGGTTGGCCGGAATCAGCCCGGCAATCTCCGCCGGATCATAGAGGGGATCCTCGGGGGCGAGTGGTGGCGGCGCAATCGGGCGCAGCGCAGGGCGCGCCACGATCTCGCGCACTAGGGAGAGCGCGTGCAGGTCGCTCTCGGCATAATGATCCGCCACCGCGGACAGGCGGGTGTGCACATCCGCCCCGCCCAGGGCTTCGGCATCGATGCGCTCGCCGGTTGCCGCCTGCACCAGCTGCGGGCCGCCGAGGAAAATCGTTCCGGTTCCCTTGACGATAATGGTTTCGTCGCACATCGCTGGGATGTAGGCGCCGCCCGCGGTGCAGGAGCCCATCACCGCCGATATCTGCGGCAGGCCGAGGGCCGACATCTCGGCAATATTGCGAAATATCCGTCCGAACTGATGTTCGTCCGGAAATATTTCCTCCTGCAAGGGCAGAAAGGCGCCGCCGGAATCGACCAGATAGATCGATGGCAGACGGTTCTCCCTGGCCACGGCCTGGGCGCGCACCTGCTTCCTGATGGTGATCGGCAGGTAGGTGCCGCCTTTCACCGTGGCATCGTTCGCCATGATCACACAGGGGCGCCCGGAAACGACGCCGACGCCGGTGACGATGCCGCCTGAAGGCGTGGGATCGTCGTAGAGTTCATGTCCGCCGAGTTGGCCGATTTCAAGGAACGGCGTGCCCGGATCGAGCAAGGTCGTGATGCGCTCGCGCACCAGGAATTTGCCGCGCGAGCGATGCAAGTCGCGCGCGTTTTGGCTTCCGCCTACGATCGCCCGGGCGCGCGCGGTGGCGACGCGGCCGCGCAGTATTTCATAGGCTTCGCAATTGCGGGCGAATGCCGGATCGTCGCGGCGCAGGCTCGAATGGATGGTCGCCATTAATCCAACGCGGGCAGGCGCAGCAGTGCATGCCCCAGCGCCTTGCCGGTCTGGTCCAGGCGCAGCGTGCGCGTGGCACCGCCTCCGAGCGCCTGCTGCATGACCACCACTACCGCCTGGATGTTGTCCATCGGGAAGCAGTTCACCTCGCCCTTGACCCAGTCGCCGTAGAGCGCCTTCACCTTGTCCGGCGTGACGCTGCGCAATAGCACCGGGTAATCCGCGGGCGTCTTGGCGATCAAGCCCGCGGTGCAAATGTCGCCCTTGTCGCCCGAACGCACGTAAGCGATGTCGCGCAATAGCCTGGCCATGTCTCAAGCCTCCAGAATTTCAGCGCGAGCCTGGACGAACTCGCGCGGTATCAGCGTCGGCCAAAGCGACACGACCGGTCGCGGCTTTATCGGCGTGCCGAAGGAGGTGCCTCCGGGGCCCATGATCCAGAGGTGTGAACCGGCGCGCCTTACCTTTTCGGCTTCCTCGGCGGTCTTGGTCTTGACCGCGCAGCGCAGTCCGACTTCGTTCAATTCGTTGGCGGCATTGGGCTCCGGCAATGGGGCAGCCGGCCCATGCAGGGTATTGAGCCCGACGAAATCGAAGTGTATCTGCTCCGCTTGCAAACCCATGCGCTCGAAGCGCTCGAGCATGGACTGCTTCGCCTTGACCGCACGGTCGTAGGCATGGGGCCAGGGAAAGAAGGCGAGGCTTTCTCCAATCCATCCGTCCTGATAGCCGATCACCAGCTTGAGCATTTCCGGCGCCGGCCGGCCACGCACGTTGCTGACACGTACGCGGTCCGGGCCGGTTTCTTCCAGCCTGAGCGAAGTGAAATCCGCGATCCCGTCCGGCATGATGTAGTTACGCGGATCATGTATCTCGTACACCATGTGCTCCTTGACCGTGAACTGGTCGAGACGGCCGCCGCTGCCCGTTATCTTCGATAGTTCGGCGCTGCCATCCGGCCACATGTCGATGATGGGGAACCCGACCCTCCCCATATTGGGCATGTCGGCAAAGCGCGAAGACATGCCGCCGGTGCAGGCGGCAGCACACTCGCAGATGTGGCCAAGCGTGATCGCGGCGGCAATGCGGTCGGCGTGGGCTGCATCGTGGCGCCAGCCGAACTCGTGCATGATCGGGCCGACGAAGACGGCGTTGTCCGAGACCCGGCCGGTTATCACCACGTCGGCGCCCTGGGCGAGGCCGTCGATGATGCCGGCGCTGTCCATGTATACATTGGCCGCGACCACGCGCTTGCGTATGTCGAGAAAACTGTCGCTGCCGGTCTCCATGTTGGTGAAGGGGACACCGCGCTCCAGCATCAGATCGATGCGCTCGAGCAGGTCGTCGCCTTCGACCAGGGCAACGCGGGTTCCCGCGAGGCCGAGGGCGCGCGCGTCCTCGACGATTTTCTGTGCCGCGGCCCTGGGGTTGACGCCGCCGCCGTTGGAGACGAGCCTGGTTCCATTGGCGCGCGCCGCCGGCATCATGGCTTTCATGTATTGCACGGCGTCGGGGATGTAGCCCAGCGCGGGATTCTTCAATTTTTGCCGCTGCAGCAGCGCCATGGTCAGTTCGGCGAGAAAATCGAAGCACAAGTAGTCGAGCTTGCCTTTTTCGAGGAGTTCCATCGCCGGATCGATGGCGTCTCCCCAGAAGCCCGAACCGGCGCCGAGGCGCACCGTTTGTTTCATGTCACTTTCCTTTCTTGGCAACGCGGAGGCGATATTCGCCTACCCGCTTCTTGTGGCCTGGCGTACGAAACGCATAGCTCTGCAAATAGGCTTCAAGCTCGAGGTTCGTGTTCAGGTCCGTGTTCAGGCTGCTGCGTAGCGCGAGCTTGGAAATGCGCACTGCAGGCTCGGGCGTGGCGACGATCTTCTCGGCCGCGGCGCGCGCCGCCGGCATGAGTTCGCTCTGCGTGTGGACTTCGGCGAACAGGCCCAGCCTGTGGCCGGTGGCGGCGTCGATCGAACCTGCAGTCAGCACGTAGTAATTGGCGAGTACCGGGCCGATCGCACGGTTGAGGAGCCAGGGAACGCCCACGTCCGCGCCCGAAAGCCCGACGCGATGAAACAGCAGATCGTAGCGGGCAGTTTCACTGGCGAGGGCAAAATCGCAGGCGAGCGCGATGCCCACGCCGCCACCGGCAGCCGGCCCGTTGACCGCGGCGATCACCGGTACGTCGAGGTGGTAAATCCGGCGCGCAATGCGGTTATAGCCACGGATCAACTCGAATTCGCGCTCCATATCGGTTGCATCCGGGCTCATGATCTCGTTCAGATCGCCACCGCCGCAGAAGGCCTTGCCCGTACCGGTGAGGATCATCACCCGGACCTCTGCCTCGGCTTCGATCTGGTCAAGCGCGCGGCCGAAGCCGGCCGAGAAATCCAGGCCCATGGCATTTACACGATCCGGCCAGTTGAAGGCGACCGTGGCGATACCGTTCTTGATGTCCACACTGAACTCGCGTTTGCTCATGGGCGGCTCCGAATGCGTCTCAGGCAAAACTGACGAAATCGCGGCCGAGGATTTCGCGGGCGATCAGGATGCGCTGGATGTGGCTGGTGCCTTCGCCGATCTGATACATCTTGGCGTCGCGAAAATAGCGCTCGACCGGAAAGTCGCGCAAATAGCCGTAGCCGCCGTGAATTTCGATCGCGTGATTGCAGGCGCGCAGGGACGCTTCCACCGCGAAGTACTTGGCCATGCCGGCTTCGAGCTTGATCGGCATGCCGGCATCGTGCATGCGCGCGGCATTGAGCGTCAACAGACGCGCGGCCTCCACCTCGGTCGCCATCTCCGCCAGCGGCAACTGTATCGCCTGGAAAGCGCCTATCGGCTTGCCGAACTGGGTGCGTACGCGCGCGTAGGCGACTGCCGCGTCCAGCGCGGCCTGTCCCAGACCAACCGCGAGCGAGGCGACATTGACGCGGCCGCGATCGAGGGTTCGGGCGAACGCCTTGAAACCCGTGCCCTCGTCGCCGATGAGGTTTTCCTGCGGAACGACAACATCGTCGAAGTACAAGGTGGACGTGGGGGAACCGTGCACTCCCATTTTCTTGTCCGGCTTGCCTACGGTGAAGCCCTCCGTCCCGCGTTCCAGGATGAACGCGGATACCCCCTGGCCGGAGCGCGCGGTAATCACGAAGATATCGGCGACCGAACCATTGGTGTTGAATGCCTTGGATCCGTTGATGACGTAGCTGTCGCCCCGGCGCCGGGCGTGCGTCTTCGGATCGCCGGCATTCGAGCCGCCGGAAGGTTCGGTGAGGCCGAAGGCGCCGATCGCGCGGCCGGACGCGAGGGCGGTGAGATATTTTTGTTTTTGCAACGGCGATCCGTGGTTGGCGATCACGGACGATGCGAGGCTGATGTGCGCATTGTAAGAACTGCCGACGGCCCCGGACGCGCGCGAAATTTCCTCCAGGATGAGGCAGACCGTGATTGCGTCGCAACCGGCGCCGCCATAGTCCGGCGAAAACGGCGCTCCCATATAGCCGAGCGAGCCAAGCTGGTCGAATATCGCCCGCGGGAATTCATCGCTTTCGTCGATATCCCGGGCAAAGGGCGCAATCTTCTCCTGCGCGAAGCCGCGTATCGCCTCCCACGCACTTAGTTGCTCCGGGGTAAGGTGGTACTTGTTCATGCAGCGGTCGCCGAAGTTGCTTGCGCCGGCGCCCGGGCGCGCACCGCACCCAGATCCGGCGCAGCAGGTGCAAGCGCGGCGGGGCGGGATAATGCGCGATTGGACGAGGGCATGCAACTTCTCCTAAATAAAAAGAAATGGAGGAGAATAAAATGGAAACAGTGTACGCCGCACGGCATCGCCAAGTCAATGGGATGCGCCGCTCAGGGGGCGAGGGGCCGGCCGGCGGACGGCCTTACGGCAGAGTGGGATCCAGCGATGTTTGGACCGTCTTCACGCGTGCAAAAGCGGTCCTGTCGGCGGTTCATGCTACGGCCTTAGTAAAATGAAATTACGAATGACAAAATGAAACCATGGCGACTTACTCGTGCCCTGTTCGGGTATCGGAGGCGAGACGAAAGCCGATTAACGAAGCGCAAGGGGTGCGTGCGGCGGATACGCTAGAATGCGGCATCGCATTCCAACGCCCGCCGTGAATCTGGTCGCGCTTGAAACCTCCACCGAATACTGTTCGCTCGCCGTATCGCGCAGCGCCCAGGTGTTCGAGCGCAGCTTCCATGCCGGGCAAGGGCACTCGGAGCTCGCCTTGCCGGCGCTGCGTGAGTTGCTGCGGCAAGCGGAGCTCGACATGCAGACCATAGACGGCATTGTCTACGGCGCCGGGCCCGGATCGTTTACTGGTTTGCGCATCGCCTGCGGCATTGCGCAAGGCTTGGCGCTCGCGCGCGATTTGCCCACCGCGGGAATCGGCACCTTGCTCGCGCTGGCGGAGGATTGCGGCGCCGACAAGGTGATCGCCTGCCTCGATGCGCGCATGGGCGAGGTGTATCATGCGGTCTATCGCAAGAGCGGCGGACGCTGGACCGAAATTCATGCTCCCGCGCTGTACCAGCCGGACGCGGTGCCGCAGCTCGAGGGTAAGGATTGGGTAGGCTGTGGCAGCGGGTTTCGCGCGCATGGCGCAATGCTGGCGCGGCGTTGCGGCGACGCCGTGGCGCGCGTCGAAGCCGAGGCGGTTCCGCGCGCAGCCGCAATGCTGCGCCTCGCGTTGCCGCTGCTTGCGGCGGGCCAGGGTCTAAGCGCGGCGGCGGCGGCGCCGCTCTATGTGCGTGACAAGGTGGCATTGAAAACCAGCGAGCGATGAGCGCTGTACTCAAACCCGCAATCGAATTGCGCCCGATGCTGGAGACGGATCTGCCGGCGGTGATGGCGGTCGAATGCGACATTTATGCCTTTCCGTGGACCGAGGGCAATTTTCGCGACTCGCTCGCCGCGGGCTACGGCTGCTGGGCGTATGCGCACGAGGGCGAACTGATCGGTTATGCCGTATTGATGCTGGTCGCGGACGAGGCGCATTTGCTCAATCTGAGCATCGCTGCAGACAGGCAAGGGCAGGGTTACGGCAGCCTGCTGCTGCAGCGCCTGCGCGATCTCAGCCGCGCGGGCGGCGCGCGGCTGCTGATGCTGGAAGTACGGCCATCCAATCTTGCCGGACGGCGATTGTATGAGCGGCATGGATTCGAGCGCGTGGGCCTGAGGCGCGACTACTATCCCGCGCCGCAAGGACGCGAGGATGCGCTGATATTCAGCCTGCCCTTATGAACTCGCGCCGTGAGTTGTTCCTCGAGGAAATGGGCCTGACGCCGCTGTGGCGGTTGAAAAGCACGCAAGCGCATGTGCAGGCAGAGGAGCAGGAAGTGGCCAACCAGCCCGGTGCTGCGGACGCTGCCCCCGTCGAGAGGACGTCGCCGCAAGGCGAAGCAGGCGCGGAGGATCGCGTCGAGCGCATCGAGCGCATGGACTGGGCCGAGCTCAAGCCGGCAGTGGTTGCTTGCACGGCATGCGGCCTGCGCAAGAGCTGCAGCCGGACCGTGTTCGGCGTCGGCGATGAGCACGCAGATTGGCTTCTGGTAGGCGAGGCGCCGGGGGCCGAGGAAGATGTGCGCGGCGAGCCTTTCGTGGGGCAGGCGGGAAAGCTGCTCGATGGCATGCTCGCGGGCATCGGGCTCGAGCGCGGCAAGAACGTCTATATCGCCAATGTGCTCAAATGCCGCCCGCCGGGAAACCGCAATCCGGAACACGGGGAAGTGGCGCAATGCGCGCCATTCCTGGCGCGCCAGCTCGAGTTGATCCGGCCCAGGCTGATACTCGCCATGGGAAGGTTCGCCTGCCAAACTCTGCTGGCGACCGACGCCAGCATCGCCTCGTTGCGCGGCCGCCTGCACCGGTATCGGGGCGTGCCCCTGATCGTGACCTATCACCCGGCCTACTTGCTGCGCACACTGCCGGACAAGGCCAAGGCCTGGGAAGACCTCTGCTTTGCCCGCCGCACCATGGCGGAATTGCCACCGTGCACGAGGTGAAGCGCGCGGCAACGGCTTGAATTTTGCGTCCGCATCCCCACCTAGCTTGCAAGCCTTACCGAGGAGCATTCACATGCGCAGATTTGGGGTCATATTGCTGGCGGCGATCGCCCTGGGCCTTTCCGGTTGCGGTTACAACGACATGCAGGCCGGGGACGAACAAGTAAAGGGCAGTTGGTCCGAGGTGCTGAACCAGTACCAGCGGCGAGCCGATCTGGTGCCGAACCTGGTCAACACGGTGAAAGGGTTTGCGGCGCAGGAGCAGCAGATTCTGGTG
>Ga0194060_10003806_pt1 | contig 10606 bp, 7 predicted proteins | sample SepL225m_MetaG_FD_163427 | JGI IMG/M metagenome (GOLD analysis project Ga0194060, IMG submission 163427) | Anoxic zone freshwater microbial communities from boreal shield lake in IISD Experimental Lakes Area, Ontario, Canada - Sep2016-L222-5m | ecosystem: Environmental > Aquatic > Freshwater >... | reverse complement strand
TTGTGTGTGCTCGGTGCAGACATAAACGCTGTTTGATGCAAGGAATCCTTGATTCAGCATCTCTTGCGTAATGAGTGTTTTGTAGGCGAGTGCGTTTGGCGACTCAAATGTGAAATTGGTGAGAGATGGCAATCCACCCGTGGTGATTTTTAATTCATGCTGTTTGGCGAGATCGTGCCAACGTTGTGTGATTGCTTCGCCAGTTTTAGTGATCTGCGACCAGGATTCAGTGCGACTCATTACATCAAGAGTTGCAAGGGCGGCTGTCGGACCAATTCTTTCGGTCCAAAATGTGCTGCTAATAAATGTTGTCTGAGCAGCCTCCATGATCTCCCGACGACCGATGATCGCGGTGATGGCGTAACCATTTCCTAGTGCCTTACCGAACATCGCCATGTCTGGCTCGACACCATACATTTTGTGCAGTCCACCAAAAGTTTGACGAAACCCTGAAGTGCATTCATCGAACATCAGCACAATGCCATTTTTTGTAGCGAGGTCGCGAACCTTCTGCAAGAATCCATCTTGGGGTCCGACACTGCGAGAGACTTCCATCATGATCACACCGATGTCGTTTTGTGCAATTAAGTTTGTAAGACCATCGATGTCGTTGTAGTTGAAAGGGAGGACGGTTCCTTTCAAGTTTTGAGGAACTCCATTGGGTTCAAGACCTGGCAATAAGTGTCCTGCGAGCTCTTCGTCATTGCCTAGATTGGCAGCAAGATACCAATCGTGCCAACCGTGGTATCCGCAAATTGCAACCTGTGCTTTGCCGGCTGCTGCGCGAGCAATCCGAATTGCAATTGCATTTGCTTCGCCGCCGGATCGAGCGAAACGAACCATGTCTGCCCATGGGTGCATCTCAACAAGCTTCTCGGCAAGGTACACCTCTTCGGGGCAGTTCAACGTTGACATGTTTCCAGCATCAACTGTTCGACGAACTGCATCATCTACTTCATCGTTGCCGTATCCCAAAATGTTGGTGCCGATGCCCATGATTGACATGTCGGTGTATTCGTTGCCATCGAGGTCCCACACTTTGCAACCCTTTGACTTGCTGAAGTAAGCAGGCCATTGATCGGGAAGGAACATCTCGGCACGCTTTGAAAGGAGCATGTTGCCACCAGGGATGACGGCTTTCGCTCGTTTCCAGAGTTTTTGACCAGTTCCCATTGTTGCACCTTCATTTCTTGCGATAGCAGAATTTCTGTTCAGTTCGACCGAATAGGTTTCGTATATCCGAAGAACATCTTTCCACGAAAAGAGTCTGTTGGGGGCAAAGTGTTCAACCACGAAGCGAACCACCTCAAGATCTTGGTCCTCGTCCACTGTCCAACGAAGGTTTGAGAAGTCTTGATCTGACGCGACATTGAGTGTAGAAAAATGACCAGATTCTCGAATATATGGGGTCACATGCTCGCGGTCGCTCGGTGCTTGGGATTCATTGTGGGCTCGCTGTAACGCGGCGAAACTAAAAACCTCTATGTCGAGCCCGTCCGGAAAAGTAGGCGGATTGGTATTGCAGAGGTAATCAACATCGCCAGTCTTGAACTTGTGAATTGCTTCGTCAACCAATTGCGGGTCGATTAATGGGCAGTCTCCAGTGATGCGAATAATGATGTCACCAGCAAATTGTTGCGCAGCAAAATAGAAACGCTCGAGAACATCGTTCTCACTGCCTTGAAATGACTGGTATCCCAAACTTTCTACGTGTTGCACCAGTGGAATATTTTTTGAGTCAATTGAGGTTGCTAAAACTATCTGGTCTATTGCTGTGGATTGAGAAAGCCGAGTAAGCAATAACTCAATGAGTGGTATTCCGCCAACCTCACGCATCACTTTGTTTGGTAGACGCGTTGATCCCATGCGGGCTTGAACGATCGCAAGGACCTTCACTGCTTATTCCAGTTCATAGGTTGAATTAAATCTACGTCTGTTACTTGCAGGCTTTGTGGAGCACGAACGTGGTCACCGGACGATTCAGCAATGATCTGACTCAATTCATTCGCGGATGTAACCCCAATAATTACTCGAGAAACTTCGGAGTAGGACAGCACATGCCCAATACAGGCTGCGAGTGGGCTCATTTGCTGTGCATTGGACCACGAATCAAACTGGGTAAACGCTGAAGACCATTTGCTGAAACCCACTGAGCGCTCGTGCGGATGCTGGAGAAGCAAGCCTTGCAAAAAAACGGAACGAATATGAACTTCTACATTCATTTCGGAAAGTCGTGTGAGCCAACCCGATGATGCAATTGATTGGTCCATCACGTTGAGGGGAGTCTGGACGATGTCAGGAACAAAATTTGGAATTTGTGAATACAGAGAGTCGAGTTCGGTTGGTGCATATATTGAAACACCAAATTTTTTGATCAAGCCATCTCGCTTGAGATTGACGAGCGCAGCAAGAAGTTCGTCTCCGTTGTCAGCGAGGAGATCTGCAGGATTATGGAGAAGGAGACCATAAAGCGAATTGCGCTTAAGTTTGGCTAGCGAATTTTCGATTTGGTGTTGCACCCACTGTGTTACCGATGTTTCTGCGCCAGAGAGAGGTGGAAGCTTTGTGACGATGTCGAAATCGACGGACTCTGTGGCACCAATATTTTCTTCTGAATTGCCATATGCAATTGCGGTGTCCAACAGAGTGATGTTCGCATCTCGTGCGACCTGCCAAATTTTGTCCATCTCGGTGCGGTCGACCTGGCCATGAGTATTGGAAATTCCATATGGCAAACCGAATTGTGCAGTGCCCAGAGCGATTTTGCTCATGGTCGGTCTACTGAGAGACCGTTGCTGCGGTCGAGATAAGTACCGATGCAACGTGCTGCTGTTGTTCAAAAGTTAAGTCTGCGTACATCGGGATACTGACAGCCTCTGAGTAGTACTTTTCGGCAACCGGGAAATCCGCAGAGTCAAATCCCATCTGCGAATAATAAGGTTGACGGTAGATCGGAATGTAGTGGACATTCAACCCAACGCCGTTTTTGTGGGCTAATTCAAAAAATCGTTGCTTTTGGTCACCCGTAAATGCCATTCGAATGACGTACAAGTGAAATGCAGAAATTACATCATCGTCAATAGTTGGTGTTGTGAATATTGAACCTGAAAAGAGCGAATCATAGTCTCGAGCGATTTCATTTCTTCGCGCAACAAAACTATCCAACCGCTGAAACTGACTAAGCCCAAGTGCTGCGGCTATGTCGGTAAGTCGGTAGTTCAGTCCGAGATCAATCTGCTCGTAGTACCACGGACCATCTGGTGCATGTTGAAACAAATTTTTATCTCGCGTAATTCCATGTGAACGAAGACGCTCCATTGCAGCAGATAGGGAAGCGCTATTGGTGAGGGCCATTCCACCTTCGCCAGAAGTGATGATCTTCACTGGATGAAAACTGAGAACCGTGATGTCGCTGTATAAACAACTGCCCACCGGAGATCCGTTATACGTGCCGCCCACGGCGTGTGATGCATCTTCGATAATTTTGAATCCATACTCTTGAGCAAGAGCATGAATAGCCACCATGTCGGATGATTGGCCAGCTAAATGAACTGGGATGACGACGCGAGGGAGCGAACCAGATTTTTTTGCCTGCTCAAGTTTGGCGGTCAGTGCCGCAACACTGATGTTAAACGTGTCAGGGTCGATGTCGACAAAATCAACTTTTGCGCCGCAGTACAGAGCACAATTTGCACTAGCGACAAATGAGATCGGATTTGTCCAAACAATGTCGCCCGGACCAACCCCAAGTGCAAGACACGCAATGTGCAAAGCAGACGTTGCACTGTTGACCGCCACCGCGTGCTTGGCCCCACAATATGTAGCGAGCGCCTTCTCAAAATTTGGAATGGCGGGACCTTGCGTGAGGAAATCTGATCGAAGAACTTCGCTAACAGCAGCAATGTCTTGATCACTGATGGATTGCCGAGCGTAGGGAATAAACATGGTCGGTCAGATCGTTCCGATTGACGACCGATTTTTCTCAATCCACTCTTGAAGCTGCTTTACTGACATCCATTCGGTGTTGGTATTTGAGGAATACTCAAAATCTTCACCTACAGGTATGCCCTTGCCGATGCGACCGGATTCTGCACTCCAATTATGAATCGCGGGCAAAATTTTGAAATAGTCACCGTATGAATAGGTATGAGGTGCATCATCTGGGCTGATCATCTGCTCATGGAGTTTTTCACCAGGTCGAATACCGATGATGTCATGTTTGGCCTGCGGCAAGCATGCTGAAGCGACATCAGAAATTTTCATTGACGGAATTTTTTTGACATAAATCTCACCACCAACCATGTCCTCAAATGCCGTCCACACGAGTTCAACACCTTGTTCAAGTGTGATCATGAAGCGAGTCATACGATCGTCGGTAACTGGAACGGTTGTTGAATTGGGCATTGAGAGAAAATATGGGATTATCGAGCCACGTGAGCCCATCACATTCCCGTAGCGCACTACTGAAAACCTGGTGTCATTAGGCCCGGCATATGAGTTGCCTGACACAAAAAGCTTGTCAGAAGTCAGTTTGGTCGCTCCGTACAAATTGATCGGGCTACTTGCTTTGTCGGTGGACAGCGCGACAACTCGCTTCACACCTCTGTCAATACAAGCATCAATGAGATTCATTGCGCCAATTACATTTGTCTTTACACACTCGAATGGGTTGTATTCGGCCATTGGAACAATTTTTGTGGCAGCGGCATGAACAACGTAATCAATGCCGCTTAACGCTCGCGAAAGTCTGTCCTTGTCACGAACATCACCTACGAAAAAACGAACGCGTTCGTCATTGCCGTAGGTCTTGGCCATTTCCCAATGCTTCATCTCGTCACGAGAAAAGATCACGAGTTTCTTCGGGTTGTACTTTGCCAACGTCATAGGCACAAATGCGTGGCCGAATGAGCCGGTGCCACCAGTGATAAGAATCGAAGAACCTTTAAGCATCAGATTTCACTCCATCAATCAATGTGAGCCCAAGATCCAGTAACAACTTCTTGAAAACTGGGTTGCCAGGCTGATACGCCATGAGACTCTCATTGTACGGGGCTATTTCAGTAGCCCATTCTTTGTCAGTAACCGCCTGCAGATAATCAAGAATTCGTGTTAATTCTGTTGTCGTTGCTTGGTTTGTCCAGAACTTGCCTGTCGGAGAAAGGTCCAATGGATATCCGAAGTTTGTATCACGTACTTGTTCCAAGCCCACTGGGTCTGCTGATCGAGTGCGACCAGACATAAAGGCGACCCGCTTGCCAATTGAAAGAGATTCGTAGCCAATTGTGCTGTCAATAGTGACTACTAATCCCGTCGTATTAATTGTGTCATAGGTGCTTGAGCCACTTTCGCGAGCCAAGAAGTTTGGTTTTTTGGGATGAAGGATACTTTCGAAAAATTCACGCTCGTATAAATATGTTTGATCTCGCTTTCCACAGATAAGAAGTCGTAGTTCATTTTTCTCACAATATTGGTCTAGCGCTCGAACGATTTGTCTTTCTGCTTCAAAAAATTCCGAAATTGTGATTCCTCGGTGCCCGAAGTAGACCTTGACTGAGCTGCCCTCGAGCGTAAATGCTTGCAATTGAGAAACAAATACGACATCAGATGTCTTTGCATTGGGTGTGTTTGTTTCGCGAAAATTATTTTGGATACTTCCCGTAATGAGTGTTTTGCTGTTGATATAGGTTGAAAACAATTTTGCTGAGGCAAGGCCAAAGACGCAGATATAATCACACGTTAGAGATATCTGTTTGGAAACCTCATCCAGTTGGTCAAGAAGCCCACCTTGTGAATTGAACGAGTAGTTGTGTCGAAGTCCGTTCTGAACGGATATGAACTGCGGACCAGAAACAAGGCTTTTAAGTGAATAGAAAGTCACATCGTTGTCGATAAATGTAATCACAACTTTTGGTTGAACTGTATTAATGAATTTGGCGCGGTATTGTGCGTGGGAGTTCTGAAATGAAAACAGCATTTTAAGAACGACGAATATATTTATGCGTTCCGGATCGAGAATTGCAACGTCTTGTGCACTTACAAATTTTGTTAGCGTACTAAAGCCGTCTGCATGAATGAGCACAACTGGTCGTTGTTTTGGTGGCAACCAATCAATTCTTCCTGTAAGAAAGATAGGTACTGCACGTCGCAAGCGCCTTAACATCTCGTGGCTCAGCCTATTGGATCAAATAACTCTTCTGAGTTTGGCTCTTATTGGTATTTCACTGTCGTATACACGCTTAGCACCATCGCCGAGTGCGAGTTCAACGATACGAATGTCTCTTACTAGTCGTTCAAGGCCAGCAGGCTCAAGGCTTGCCGAATGATCTGTGCCCCACATGCTTCTGTCAAGTGTGATGTGTCGCTCGATAAATGTTGCGCCAAGTGCTACTGCTGCGATTGTTGCTTGCACGCCACGCTCATGACCTGAATAGCCTGCAGGAATTCCGTAGCGATTTCCTAGTGTCGCAATTGCGCGAAGATTTAATTCACTATTTTCGCAGGGGTAAGTTGACGTTGACTGTGCGATAGCGAGTGGTACATCGGCAAGAATTTTGACTGCCTTGTCAATCTCTTCCAAGGAGGACATGCCTGTCGAAATGATTGTCGGTTTGCCAGTCTTATTAATTGCGGCAAGAAGTTCGCTGTCAGTCAAGCATGCAGAAGCAATTTTATGACAAGGAGTCTTAAAACTTTCGAGAAAATCGACAGAAGGAATATCCCAAGGAGAAGCAAACCAATCGATTCCAAGAGTCATTGCGTATTTGTGGATTTCATTGAATTCCGACTCGCCGAACTCAATTCGTTTCTTGTATTCAAAGTAAGTCATCAATCCCCAGGGTGTTTCGCGAGGGATGCTCTTCTGCTCTTCTGGTACGCAAATTTCAGGAGTGCGCTTTTGAAACTTGACAGCATCACAACCCGACTGCGCGGCAACGTCCATCAGTTTTTTTGCGATATCAATATCGCCGTTGTGGTTAATACCAATTTCAGCAATTACATAAACGGGCAAGCCTTGGCCAATCGCTTTACTGTTGATCTGAATTGAATGTTGCATGCCGAAACACACTAACCCAACAGGTTGTTGCGACTGTGTAGCAATGCATCGGCAAGTTCTCGGACAGCTCCAGAGCCGCCGTTGTTGCTCATTTTCCACATGGTTACTGAATTTATTGAAGGGTGCGCATCTGCTGGCGCAACAGACAACCCAACAAATTCCATGCAGTCATGGTCGTTTATATCATTGCCCATATAAACCGCCTCGCTCGGGCGCAAACTGTTTTCACTGAGCCATTGAACTAGTCGAGTTCTCTTGTCATCACAACCTTGAATTACTTCAACACCTAATTTGCCTCCACGGGCACTAACAACCTTATTTTTCTCTTTAGAAAGTATCAAAAGTTTGAAGCCTGACTCTTTAAGCATTTGGATTCCCAAACCATCGGATCTACTACACACAACTGTTTCAGTTCCATTTTCATCTAGATGAACCAAATTATTTGTAATAACGCCATCAAAATCAAAAATTACGGCTTTAAATTTGTGCAATGTCTGGGTAGTCGGTGCGACCGTTGAGATAGTCGCTAATTGGTTTGCGAGCACGAGGTCGTACGGATTATCGATTTCCATTGACCGGCTATTAGGGACATTGAACATGCCAATTTTTCCGAAGAAGCGATGCTTGGCTGATTTAAATTCTTTGGTATCAAAAGCGTAGAGAGCCCCAGTTTCTCGATACTCAGTTGGGAGCATTTGTCGAGGAAGTCTTTCAATTGGATTGTGGTTAATACCAATGGCAGAACCATCCGCTGAATTTCTCCAGATAAAAGCATGATTCTCGGTAACTGTCAATGCACAGTCATGATCATCTAAAAGATTGATGACACCATCAACATCTGCAGGCTCGATAAATGGAGACGTGCACTGTGCAAAAACAATTGATGTTGGGTGTTGGCCGCGAGTCTCGATCACTTCAATTGCGTGCAGGAGTGCCGATTCGCTAGAAGCCGAATCTGACGATATGTCACTAGGTCGCATGATGACTTCCGCACCGTATGCGGATGCCAATCGCGCAATTGACTCACTATCGGTTGAAACATATACCGCAGAAACAGAGGAGGAAAGTTGGAGTGTGTGTATTGTTCGCACAAGTAATGGAATGCCACCGACATGCTGCAGATTCTTGTCTGGAATACCTTTTGAACCACCGCGTGCCGGAATTATTGCAACAGTATTACTTGGCATGATTTGATCCTTACTTGAGCAGGCTCGTTGTTGTTGTTACCAAGTACGCAAGCACAACTGAAACGATCAATGCCAGCATTGCCCCTGCCACAAGCGACCCCACGCCAAGCTGAGATGCCGCGTTGATGCGTTGCTTCTGATCTGGGTCTCTATATAGAGGAGTATTTATCGCTTTTTGAGTATTAACCCGAACAGCCGAACCCTGTTCTGGCGTGGCAGGCTTAGAGCGACCCACCAACAAGATGGCGCCAAGTGTCAGCACAACAATCAATAAAGTTCTGACGGTGGTACCAGCAACTGAAGTAGCCACGGAAAGAGCGATGAGCGAAGAAAACAGCACCACGATGGATAACAGCGTACCCTTCCCGCCGCCGTCTGTGCAGAGCGCCCCGCTGGATGAGGGCAGTGCGAGCAATACAGCGCGCATTAATCGTCGTCTGTGGTGGGCACTGCCGATCCTCACGGTTGCTTGGATCGGGCTTGTCGCAGTCATTGCTGCGTCACTTACTCCACTCAAATTATGGGAACTTGCGCCGGGCTCGGCCGAACAAGTCTCGAATCGATTGAGTTTTGATAAGGCGGCACTTTCAAAAGTGATGCGCTATCCAGCAAAAACTCCCGTACTTTTTGTAACTGCATTTGGGAGCAAACTCAGCGCGCTTGATGCATTCGCTGGCGCACTTGATGACGATGTTGATGTTCAGACGTATGAAGAACGGTATGGAACATCGACACCATCTGAACAGCAGCGCCTTGGTTATCAATCGATGACGACTGCCAAACAGATTGCTGAATATGTTGCATATTCACGACTTGGTCTAGAAGCATCTTTTGTGTATGGAGACATCATTGTTGAAGAACTCGTGTGCCTCAATAACCCAGGACCGCTTAGTGGCTGCAAACAATTACAACTCGGCGACACGATTACGTCATTAGACGGAGAGCCAACACCTACGTTGCTTGAACTTTCGCCTTTGATGGCAGGTCGCGCACCAGGCGACATTGTGACACTGACAATCAAACCGACTGAAGCAACAGACAGTTCATCGACAGAGGTGACAAAAAAAGTTCAATTGATCGCCGATCCGGACACTCCAACGCGAGCCATCATCGGGTTCATTCCTGCCGACACTCGAACCGTGCAACTTCCATTTGAAGTTGGTATTGACACCGATCAGATTGGTGGACCATCTGCTGGGCTCGCGTTTACGCTTGCATTGCTTGACGAATTGACGCCTGGAGACTTGATGGGTGGCGTAAAAGTTGCAGCCACCGGCACAATTGAAGAAGACGAATCTGTTGGAGCAATTGGTGCACTCGCACAAAAAGCGGTTGCCGTAAAAGCTGCTGGAGCAAAGGTGTTTTTGGTACCAAAGGGACAAAGCGAAGAAGAACTGGCCGCTGCGCGTCGCGCAGTTGGGTCGTCAGTGCGCATCGAACCCGTCGCCAATTTGCGAGAAGCGCTCGCAATTCTCGAATCGCTTGGGGGCAGCGGCATAAGTAATGCCACAATCGAGCTCTAGCGAAGGCGTACTCTTGTTTGCATGGCGATTTCTTTTTCGCGCCCCGACCCGTCTTCGCCGGCGGCAGTTGGCTCGGCGCAATTCACGGTCACGCGACGTGGCTTTGACACAGAAGAAGTCCGCGATTTTTTGCGCAGTGTTTCAGCTGAACTAGGTCGGCTTCAGGAGCGTGAGCGCTTTTTGGAAAGCGAATTGCGTGCGATGCAGACCCGCGGCATGTCTGGACCAGGAGTGCTCGACGAAGAAACCGTGACTGCACTACTGGGCGAAGAAACAGCACGAGTACTGACTGTTGCACGCGAAGCCGCCGCCCAGATGCGAGTGCGTGCTGCCGAGGCCGCAGAGCGTTTGGTACGTGAAGCCAATTCTGATGCAATTCGCGTTCGCGAAGATGCCGATATTGAAACTGCACGACGCCGCAGCGACGCCACGTCTGACGTAGAAGCCGAACTTGAGTTGGCTAAGCAACAAGGCCGCGAGATGGTCAATGAGGCGCGCGAATATCGCGAAAAAGTGTTATCTGAACTTGCTCGCCGTCGCGAACTGGCTCGTCAACAAATTGAACAATTGATTCATAGCCGCGACAGGTTGGTGAATGCATTTGATAGGGCCCGCCTTGCCGCCAACGATGTAGTTGGTGATCTCGCTGAGTTTGATGATTTGTCAAATGAGGTAGCTCACGCAACTGGAATAACCAAGCCAACAAGTACGAGCAGTAACGATTTTGTTGACCACACGCAGGATCCCGAGGCCATTCCGCAAAAAATATCTGGGACTCAGGTAATTGATGTTGTGGAAGAAGAAATGCTGGAAGAGCTGGTTGCAGACGACGAGATTATTGA
>Ga0194060_10003805_pt1 | contig 10612 bp, 6 predicted proteins | sample SepL225m_MetaG_FD_163427 | JGI IMG/M metagenome (GOLD analysis project Ga0194060, IMG submission 163427) | Anoxic zone freshwater microbial communities from boreal shield lake in IISD Experimental Lakes Area, Ontario, Canada - Sep2016-L222-5m | ecosystem: Environmental > Aquatic > Freshwater >... | reverse complement strand
GCCTTGTCCGCGTCGAACCCGGTAAACGACAGGTTGATCACGTTCGCGCCATTTTTGACGGCGTACGCGATCGCCTCGCGTGCCTTCCCCGAGTCGCCCGAACCATAGTCGTCCAGAATCCGAAGCGGCATAATCCGCGTCTGCCAAGAGACGCCCGCGACCCCTTCGCCGTTGTTCCCCACCGCGCCGATGACTCCCGCCACGATCGTCCCATGCGCCACGCCGTCCACGGTGGACGCGTCGCTCACGTCCGGCTCCGGCGTATCGTCACCGTCCACGAAATCCCAGCCGTGCACGTCGTCGACGTACCCGTTCCCGTCGTCGTCGATCCCGTTTCCCGCGATCTCCCCGGGGTTCGTCCAGATGTTTCCCGTGAGATCGGGATGATCCGGGTCCACGCCCGAATCAAGCACGGCCACGACGGTCTGCTGCGTCCCGATCCCAATGTCCCACGCCGCCGGCGCGCCGATCTTGTCGAGATACCACTGCTTGCTATAAAGCGGATCGTTCGGCACGCGCGCAAAGACGGGAGCGCAAACGAAAAGACCGAGCAGAACGGTCGCAACGATTCTACGCGGTCTTTGGTTTGTCATAACGTGCCATTTTGCAGAACACACCCCGTCATTGCGAGCTCCTCAGGCGGAACTATTTTCCCTTCCCCTTTCCGCTCGCCAGTTCCGCCTTCAGCTTCGCGAGCGTCTCCGTGATTGACGTGTCCTTCGGAGAAAGCGTATGCGCCACCTCGTAGTGCGAGATTGCCTCGTCGAGCTGATCGTGACTCGCATACCAGTCGCCAAGCGCGGTCAGAAGACCGGGAGTCTGGCCGAGGTTCGCGATGGCTGCCTCGAGAATCGTTTGGATCTTCGCGTCATCCTCCGGAAAGTGCGCAAGGATGAGATCGACGAGCTTCAGGTACGTCGGCTCGTACGCCTCCAGATCAGAAACCCTTATCAGCGACGCCTTCGCGCCGACGAAATCACCCATCTCAATCTGCGCCTGAGCCAGGTTCTCGAGCGCCGGAGGATCGGTCGGGTTGGTGCGAAGGATGTCCCTGTACGTATCCGAAGCCTTCTGCAGGTCGCCCGTCTCGTAGTACAGGTTCGCCAGCTGGAGGACCAGGCTGATGTCCCGCTTCCCGTTCGCCTCGTTATCCGCGATCCGCGCCTCCAGCGGCCCGATCTTGTCCGTGAACGTCTTCATCTGCTCCGCGGACATCCCGCGATCGACGGTCGTGGTAATCGATTGCGCGGCCGTCCCGGATTCGTTCCCAGGGACGTTGGTCCCGTTCGTCACGGCGCGATAGATCCAAACGCCGCCAAGAATGACGATGATGAGAATCGCGGCGATGATCTTGATCCACTTCGGGTTGAATTCTTTCATATCGGCTGGAAAGGTGTTTCAGAATATTCAAGGATGAGCGTATTTTAGGGGAAAAGTGGAAAAAAGACAAGCTTGGAATGATTGTTTCCGCAGGCGCTTCGCCCTGCACCCGACCTACTTTCTCTGTAGGGCGGACAGAGAAAGTAGGCAAAGAGAACCTTCCGCCCGGCCATCCGCTCCTACGCTAGGACGCAAAAAGCTGGCTCGCTGTGGAACTCGCTAGCGCCGCCGAACGTTTACCCCCGACGCGTCGCTTCGCTCAGACAATCCTCGCCCGGCTGATGCCGCCGCCAGCTTTTCACGCCCTGGCTGGGTCGCTCCGGCAGGGCGGCGACCGGATGGAAGCCTTTTCTTTTTTTTACACGTTCCCCCTCCTGAAAGGCAGGAGGGGTCAGGGGTGGTCGTCACGCGTAATACCCTTCCCCCAAACCAAAACCACTGCCAAGTGGCAGTGGTTTGGATCCTCGGCATCCGGAACTCCGGCGCGGGCGGGGGCGGTCGATTGCTCGACCGTCCCTCGGTCCCGCATTGGAGAAAAGGGATGGGCGAAGAAGGGTGATCAAGTACGATTAGTACTGGATCGTTCCGCCCGTGACCGGGAGGTTCTTGACCAGGTCTCCGTAGAAAGACGTGGTGTCGGTGTCATCTTCCCAGTCGAGGGAGTTGAGACCGGCGGCAGCAGCCTCGTCCTGGTCCGGAATCTCGATGCGGATCGCATCGTCATCCGAGGCCGAGGCGCCGAGGGTGTCGACCTTCAACACGTAGGTCTTGGTTTCGCCAGCTCCGATCTCTTCGGCGCCAGCGGCGGCCGTAAGGTCGAGGTCGGCATACGCGAGCGTACCTGCGCCACACGCGTCACCATTGGACTCATAGAAGGACCATCCGCCCACGTCAAGTTTCGTGGAAGAATCGTCAGCATCGTAGAGGGTGAACTTGCTGTCCTCGTCGAGGCTGCCACAGGCATTGAAGGCGCTTCCAGACTCGGAAGTGACCACCTTGAAGAGAATGTCGTTGAGCGTGACATAGCCACGCGAGTCGGCCGCGACGTTGAAGCGGAACACTTCAGAGTCGCCCGCGACACCGGAGCCCGACGGGCTGCCAGAGGCGAGGGAAAGGGTCGGCTTCGTCTTGTGGAGCGTCATCTCGTTGGCGGCAATCACGTTGTCGCCCGTGTAGTCCGTGACCGTTTCGCCAGAGGCGGAACCGATGGCCTCGAAGTTGTCATCGGTCATGTCGAGCTCGATGGTGTCGCCAGCGGACGCGCCGGTCGAGGACACGGAAGCCGTGTCGATCGTGACGGTCATCGTGCGGGTCGACTCGGTCGGGACGTAGAGGTCCAGGCCGTCGAACGACACGACGCCGGCCGACAGGTATCCGGACTTCGTTTCCGTGGCGCCGGCGCTGTTCGTGTAGGAGATCTTCACGACGGAAGCGGCGTCATCGGCAGAGCCCGAGTTGTCGAGCTCAATGTGGTTCACGACGAACGGCTCGTCGGAAGCAGTGAACTTGAACTTGGACATGGCCACACCCGTGGAAGCTCCAAGGATGATGGTCGAGTTGGCCGTGGAACCGTCAAGGGAAACCGCGAGGCTGCCCATGTCGGAGAGGGTGATGGTCGTCACCGCGCCGTCGGTGTTGTCCGTTCCAACGTTGGCGTTGACATCCTGGCCATCGCCGTCTTCCGCCACAACATCCTCGTCGTTCGCGATGCCGAACGCGAAGGCGTCGTCATCACCGCCCGTGAGGTCCGTGTTGGAGAAGTTGCACTTGAGAACGAGCTTGGACGTTTCGCCAGCGGCGACGGTCCAGCTGAAGCTCTGGAACTCAAGGTTGGCATCGCCGGAGTTGTCCGTCGGCGATTCCGGGCCGTCCACGAGGGAGCCGGATTCGCTGTCGTACAGCGAGCAGGAGGAAACGTAGTCGCCCACGTCAACGTCCGCCTCGCCGATGGAACCGTCGTCGGCACCGGTCACCGCGTAGGTGATGTCGGTCACCGTGACGTCGGACGCGTTGCCAGCCTCAAAGTTGAAGCCGGAAACGGACACGCCCGTGGAACCCTTAACGAAGAGACCGTCGGACGGCGGGGTGGACGCGTTCACGTCGAGGGAAGCATCCACCGTCGTGAAGTTGTGGCCCGTGATGTCCGAGGACGGGGTGATGTCGGTGACGTCGTCGCCGTTCGCATCCTCGGCGGTGACGGAGCCCATGTCGATGGCGACATAGTACACGTTGCCGGCCGGGGTGTTCACGTCGACGTCGGCCGTGATCATAAGATCGACGGACTCGCCGGCCTGCATCGTCTGGTCGTCCGTGAAGGTCACGGTGTCATCGGCATCCTCATCGCCGGAAAGATCTTCCGGTCCCATCCAGACGGAACCATCGCTCTCGCGGATGGCGATGTTCTGGAGGTTGAGGTCGCCGTCGGCCTGCACGAGACCGTCGTTGCCGCCAAGACCATCGTCGGTGGAAGAGCTGACGATCACGTCCAACTCCTTCAGCGTCGTGTAGTTCTCGGCCGTAACGGTGAAGTCCATCAGGTCCTGCTCGTTCGCGTCGACCTGGATGTCGTCAGCTGCCGGGCCGTTGAAGGCGAAGGTCAGCTGGCCGCCCTGGATCGTGGAGAACGAACAGTCGTCGCCGGAGCCGCACTGCGAGCCCGTGGCGTCGTAGCTGGTGATGTCAACGCCGAGGTTGAAGCCGTAGTCGCTGCCCACCGCAACGACGTCCGTGGCCGCCTCGATGCCGACGCCGATGTCGTCGCCGGACTGTCCGCCGATGTCAGCGGAAACGGTCAAGTTGGCGTTATCGCCGTCCTTGATGAAGAGGGAGCTCGTAAGCACGAAGGTCACGAGGTCGCCGCTCACCGTACCGGTGGCAAGCAGGGTGCTGGCCTTCTTGAGCTTGTAGTTGGTGTGGTCGGAGGCCTGATCAACGTTGATCGTGACCTGCGAAAGCGTGGCGTCCTCGCCGTCCGGGGTCACCTTGAACTTCGCAATGTCCGCGCCCGTCTCGCCGATCGTCGGATCGGTGATGGAGCCCGTCTTTTCGACCAGGACCGTTCCGGCGTCCGTCGTGGAGAAGGTCATGGTGTTGCCCGAGATCGGGAACGAGCCGGAGACCGTCGCCGTCGACGTGACGGAGGAGGCGCTCGAGAGCGCGAAGCTCGCCGTGTCGCCGCCGACCGCGTCGGTGGAAACGTCCGAGCGCACCGTCACGTAGGTGGAGGCGCCGGAGGCGAGGGAGATTCCAAGGCCCGAGAAGGTCACGTTGCGCGTGGACGAGTTGATGGACCGGGCGTCCGTCAAGCGCATGGAGCCTTCGTACAGGTAGGAGTTGTCGAGGTCAGAGATCGAGCCGATGCCGCCGAGGTGGAAAACCATCTGGGAGACGCTGGCCGATCCGGAGGAGGCCATCAGCTTCACCTTCGTGAAGGAGACGGAAGCCGCTCCGCCCGGGACAGTCGCGGAAGCCGGGGTGTCGGAGGCGAGGGAGACCGAGAGGCCGCCCGTGACCGCCGTGCCAAGCTGGGCCGCGTCCGTGAGGGACGACTCGGCGGACGAGAGCTCCGTTCCAGCCGAGAGGCCGGAGAGGGTGGCGCTGGAGCCGTCGAGCACGTTGCGGGACTGGAGGCGGTTGGCAGTCATGCCAGCCGACGAAACCAGGCGCTTCGAGCTGCCGCTGACGAGGTAGGTGGATCCGCTCATGGAGACCATGGCGCCGTTGAAGGCGTTCGTGGCCGACGTGAGGGAGGTACCGACGGTGTAGTCGACGAAAAAGGTGTCGGCCACGTCATCGATCATGGTGTTCCAGTCGCTGCCGGCAAGACCGGAAGCAACGCTCTCGGACTCGATCCAGCGGATCTGGCCCTCCGGCGTGACGACGTAGGTCTTCGGGTCGCTCTGGATCTTGATCCAGCGGGAGCCCGGGCGGTACACGACGTTCCCGGCGAGCGGGATGGCCGCGAGCGCGCTGTCCGAGATGGTCTCAACGGACGAGAAGTCCGAGTACCAGGAGAAATACGTCTTCTCGTTCGGGAAGGCGTAGCGGGAGCCGTCAGAGCCGTAGTAGTACAGAGTGGAAAGGGTGGTGCCTTTGATGAGGCTGCCGGCAGAAGCGGCGTGGGCCGTCATCGGGGCGACGAAGGAAGAGATGCCAACGGACCACAGGATGGTCGCAGCTGCGACGGCGGTGGTGAAGGCCTTCTTTCCCATGTTGAGGGAGTCGGTCATAATTATAGTAAGTATGTAGCGTTTATTCACATGCTCACAAGCGGCTTGGCAGCCTCGACTTTTCAGCTTGTTCGCGTCCTTAGCAAAGTAAGGCGGGGTGAAAGCCCTGGCTTGACGTCCGACGTTCGGGCGCCAGGCCAGAGCTTACGCTCCGGTGGTGATATCAATTTCAAGCTCGGTGATAATGTCCTCGGAATGCGTGACATCCGTGTCGATTTGCGCGAGCAGATCGAACGACTTGCGGAACCCTCCGCTCGCGAACGCTTCCATGGCCTTTTGGATCTCATCCTCATGCGCGCTCGCGTCGAGCTTCGCGTCCTTGATCCTGTCGGCGAACGTGGGATTGACCGACGTTCGTTTCGCGAGCACCCCTTCGATGACCGCGAGGCGTCCAATGGAGAGAGCGATGCGCGTGTTCAGATCCTTCAGCTTTGCCTGGAAACTTTTTTGAAGCGACTCGGTGGTGACCGGCTGCTCATTCGCCTCGTTGCTCGCGACGATCGTGTTGAGCGCCTGGGCGCCGCTGCCCTGCGCCGCGGCGACCGCCCCGGCGACATCGCCCTTGTTCGCGTCGGATACCTGGGGCTCGGACTGCGCGATGGTCGCCTGGTACTCGTCGGTCTTCTGCCCGACGACGATGGCGAGCGCGGCCGCCTGGCCCGGGTCAGAGATCTGGACATTCATCAGCTCGTCGTTGACCGAGGCGATCTCGAGCTTGAACCCGTCCACCGCCGCCTTGACCTTCTCGTCCTTTCCTTCCGCGTTCGAGCTCGTGATCGCGTTCATCTCGTCGAGTCGTCGCCCGGCGAATTCCGCGTGGAGCTTTGCGCGCTGCTCGCCCGAGGTGGAGAGCGTGATCTGCGCGTGCTCGGTGGCGAGCTTCACCGGATAGAGGACGTCGCCCGGCACGGAGTCGAACGAGGCGTTCACCGTGGCGACCCAGCTTCCGAAGATGAGCATCACCGCGGAGAAGCCGACCGACATCGGCTTGAGGAGGACATGGGAGAACTGATAGTTGAGATATTGGAGGTAGTCGACCATCGAGTACGCCGTGCGCTCGAGCTTGGCGTCCGATCCGATCTCCCGAGACAATCGAGCCCACGCTGCCGCGTCGTGCGAAACGGAAGCGGCGCCTCCCAGCTCGGGGGCGTCCTTGTGCTTCTGCAGCATCGCGATGAGTTGGTTATTCGTCATAGGTGTGTTCGGAGTTCCTTGAGCGCCCGGTGAAGGGTCACTCGCACGGCGCCGGCGGTCTTTTCCATTCGCTTGGCGATCTCGTTGAAGTCGAGCTGTTCGAAGACGCGGAGCGCGATCACTTCCTGAAAGTCTTCCGGCAGCTTGTGAAGCGCGTCCTTGATCATGCGGAGCTCCGCGTTCGCCTCGATGGCGCCGGACGACCGCTGCGTGTCCTCGAAGTCGTGTCCGGATTCCTGCATCTCGGAGAGCGACGCGTCGTTCTTTTTTCCCTTCCAGTAGTCCTTGATCGCATAGCGGGCGATGTGGAAGACCAGGCCGGAGAAGTGATCCTTGTCGGTCGAGTGCGAGGTGAGGATGAAGTTCCATGCCCGCAGGAAAACCGTGTTCAGCATGTCGTCGGCATCCTCGGTCGAGGAGAGCCGGCTGCACAGGAACGTGTACAGGGATTTCTTATACTCCAGGAACAGTTCGGCAAATGCCCGCTGGTCCTGGTGCGTCCGAATCCGGAAGAGAAGGAATTTTTCGCGTTCGCTATGCACAGGAATAGATGGGGTTGGAAATTTGTTACAAAAGGAGGTCAGTATAGCTTACTTTAGCCAAAAAATCAAGGGTTTGGGGTGTTTGGTGAGGTTTTAGTGGACTTTTAGGGTTGTTTTGGCTACACTGGTGTGGACAAATTTGACGATTAGGCATAAGGCTGAAAGGCTTTAGGCTTAAGGGTCTACGGAAAATTCCTTTAGCCTTATGCCTTTCAGCCTTTAGCCTAAACCTCGCCTATGCCCATCACTTCCATCATTCGTCTCTCCGTATCCGAGGCCGCCCGAATGTTTGGCGTGTCCCAGCGAACGATCCGCCGCGCGGTGGCCGATGGACAAATTACCTATGTCGTGGTCCAAGGAAGGTATAAGCTGAACTTTGAGAGCCTGCTCAAGTGGTCACAGGATACCACGACCGTCCGCAACAAGCGCGACAAAACGGGGATCGGCCAGTACGTGAACCAGTGGCGCATAAAGAACAAGCTGTTCTCCCCGAATCCGAAGTCAATTGAGGAAGCTGATAAGATCACATGAAAGAGGCAAGATTCAAGAAACAAGAACCAATGAAATTTCAAACTTCAATCTTGAAAGTTTCAGGTTTTGGATTTTCAGTTTTCTTTGTTTCTTGTCTCTTGTTTCTTGCATCTTTCCCCACTGCCCTTGCGGCGAACGGCGACTTTGTGCGGACGTCGAACTATTACCTGATGTCCGGATCCGCGCTGGAGAGCCAGGCGACCATCGCGACGCTATCTTCCTTCGACCTGATCGTCATCCCATCCGAGGCCCAAGTATACAACAAGCCGTTTTTTTCCGCCGTGCGAAAACTGAACCCCGACATCATCATCCTCGCGTACGTCCCGACCGTCTCGTGGAACAACGCCTTCTGGTCCGATCCGCTCCACGCGCAGATGAAGCGCGGGATCCGTCCCGACTGGTGGCTGAAGGACGCGAACGGCGGGCGCGTTTCCATCTGGCCGAACACGACCGCGCTCGACCTGAACTCGGGATGGACGGACTATCTTGCCGGGTTCGTGAAGTCGAGCGTGATGGACACGGGACTCTGGGATGGAATCTTTTACGACGAGGTGCAGGACCGCGACGACTGGAAGAGCGGATACGCGCATCTCCTGGCCGTGACGCGATCGAAGCTTGGCAGCTCCGCGGTGATCGTCACGAACGGATCGTCCTCGGCGTCGTTCACGCCGTACGTCAACGGCCGCATGTTCGAGACCTTCCCTTCCGCCGGCGATCCGACCTCCTCATGGACGTCGCAGGCAAAGGACTACCTTTCCCTCTCGTCGAAGGTCGGCCACGACGCGGTCATCGCCGTGAACGTGAACACGGACAACACGGGCGCGCAGACCAACTACCGGAAGATGCGCTTCGGGCTCGCCACGACGCTGCTTGGAGACGGGTACTTCGGCTACGACTTCGGCACGCAGAACCACGCGCAGCTCTGGACGTACGACGAGTACTCCGCGTCGCTCGGCGCGCCGAAGGGATCCGCGGAACAGACGTCGAACGTCTGGAAGCGCGAATACGAGCAGGGCGAGACCGTCGTCAACCCGACGAACGTCCCCCAGACCGTGAGGCTCGACGGCGAATACGAGAAGCTTCGCGGAACCCAGGATCCCGCGACAAACAACGGATCGATCGTCTCCAAGCTCACGCTCGCGCCGCAGGACGGAATCCTTCTCCTCCGGCCGCTCGAGACGATCGTCGACGCGACTTATCTCAACGGTTCATTCGCCCACGTCTTCTCCGCGACCGGCGCGACGAAGCGCAACGGGTTCTTCGCCTACGAGCGCAAAGCGAAGGGCGGGACGCAGGTGAATTCCTACGACCTCGACGGCGACGGGAGGAACGAGACCGTCGTGGCGGACAGCACGTACGTCACGATCTATAACGCCGACGGCACGGTCCATGCCAAGTTCGCGCCGTACACGGAATCGTTCAAGCTCGGCATCAACCTCGCGATCGGCGACCTCGAGCACGACGGGTCCGTCGAGATCGTGACGGGGACGGAGAATGGCGGCGGCCCCCAGATTCGGATCTTCAACAAAAACGGAAATCTGATCAACCCGGGGTTCTTCGCCTACGACACGGCGTTCCGCGGCGGCGTAAACGTGGCCATCGGCGATTTGAACGGCGACCGCGTGGACGAGATCATCGCCGGCGCCGGAGTTGGAGGAGGGCCGCAGGTGCGCGTGTTCAACAAGGCGGGCAGGCTCATCAACCCCGGATTCTTCGCCTACGATCCCGCCTTCCGGGGCGGCGTGAACGTGGCGGTCGGCGACGTGGACGGAGACGGAATCGGCGATATCATCGCGGGGGCTGGAAAGGGGGGAAGCCCGGAAATTCGCACGTTCGACCGCGATGGGAAGAAGAAGGCGGACTTCTTCGCCGCGGACGCAAGCGAGCGCAACGGCGTCGAAGTCATCGCCGCGGACATCGACAAGGACGGCAGGGCGGAAATCATCGGGCTGTCGAGCGACGTGTTTACGATGTCATTCAACTGATATGCAAATCAGACGATCAGCCCTCTCCCTCGCCTCCCACCCGGGAAAGATTCTCCTGTGGCCGCTCGTTCGGTGGTATCAGAATCGGTACGAGGGAAGGTACCGGTTCGCGCGCCTCGCGTTCTCGTTCGACCTCGTGCTCATCGGACTCGCCGCGGCCCTTGGGATCGTGGCGCTCGTCCTGTTTCTGTACAAGCCGGTCCCGTTCGCGGACAAGATCGTCTTCGCCGCCGAGGTCGCCCCGCGCGAGATCGTCTCGGGGACATCGTCGACGCTCGTGATCCGATATGAGAACGGGACGGGCGAGGAGCTGCGCGACGCGAACCTGGTCTTTGAGTTCCCCGCGCACTTCCTTCTTCAGTCCGTCGACGACAAGTCGCTGGCGGACGACGCCGGCGTCGGGAGCAAGGTCGTCGTCGGGACGATCCCGGTCGGCGGGACCGGGTCGGTGAAGATCCGCGGGGTCATGTTCGGGCCGATTGGCGGAGAACAGACGTTTCGAAGCGTCATGACGTTCGTCCACGGCGCGAAGAGCGTCGCGGGACAGAAGGCCGACGCGCAGACGTTCTCGCCGTCGAAATCGACGCTCCAGCTGACGCTTTCCCTCCCGGAAAAAATCCTCGCGTTCCAGCCGATGAACGGAATGCTCACGTACAAAAACACGGGAGCGATCGACTATCCGGAGGTTACCGTCGCGCCGGAGTGGCCGGCGGGATTCACGTTCGTCTCCGCCGACGAGCCGATGCGCGAC
>Ga0194060_10003803_pt1 | contig 10615 bp, 10 predicted proteins | sample SepL225m_MetaG_FD_163427 | JGI IMG/M metagenome (GOLD analysis project Ga0194060, IMG submission 163427) | Anoxic zone freshwater microbial communities from boreal shield lake in IISD Experimental Lakes Area, Ontario, Canada - Sep2016-L222-5m | ecosystem: Environmental > Aquatic > Freshwater >... | reverse complement strand
CTTATCGCAGCACCTTGAAGAGCTAGACCCGACTTGGCGAGTGCTTGAAGCGGTAGAAAAAGTTGCAAACCAAGTTCAACTTGGAAACGGAAAAGAGTTATCAGCTAGTCAACTATGTGAGCGCCTTGGGTTCAATACCGATTCACAGTGGACGCCAGTTGGAGATCTATCTGGTGGTGAGCGTCGTAGATTGCAATTAACGCGCTTGTTGATGGATAGTCCAAATGTTCTATTGCTTGATGAACCAACAAATGATTTTGATGTCGAAACTCTAACCGCACTGGAAGATCTCCTCGATTCTTTCGGCGGAACGCTTCTGGTCATCTCGCACGATAGATATTTCCTAGAACGTGTTTGCGACCGTTTTGTCGGGCTTCTTGGTGATGCAAAGCTACGCGATCTACCAGGTGGAATCGATGAATATTTAAGACTTCGGACAAGTGACCAACAAAGTTCGCCAATTGGTGCACCAAAAAAGAAAACGTCAAATATTGTGGAGATTCGTGATGCGAAAAAAGAGATAGCAAAATTTGAGCGACAGATAGCAAAGTTAGATATCGAAATAATCGAACTAGGAAATAAACAGGTCGAATTAGCCTTTGACCATGAGAAACTTACAAAAGTCATGGAAGAATTAGCAGCGAGCATTAGCAAGAAAGACGAAGTTGAAGAGCAGTGGCTGGAAGCAACTTCAAAGTTAGAGGAGCTAGAAAATTAAGAGTTCACATTCAAATATTGCCCGGCTAGAAGCACTTGCCGCAATCTCCGGAGTGATGATTGCTTTGCAATCTCGCGCAAATGGCGAGCTTTCACATTTACTCGGCAATAGCACCGAAGCAGCACTTGTCTCTTTTGGGTCTGGTTTAATAGTCATATCACTCATCGCACCATTTAATAATTCAATTAAAGTAGGAATTCGCAATCTTCGAAGCGCGGTTAGCGCGAAACAAATTCCACGTTGGCGGTTATTTGCTGGAGTTCTTGGTGGCAGCTTTGTCGCACTTCAAACCCAAGTTGTTCCCCTAATTGGCGTTGCTCTCTATTCAGTAGCTTCAATTGCTGGGCAGACTGCCACATCCTTAGTTGTTGATCGAATTGGGCTTACAGGTGGCGGTAAGAAGTTGATTTCAAAACGTCGAGTCACTGCGGCCTTAATAACAGTTTTCGCAGTATTCATCTCAGTCTTTGATCGAATTTCAGTGGTCTCATTTTCAATATTTGCTGTTGCGCTAGCAACTCTTGCGGGCATGTTGGTCGGAGTTCAGCGCGCACTAAATGGTCAGATAAATGAGCACTCTAAAGCTAGCTTTACTACTTCATTACTGAATTTTCTTATGGGAACTTCAACTTTAGTAATTCTATTATTTGCATTATTAATTTTGAAAGGTGATGCAATTGTTCCGCTTCCAAGTGGGCCATGGTGGGTCTATACCGGTGGAACTGTTGGGGTTATATATATTGCTTTCACTTCAACAATTGTGCAACACCTTGGCGTTCTCACATTTACTTTATTTAGCGTCGGCGGAACACTGATTGGTTCGCTACTGATCGATATTTTTTCGCCAACAAATGGAAATACCGTTTCCTGGTATTTAGTTTCGGGAATCGTTATGACTTACTTAGGGGTAATAATCGGCGGTCAATCGCGATTATTTAAGCGGTAACTTTTCCAGCAAGCTTTACTGCTTCAGCAACCTTTGTAACAACTTGAGTATCAAAAACACTCGGAACAATGAAGTTCGCATTTAACTGATCGGATGTAACGCAAGAAGATATGGCATCAGCCGCAGCCACCAACATGGCATCAGTTATTTTCGTAATACGCCCATCTAACAATCCACGAAAGATTCCAGGAAATGCCAGAACATTATTTATCTGGTTCGGCTGATCACTTCTACCAGTCGCTACTACAGCTGCATATTTGCGAGCCACAGTTGGATCAATCTCAGGGTCTGGATTGGCTAAAGCAAAGACAATTGAACCCGGTGCCATAGCGGCAACATCAGACTCCTTTAAAACATTTGGCGCACTTACGCCAATGAAAATATCGGCGCCAACCATCGCTTCAGAAATACTTCCTCTGAAATCTCCTGGTGAACAATTATCAACAAACCAATTACGCATCTCTTCATCGCCAGCTTTATGTTCAGATACCAAACCATCTTTGTCGTAACCAATAATATGTTTTGCCCCACTTGCAACGAGCAATCTCGCAATTGCAGTTCCAGCAGCGCCGGCACCACTCATAACAATCTTTACCTTTGCAAGATCTTTCTTTACAAATTTCAGAGCATTTGTAAGCGCCGCTAAGACAACAATTGCAGTTCCGTGCTGGTCATCATGAAAAACTGGAATATCTAATAAATCGCGAAGTCTTCGTTCAATTTCGAAACAACGAGGCGCGGAAATATCTTCAAGATTTATACCGCCGTAGACCGGTGCAATAATTTGAACGGTGCGAACAATCTCATCTACATCTTGGGTATCTAAACAGACTGGCCAAGCATCCACATCCGCAAAGCGTTTGAAAAGCGCGGCTTTTCCTTCCATAACCGGAAGCGCAGCTTCAGGGCCGATATTTCCAAGACCGAGAACTGCAGAGCCATCAGTAACAACCGCAACAGTGTTTCGTTTTATTGTTAAACGCCGGGCATCTGATTTATCAGCAGCAATTGCTTGTGAAATTCGAGCAACTCCAGGCGTGTAAGCACGAGATAAATCATCACGAGTCTTAAGTGGAACTTTCGATTGAATTTCTATCTTTCCGCCAAGGTGTAACAAGAAAGTTCTATCACTAACTTTGCGAACAGTTAGTTCTGGATGACTTGCGATAGATGCTGTAATTGCTTCAGCATGCTCGGCATCAATCGCATCACAAGTTACATCGATAACAACGTGATCTAAGAATGATTCGACAACGTCAAGCGCTGTAATTGCGGCGCCGGCGGCAGTGATCGCTGTTGTTACTTCGGCAACTGGTTGGGCAGAAGGTGGACCTTCAACTCGAATTGTTATTCCATAACCAGGACTTGTTGATGCCATTTATTACACAACTCCGTAAAGTCGATCGCCAGCATCACCTAGGCCGGGAACGATATAGCCCTTTTCATTTAACTTTTCATCGAGTGCGCCGGTAACAATTGTTATTGGCAAATTCTTTCCCGCAAATTCTCTCTCCAAAAGCGCAATTCCTTCAGGCGCAGCCAAAATTGTAATTGCCGTGATATCTGTTGCACCGCGTTCAAGAAGGTAGTTAATCGCCGCTACAAGAGTTCCACCAGTAGCAAGCATCGGATCAAGGATGTAGCACTGACGCCCAGTTAAATCATCAGGTAGACGATTCGCATAAGTAGATGGTTGAAGTGTTTCGTGATCGCGAATCATTCCAAGAAAGCCAACTTCAGCGGTGGGCATTAACCGGGTCATTCCCTCGAGCATTCCCAGGCCGGCGCGCAAAATAGGAACAACAACAGGTTTTGGTTTTGTAAGTGCAACACCATCTGCAATTGCAACTGGAGTCTTAACAGTTATTGGAGTTGTACGAACTTCACGAGTAGCTTCATAAGCTAGCAAAGTAACTATTTCCTCGGTCAGTTGGCGAAAAGTCGGAGAGTTTGTTGTCTCATCTCGCAGAACGGTCAACTTATGTGCAAGTAATGGATGGTTCGCTACATGAATCTTCACGACTCATACCTTACTCGCGCTGTAAGGGCTTGTCGCTTGCCCGCTTTAGTGTCAGTATGAAGCCTGCAGAACATCTATAAGAATCTGATCTGGGGGTGAGCGCAATGGCTGAAGATTTTGGAATCATTGCGTGGCACGAAGAGGGTCGCTGGAATGTGGCAGAACTAACGCATGCCAGAGATCTAGGTTCAATAATGGATCAACTTAATTCGCAGGCAACAAATGGTGGCGCAATTGCACTCGTTGCCATCGAGGAAGAATTCTTTATTGTTGCAAGAGCCCTTGGCTCACAAATGCAGATGATGATTAGTGATGTTACATATGCGCTCGAATCTGATCTTGCAGCAGATTTAATTGAGATGTTAGATCTGCCTTTCCCTGAAGAGGATGATGATTCTCAACCAGGTGGAGATATTGATTTGCTTGCGGATTTAGGAATGAGCGCGATGGAGCTTGAGGCGCTTTGTGATGATCCTGAATTATTTCCTGACGAACAATTAGATGCAGTTGCCTCCAAATTAGGATTTGGTAATCAATTCGCCGAACTTTATGAGAGTCAATAAAGATTGTCTTTAAATTCAAACTCTTTTGAAGAAGAAATGCAACAAGCGCTTGAAGTTGCAAAGTCTGCGCTCGCAACCGGTGATGTTCCAGTTGGTGCACTTGTATTTAATGAGACTGGAAAATTAGTTGGGACCGGAAGCAATCGACGTGAAGTTGATAAAGATCCAAGTGCGCATGCCGAAATCATTGCACTTCGCCAAGCAGCAATTGCAAATAATTCATGGCGTTTGGATAACCACACAATTGTTGTGACTCTTGAACCTTGTGCAATGTGCGCCGGCGCAATCGCACAAGCCCGAATCAAAGTTCTTGTTTTTGGCGCATGGGATGAGAAAGCCGGAGCAGTCGGATCAGTATGGGATGTATTGCGCGATCCACGAGCGCCACATCGGGTTGAAGTTATTTCAGGTGTGAAGGAAAGTGAATGCGCCGCGCTATTAAGCGAGTTCTTTAAAAAATATCGTTAACGAGCAGTATGCGGGCTCGGTTACTCTTCTCTCATGACAACTTATGCATATCTCGGGCCCGCTGGGACATTTACCGAGGCTGCGTTACGTCAGATTTCTAACAAAGATGACACTCTTGTTCCATATTCAAATGTCACTGCGGCTCTTGATGCGGTAAGAGAAGGCAAAGCGGAAAAAGTTTTAGTTCCAATTGAAAATTCCGTAGAAGGTGTTGTATCAAGAACTTTAGATGAACTTGCCGTTGGCACACCGCTTGTTGTTACTGCAGAGACAACACTCCCAGTCTCATTCTCCTTAATGATTTTGCCAGAGAATTCCGGCAAGCCAATTACAAAAATTGCTACGCACCCACATGCTGAAGCGCAATGCCGCACTTATATTGCGAAGAATTATCCGCAAGCTGAATTAATTGAAATGTCTTCAACTGCCGCCGCAGCAAGTGCTCTAAAAGATGGAAATTATGATGCAGCAATCGCATCTGAAATCGCAGCGAATAATTACGGACTGAAAATATTAGCTAAAGATATTGGCGACAACACTGGCGCAGTTACAAGGTTCATCGTGGCACAAAAACCTGGCGCGACACCTGAACCAACCGGAAATGATCGCACTTCCCTCGTTGCATTTATTGGTATCGATCACGCTGGTGCACTACTTGAAATTCTTACTGAATTTGCAAAACAAGATGTGAACTTAACTTTTATTCAATCAAGACCAACTGGCCGAGAACTTGGTCACTACCATTTCATAATTGATGCCGAGGGACACATTGATGAACCCAAGGTTGCTGCCGCTGTTGCTGGAGTTCGCAAAATTTGTGAAGACATTCGATTTCTTGGCTCATATCCCCGCGTTGGTAAAAGTAACTAGATAGGCTTGCACACGTGATCGACTTAAAAATACTGCGCGAAAATCCCGATGCAATTCGCCATTCTCAAAAAGTTCGTGGCGAAGATGTTGCAGTTGTAGATCAACTTATTGCTGCAGATGCGCTAAGTCGCACCGCACTAAGTGAATTTGAAACCTTACGTGCCGAGCAAAACGCCCTATCTAAATCTGTCGGCGCGGCAAAGGGTGATGAGAAAACAGCGCTACTTGAGAATGCAAAAGACCTGGCAAATCGCGTAAAAGCCGCTGATTCAAAGCGGAGCGAACTTGAAGCGGCAGCCCGCGAGTTTTTGTTACGAATTTCAAATCTAATTGATTTAGATGCTCCAGTTGGGGGCGAGGAAAACTTCAAAGTTATTGAAGAGATCGGTAAGCCTCGTGATTTTAAAGATGAGGGCTTTGAGCCGAAAGATCATGTTGAATTAGGCAAAATACTTAAAGCTATTGACACCGAACGCGGGGCAAAAGTTGCTGGCTCTCGTTCATATTATTTAACGGGTCCAGGTGCCATGCTGGAATTCGCACTAGTTAATTATGCGATTGCATCTGCAGTGAAGGCTGGATTCATCCCAGTAATTCCACCAGTACTTGTAAATCCAGCTGCAATGGAGGGAACTGGTTTCCTTGGCCAAGCTGCCGAGAATGTCTATCATTTAGAAGAGGATGATGTTTATCTGGTCGGCACAAGTGAAGTTCCACTTGCTGCGTATCATATGGATGAAATTCTCGAGAATTTACCAATTAGATATGCCGGATATTCATCTTGTTTCCGCCGTGAAGCAGGAACTTATGGCAAAGACACTCGAGGCATAATCCGAGTTCACCAATTCGATAAAGTTGAAATGTTCTCATTTATAAAGCCAGAGGATGCCAAAGCAGAACATCTTCGCTTGCTCGAATGGGAGAAAGATTTCCTTAAGGCAATGGAAGTTCCTTTTAGAGTCATAGACGTCGCATCAGGTGATTTAGGTTCAAGTGCAATTCGTAAATTTGATTGCGAAGCTTGGATTCCAACCCAGGGTGCATATCGTGAAGTTACAAGCACATCTAACTGCACTGAGTTTCAAGCTCGCCGCTTAAATATCAGATATCGCGACGAGAGCGGAACTAAGCCTGTAGCAACGTTAAATGGCACATTGGTTGCGGTACCAAGAATGATTGTTGCAATTCTGGAGAATCATCAAAACGAAGATGGTTCTATAAATGTTCCAAAGGCGCTCCGTCCTTTCTTGGGCGTAGATACTTTGGTGCCTTCTCTATGATTTCCGGTAAACGCCCTAAATTAATTGCAACTGATTTAGATGGAACAATTGTTCCGCACCTTGGCCCAATTTCAGATCGCACGGTTGCAGCATTTAGAAAAGCCCACGAACTTGGTATCGAAATATTTTTTGTGACTGGTCGACCACCACGATGGATGGTAGAGATTAGAGAAGCATTTGGATTTGGAAATGCAATCTGTGCAAATGGCGCACTCTTATATGACTTAATGAACGATAAAGTTTTAGAGCAATGGTTACTGCCAACAGATGTTCAATTAGAGATAATAACTCGCCTGCGCAAAAGCCTGCCAGGAATTCACTTTGCACTTGAATACGGTGATGAATTTCATCGCGAAAAACATTACACAACTAAGTGGGATATCGGTCGAGATAACATCGGCGTAGATTTTATTGAAGAGAAGATTACTGAACCAGCTTTCAAGATGTTGGGCCGATGTGTAAATAATGAATTCACCTCTGATCAAATGCTAGAGATAGCGCTACGAGAACTATCTGGAATTGCAAACATCACACATTCAAATTCAAACGAATCATTAATTGAAATTTCTGCCCTTGGTATAAGTAAAGGCGAGACTCTTGCCAAGATGGCCGAGCGCGCTGGTTTAACCGCAGATGATTGCGTCAGCTTTGGCGATAATCCAAATGATTTCTCGATGTTGCAATGGGCGGGACGATCATGGGCGATGTCGGATGGCCATCCCGATGGCGCGAAATATGCAAAGTTTGTGGCCGATGCCCATCACCACGATGGCGTAGCAATCGTCATCGAAGCGCTGCTCGAATTGCCCGCATAAGTATTTAGAGGGTAAGTTTGCCCACGGAGGGCTCGCATAGCGGCCGAGTGCACCGGTCTTGAAAACCGGCAAACGAAAGTTTCGTGGGTTCAAATCCCACGCCCTCCGCCAGTTTTTATAAGAAATTAAGCGTGTGGGGGAATTCATAACTCTTAGACGCACGTGCATCTAGCGTTATTTAACGCCGCAGACCAAAATTACCCCATGGCTACTGGCGTATTTTCAGCATCACGAGCAAAAATAAAAGAGCGAACTCTTCGAACTGATCGTTGGTGGGTTCAGCCTGCAATTACTTTTGGCGTCCTCTTCTCATTCATCATTTATGCAACCTTGCGCGCATTTGAAAATGCTAATTATTTTGCAGAGCCGCTAATTTCACCTTTCTATTCGCCATGTCTTTCAACCGAATGCGTCCCTGGTTCATCACTTATGGGCCAACCATTTAATTTCACGCTTTTTGGTTCAGCGATCTCACCAGCGTTATTCATCCTGATATTTCCACTTGGCTTCCGAATGACTTGTTATTACTACCGCAAGGCTTACTACCGAGCATTTTGGTTTTCACCACCAGCATGCGCAGTAGCCGAACCACATGAAAAGTACACAGGTGAAACACGCGCACCACTAATTTTGCAGAATGCACACCGCTGGTTCTTTTATGCAGGTTTAGTTTTCAACGTAATTCTTACTTATGATGCAATATTGGCTTTTCGCAATCAAGAGAAGCAATGGGGCCATGTAAGTGTTGGAACCCTCGTTCTTCTATTTAGTTCATTTATGCTCTGGATGTATTCATTGTCTTGTCATACATGTCGTCACACAATTGGCGGTCGCTTGAAGCATTTTTCCAAGCACCCAATTCGTTACCGACTTTGGACCAGAATCTCAATCCTGAATCACAGCCATCAGCAATTTGCCTGGGTTTCATTATTTGCAGTTGCTTTCGCCGATATCTATGTTCGCCAAGTTTCATCTGGCGCCTGGACCAACTTCTACTTATTCTAAAGAGAGATAAATATGACATCGCTTGAAAAATATAAGTACGACGTTGTAGTAATCGGTGCTGGCGGTGCTGGTTTGCGTGCAGCAGTTGAAGCACGCGAAGCCGGTCTAAGCGTTGCAATCGTCTGCAAATCCCTATTTGGCAAGGCCCATACAGTTATGGCTGAAGGTGGCGCCGCAGCATCAATGGGCAACGTAAATGACAATGACAATTGGAAGGTCCACTTTCGCGACACAATGCGCGGCGGAAAATTCTTAAATCATTACCGAATGGCTGAACTACACGCTAAAGAATCACCAGATCGCATCTGGGAACTTGAAATGTGGGGCGCGCTCTTTGATCGCACTAAAGAGGGAAAAATTAGCCAACGTAACTTCGGTGGCCACGAATATCCTCGCCTTGCCCACGTTGGCGACCGCACCGGACTTGAATTAATTCGCACAATGCAACAACGCATCGTCGCACTTCAACAGATCGATGCTCGCGAAAATGGAAATGCAGAAAGCCATATCAAAGTATTCGCTGAACTAACCATCACTGAAATCTTGAAAGAGAATGGCAAGATTGCGGGCGCTTATGGTTACTGGCGCGAAAATGGAAATGAAGTTTTATTTGAAGCCCCTGCAGTAATTATTGCGACTGGTGGAGTTGGAAAGACTTTCAAAATTACATCTAATTCTTGGGAGGGCACTGGCGATGGTCATGCACTCGCACTCAAAGCTGGCGCAAATTTAGTTGATATGGAGTTCTTGCAATTCCACCCAACTGGAATGGTCTGGCCACCATCAGTTCGCGGAATTCTTGTTACTGAATCTGTTCGTGGTGAAGGCGGAATTCTTACCAACTCACTTGGCGAACGATTCATGTTCAAATATATTCCAGAAGTTTTCAAGAGTATTTATGCAGATAATGAAGAGGAAGCAGATCGTTGGTATCTAGATCAAGATAACAACCGACGTCCGCCAGAACTTCTTCCACGCGATGAAGTTGCGCGCGCCATTAACTCTGAAGTTAAAGCTGGGCGCGGTACCGAACATGGTGGAGTTTTCCTAGATGTTTCAAAGCGTTTGTCTGCTGAAGTTATTAAGAAGCGCCTGCCATCAATGTGGCATCAATTCTTCGAACTTGCTGGCGTAGACATCACGAAAGAAGCGATGGAAGTTGGCCCTACTTGCCACTATGTAATGGGTGGCGTTGAAGTAGAACCAGATACTGCCGCGGCTATCGGAGTTCCTGGGCTATTTGCCGCCGGTGAAGTTGCTGGTGGAATGCATGGCTCAAACCGCCTTGGTGGAAACTCGCTCTCAGATCTCTTGGTATTTGGCCGTCGCGCAGGAATGGGCGCAGTTGCTTATGTAAAGAGCAATCCAACTGCAACTGTTTCCGAAAAAGCGATTACAGATGCCGCTGCACGAATCGAAGCTCCATTTAGCCGTGCAGGTGGCGAGAATTCATATTCATTGCATGCCGAACTTCAAGAAGTAACTCATAATCTTGTTGGCATCATCCGTACCGGAAAAGAAGTTGAAGAAGCTATTGAAAAGATTGCAGCAATTCGCGCTCGCAGTGCAAACGTTGCAGTTGCTGGTGGTCGTAAGTTCAATCCAGGATTCCACTTGGCTTTCGACTTAGACAATATGTTGTTGGTCGCTGAAAGCACTGCAAAGTCAGCACTTCTTCGCGAAGAATCTCGCGGCGGACATACTCGTGATGATTTCCCAGGCATGAATTCAAAGTGGCGCCAGGTAAACCACATCTCAAGTTTTGATGGAAACAAGGTAAATATAAAAGCACAACCACTTCCTTCAATTCCTAAAGAGCTATTTGATTTGTTTGATATCCATGAACTTGAAAAATATATGACGCCCGAAGAAATTGCGAAAGGTGGTTCCAACTAATGGCCCGCAAACTTAAACTTCGTATCTGGCGTGG
>Ga0194060_10003802_pt1 | contig 10618 bp, 16 predicted proteins | sample SepL225m_MetaG_FD_163427 | JGI IMG/M metagenome (GOLD analysis project Ga0194060, IMG submission 163427) | Anoxic zone freshwater microbial communities from boreal shield lake in IISD Experimental Lakes Area, Ontario, Canada - Sep2016-L222-5m | ecosystem: Environmental > Aquatic > Freshwater >... | reverse complement strand
CCGTTTTGAACATTTGTCCCAGGCTGTTTCAGGGGCGTGATTCTCCTTTAGCAGCTTGGGACAAACCCTCTTGTCTCACCCAAAACAGGGAGGGACAACTCTCCTGATTCAGCGCGGGACGTAACAATAGTCTGAAATGGATGTCAGTTTTATTGAGCAAACATGGGTCAATTCAGGTGAGCGTCAAAGGCTGGTTCGGTCTGCCGGATTTTCCATCTATAAACAGCGAGCTCTGGGAATTGTTGAAACAGATGAGCCGGACTATATGCTGACGATTGCAGATCGGGGCGCTGACGTCCTTGCAGATAGCGGCAGAATAGGAGCCGACCTGGCGCAGGCGCTTAAAAATGAGGCTCGGCGTAGAGTCGGCACAGGCTGTTTTTTCGGGTCAATTGTTTACGGAAGCCTTGTCGCGCATAAAGTATGTCACTTCCCCACCGGCAGATCATGCACATCCAGATGACACCCTAAACAACTTGGAAACTTATCAAGAATAGATTTTCTGTGCGGCGCAGCGTGGCACTCTGTACATTTCGGGATGTACTTGTGTTTTGCGTGGTGGCAGGCAGCGCAATTTACCTTTGCGTGCTTGCTCTGGGTTCTCTGCCACTTCTCGTATACTTTTACGTGGCATGCACCGCAACTCACCGCAGGGGAACTTTTCTCATATGTCACCATTAGCGGTTTGTGCACGTCATGACATTTGGTACAGGCGGTAATTTCCTGCCCCTGATGGTGTGGCTTGTGGCAGGCATAACAGTTTGGCTTGAAACCATGCGAAGTATGGCAGCTCTGACAAGAAACTTTGCCGTGCTTGCTGGGGAACTTCACCAGCTTCTCCTTGACAGCGGCATGGCAAGAACTGCATGTGTTGATAAGAAGTTGCGACAGAGCAACCTTCCTGGGGGTATGTGGGTTGTTGTGACACGCCAGACAGTCAGTTACCGCCGATCCATGAGGAATGTTATGACATGATGCGCACCTGGGCATCAGAGCATCCCATCCTCCTTTGGACGGATTAAAGGCATGGAAGGTTGTATGGCAGTCACGGCAGTCGAAGCGATGTTTTCCACCGCTGCTCTTCAGGTTGCTGAAATGGCTCGTGTGGCACTGCCCACACTGGACTATGGTGAGCGGTTGCGGATCGATCGCGTACAGTTCCGCCTTTACAGGTATATCTACGGTAGATACTTTCTTTTTTTCCTCAGGACCCGCCAAAACAACCGGAACAACCAGCAACAGCGTCAGATGTATAACCGCCGACAAGAGCGACACCCTGCCTGCAAATTTGCCTGTAATTTTGATTAGTTTGTTCATAGCATCCCCAGAGGTAACCAAAGATTTACGTACGCTGACGTACTAATGAGCAAAAGACTGACGAAACTTGTTGATTTCCATAATTAACTCAGCTCTGTCAAAATAAATTTCATTTCGGGAAATTTTTCCATCATCGTTGAATTGCAGGAAACAGAGCCCGACGCACTCTACAATTTTTTCCCCTACCGGTATGCGTGCCGCCAACTTGCCAAGAAAGCCGTTCTCTATTGGAATAGCCTCTGCCAGAGTCCATATCCAGGTGGGGTTGTTGCTTGTAACCTTGGTAAAATAGGCAATAAGTTCCTGTTTGCCACTTATTCCCAAAGGTCTGCCTGGATCCAGAAAAAAAGCGGTCTCTGTATAAAAAGCTGCCAGTACATCCGGACGGTTTCCTGTCCAAGCTGGCAACCATCTGGCGGCGAACTCATGCGCTTCGGCTTGTGTCATCATGATGTGGAACTCCGATATAATTTGGACTTCTGCGATAAAAACTCAAAAAAAAGTGGTATAGAGACGCTCCCCATACCACTCTTTGAATAATTCAAGCTCGCCCTATTCTGCCTTAGCTTCAGATGGCTCCTCATGCTCGGCAGAAGCAGCCTGAACCTCCACCGTCTCTATAATCGGCTCAACGGCTACTGTAGCAGGCGCAACTACTGAGACGACCGGCGCAGGTTTTGCTTTTACAGGAACCTGTTTAGCTTTGGCCGGTTTCATCTCTTCTTCAACCAGTTCAATAAGTGAAAGCGGAGCGGCGTCCCCCTGGCGGATGCCTAGCTTAACAATCCGGGTGTATCCCCCAGGGCGGTCTTTATAACGTGGAGCTATAGTCGCGAAAAGTTTTGTAACAACAGATTTTACGCGTATAACAGAAGCTGCCTGTCGCATGGCGTGAAGATCACCACGCTTCCCCAGAGTAATCATTCTCTCGGCAACGATACGTATCTCTTTCGCTTTAGAATCGGTTGTAGTAATTTTTTCGTGGCTCAGCAGTGAAGTAACCATATTTCTGAACATCGCTTCGCGATGGCTCGTCTTCCTTCCAAGTCTTCTGCCTGTTTTTCCGTGACGCATAAATCAAATCCTTTCTGAAACCGGACTAGTATTCGTATTACTCTTCTTCTTTCTGTTCACCATGCAGACGGCGCAACAATTCCGGGTCAGGAAAACTATCTATCTTCATCCCGAAAGTCAAAGACATGTCAGTTAGAATGTCTTTGATTTCATTCAGGGATTTACGCCCGAAGTTCTGTGTTTTGAGCATTTCGGATTCAGTTTTGGTAACTAATTCACCAATAAGCTTAATCCCTGCATTTTTGAGACAGTTTGCAGATCGGACAGAAAGCTCAAGCTCTTCCACCGTACGGTAAAGATTCTCATTTATCTTGTCTGTATCTTCAAAAAATTCCTCATCAGTCTGAGGTTCAGCCTCTTCATCAAAGTTTATGAATATAGTGAGCTGCTCTTTAAGGATCTTAGCAGCATATGCAACAGCGTCTTCAGGCTTTGCACTGCCATCTGTCCAAACCTCAAGGTTTAGTTTATCATAATCGGTCATCTGCCCAACGCGTGCATTTGTAACGGAAAAATTTACCTTTTTAATTGGTGTGTAAATAGAGTCTATCGGGATAGTACCGACAGGAGCTTTCTCATCTCTATTGCGATCCGCGGAAACATAACCTTTACCCATCTTTGCTGTCAGCTCAACTTCAAGGTTTGCATCTTTGCCGCAAGTTGCGATATGATGATCAGGGTTCATTATCTCGACATTGTGACCAACCAGCAGGCTGCCGGCAGTAATAACTCCGACCCCTTTATGCTTGATATGTATCACAGCCTGGTCGGAAGAGTGGAGTTTCAGTCTGACACCTTTAAGGTTCAGTATTATATCGGTAACATCTTCGGTAACGCCCTGTATGGTGGAAAACTCGTGTAAAACACCCTTAATCCGTACAGAAGTGATTGCAGCCCCCTGAAGTGAGGAGAGAAGTATCCTTCTAAGAGAATTGCCTAAAGTCGTGCCAAAACCGCGTTCAAAAGGTTCAGCGTAGAACTTTCCATATGTATCTGAAAGAGAATCCTTTTCAACCTGAAGTTGTTTAGGTTTGATAAGATCCCGCCAGTTTTTATACATTACTACCTCCTCCGGAGACGAAAAACCCGGTTGTTATTCCGATCTAAATAAGCAACAGTACCCAGAAGATTACTTGGAATAAAGTTCAACGATCAACTGCTCCTGGATAGGCGTGATAATGTCTTCACGTATTGGAAGCCCCTTTAGTGTGCCTTTAAAAGCATCACGATCAAGATCGAGCCATTGAGGAATCCCACGACGAACAACCGCTTCGAGTGCGTCATTGACAGAAGCGATCTTTCTGCTCTTTTCGCGCAGCTCAATCACATCCCCCGTCTTCATCTGAATGGAAGGAATATTTACTTTTCTTCCGTTGATCGTAAAGTGACCATGGCGGACAAGCTGGCGAGATTCTGTACGCGATGTTGCAAACCCGAGACGATAAATAACATTGTCCATACGGCGTTCAAGCAGGGAAAGCAGGTTTTCGCCAGTTACTCCCTTCATACGATCGGCCATCTCAAAGTAACCGCGAAACTGTTTTTCGAGAATGCAATAAATTCGACGCACTTTCTGCTTCTCTCGAAGTTGAACACCATATGAAGAGACCTTTGAACGTCCCTGACCGTGCTGGCCCGGAGGGTAGTTGCGTCGTTTTATCGCACACTTGTCAGTGTAGCAACGATCGCCCTTAAGAAATAATTCCATGTTTTCTCTTCTGCACAAACGGCACGAAGATCCTGTATAACGAGCCAATGAAAACCTCCTTAATAGTGGTAATTCCTAAATCAGACTCTTCTTCTCTTTGGTGGACGGCAACCATTATGAGGAATAGGGGTTACGTCCTTAATAAAACTTATGCTGAAACCGGCAGACTGAAGAGCCCTGAGTGCAGACTCGCGCCCGGATCCCGGCCCCTTGACATAGACCTCAACACTGCGCATGCCATGTTCTTGCGCCTTTTTAGCACAATCCTCCGCTGCCATCTGAGCTGCGAATGGTGTACTCTTGCGTGAACCTTTGAATCCTTTAGCACCAGCTGTCGACCATGCAAGCACATTACCAACAGGATCGGTAATAGTAATAATGGTGTTATTAAAAGTCGCCTGTATATGGGCTACCCCGTTGGAAATATTCTTTCTTTCCTTTTTCTTGCGAACTACTTTTTTAGATGGACTTGCCATTCGTGTTCTCCAGAGCTAGTTAATATTATTTCTTTTTACCGGCAACGGTTCGGGAAGGACCTTTTCTGGTGCGCGCATTGGTCTTTGTGCGTTGACCATTACACGGAAGACCTTTCCTGTGACGGAGACCACGATAACAGCCAAGATCCATAAGTCGTTTGATGTTCATGGAAACCTCGCGCCGCAGATCACCTTCAACCTTGCAGTTACGATCAATCTCGTCGCGCAGACGTGCAACCTCAGCCTCAGCCAGTTTGTCTGTACGTGTATTTGGATCAATATTTGTGACCTTAAGTATGTTCTCGGCAGCAGAATTACCGATTCCATAGATGTAGGTCAGAGCGATAACAATCCGTTTGTTTTTTGGTAAGTCAATTCCTGAAATGCGTGCCAATGGAAGTTCCTCCTTTAATTACTCAACCCTGACGTTGCGAGTGCTTTGGGATATTGCATATAACACGAACAACTCCCTTTCGTTTCACAATTTTGCACTTATCGCAGATTATTTTAACTGATGCGCGTACTTTCATATATCTCCCCTTCACACATCGGCTAGATGCATGTCAAAATTTCCGGTCCTTTTTCTGTAATGGCAACTGTGTGTTCAAAATGCGCAGAAAGACCCCCATCACAGGTAACAACAGTCCATTTATCACTCATAACTTTTACTTCAAGTGCTTTCTCATTTATCATCGGTTCAATGGCCAGAACCATGCCGGATTTTAATTTTACACCCTTGCCGGAAATGCCGTAATTGGGAACCTGCGGATCTTCATGGAGATTCCTGCCGATTCCATGTCCCACAAAATCACGAACAACCGAATAACCCCTGGTTTCTACATAATCCTGTATGGCGAAAGAAATGTCCCCCAGCCTGTTGCCAGGAAGCGCCTTCTCAATGCCTACGTACAAAGATCTTTCGGTTGCATTAACCAGCCTGGACGCAGTCTCTGAAATCTCGCCTACAGGAATTGTGACAGCGGCATCACCGTAAAAGTCACCGATCAGAATGCCAAAATCCAGACTGAGTATATCGCCTGAAACCAATGGTGTCTTCGAAGGCAAGCCATGAACTACCTGATTGTTCGGTGAGCAGCAAAGCGAGCTAGGATAATTGTGGTAACCTTTAAATGCGCATTTCGCTTTGCGTTTAGCTGCCTCGCCCGCTGCAATCCGTTCGAGATCAAAGGTTGTCACCCCCGGTCTAACCAGCTCGCGTAACATGCAGAGGATTTCATATGCAATCTTACAGGAGGTTTTCATCCGGTCAATCTCGCGTTGAGATTTAAGAATGATCACCCTTGCCACCATCTATAAAAGAACAGATTCTCTTAAAAATATCTTTAATTTTTCCGTTCCCGGAAATTGCTCTCAGCAAACCTTTGGTCTCATAATAAGCTTTTAAAGGAGCAGTCTGCTGGTCATAAACATCCAGCCTGTTTTTAACGGTTATTTCTGTATCATCTTCACGTTGAATCAGTGCCGAGCCGCAGGCATCACATACTCCATGAATTTTTGGCGGACCAAAGATAACATGAAAGCCTTTGCCGCAAACCGAACAGGTTCTGCGTCCGGACAATCTCTGAATTACTTCTGAATTCTCAAGTTCCAGTGAGATGACATGATCAACACCTTTACCGATCTCATCCAATAAAACAACCAAAGCATCAGCCTGAGGAATGGTGCGGGGAAAGCCGTCAAGAATAAAACCAACTCTACAGTCAGCTTCTGAAAGACGTTCCTTTACCAGCGCCAGCACAATCTCGTCAGATACCAGACCTCCGGCATCCATAACGGTTTTAGCCTGTAATCCAACTGGGCTCTTCGCCTTAACTGCGGAACGTAACATGTCACCAGTGGAAATTTGAGGGATTCCGTAACGCTCAACAATAAAGTGAGCCTGTGTACCTTTACCGGCTCCAGGGGGGCCAAAGAGAATCAGGTTCACAGTCACTTTCTCCCCTTGATCCTTACACCCTTAAGAAAACCTTCGTAGTTACGGGTTATCAAATGAGATTCGATCTGTGCAACAGTATCCATTCCAACTCCAACTGCAATCAAAAGGGCAGTGCCGCCAAAATAAAAGGGGAGATTGAACTTCCCTATTAAAATTGAGGGGAGTACACAGACAATTGATATATATATTGCCCCGGCAAATGTCAAACGTGTAAGTACGCTGTCCATAAAATCAGATGTCTCTTTGCCTGGCCTGATTCCTGGAATATAACCGCCATGCTTTTTTATATTTTCAGCAACATCAATAGGGTTAAAGGTTACAGCCGTGTAGAAGTAACAGAAGAATATGATGAACGCAACAAAAAAGATATTGTAAACCCAGTTGCCAGGCGTTAGGCTTTTTGCAGCATTCTGTACCCAGGGAATATCTATGAAATTCGCAATTGTTGCAGGAAACATGATAATTGAGGAAGCAAAGATTGGTGGTATTACGCCGGCCATGTTAATTTTAAGTGGGAGATGCGATGTCTGAGCGTTAAATGTCTTCAGTCCAACGGCTCGCTTGGCATAGTGAATAGGCAAACGGCGCTGACCTCTTTCTACAAAAACTATTGCAGCAATCACAGCAAACATAAGTGCGAGGACAAAAATAATAACAAAAAGTGAAATCTGCCCGGCATTCATCAGTTTAACAGTATTAACCAGTGCTTTGGGGATACCAACCACAATGCCTGCAAATATAATCAGCGATATTCCGTTACCAATTCCTTTTTCAGACATCTGCTCACCAAGCCACATAACAAAAGCTGTACCTGCGGTCAAAGTGATAACAGTCATAATTCTAAAACCCCACCCTGGACTGGGAACAACCAGCTCACCGGCAGGTCCACGCATACTTTCAAGACCTACTGCGACACCCATTCCCTGAACTACACTTAATAAAACGGTCCCGTAACGGGTGTACTGAATGATCTTCTTTCGACCTGACTCACCCTCTTTTGACAGCTTCTCAATTGCAGGAACAACGACTGTAAGAAGCTGAAATATGATAGATGAAGAGATGTAAGGCATGATTCCAAGTGCAAAAACCGTAAGACGCTCAAGAGCTCCCCCGGAAAACATATCAAATAACCCGAGAAGCGTTCCTTGAGCCTGTTTAAAAAAATGTGCTAGTGCAATTCTATCAATGCCTGGTGTTGGTATGTGACATCCAACACGATAAACAGCTAGCATTCCGAGCGAAAACAAAACCCGCTTTTTTAGTTCAGGGATTTTGAATATATTTTGAAAAGCATCAAACACTAAACGACCTCCTCAACAGTACCACCCGCCGCAATAATCTTATCTCTTGCGGCCTGACTAAATTTAGCAGCAGAAACGTTGAGAGGCTTTATGATATCACCGTTACCCAGAATCTTCACAACGGCGCAGGGTGATTTAATAAGTTTTTTTAAAGCCATGGCTTCACCATTAATAGCCGTACCGGCATCAAAAACATCGAGCTGACTCAAGTTAATAATGGAATATTCTATTCGTGTCAGCGGGGTGAATCCACGTTTGGGCAAGCGACGCTGCAAAGGCATCTGACCACCCTCAAAGCCAGCCTTTATGCTGCCGCCAGAACGGGCTTTCTGCCCCTTATGACCCTTTGTTGCAGTCTTGCCGTGCCCGGAACCGGCACCACGACCAATACGCTTCCTATTTTTTGTAGACCCGAGTGCGGGTTTAAGATTATTCAGTTCCATACGATTCTACTCCTATTTATCTATTCAACTCTGAGCAGATGGCCAACTTTATTGATCATACCGCGAATTTCAGGGCTATCGGGACGTTGAACTGTCTGATTAAGTTTGGATAAACCTAAGCCAGCCACAACAGCACGATGTTTCTTTGGGGTACAGATAGTGCTTTTAGCCAACGTAATCTTTAATATTCCACTCATATAAATTCCTCACGTAATTGATTATTCAACTATGCCGCGGCGCGCTGCTATATCTTCATGAGTCTTCAGCCGTTTAAGACCGGCGAAAGCAGCTTTAATGACATTATGCGGGTTGTTGGAACCGAGGCACTTGGAAAGAATGTTATTAATTCCGGCCGCTTCAAAAATTGCTCTTGCAGCTCCACCAGCAATAACACCGGTACCTGCCGACGCAGGCTTCATAAGTAGTTTACCCGCTCCGAATTTACCTTCAATCTCAAAAGGGATAGTCTGGTGCTGGTTAACAGGAACCTTGATGAGATTTTTCTTGGCCTGTTCAACACCTTTTCTGATAGCCTCGGGGACTTCATTTGCTTTACCAAGGCCGTAACCAACATGGCCACCCCCATCTCCTACTACAATAAGAGCAGAAAAGCTGAATCTTCGTCCACCCTTGACAACCTTTGCTACGCGGTTGATGTGAACGACCCGGTCTGTTAGATTAAGTTCTGCTGGATTGATCCTACTCAAAGAAAACCTCCTCGTACGCTTAGAAGTTCAGCCCGGCTTCGCGGGCTGCATCTGCAAGCGCTTTGATTCTACCGTGATAGAGAAAACCGTTGCGGTCAAAAACAACCATTGAAAAACCCTTGTCCAGTGCCAGGCGAGCTATCTCCTTGCCCACCGCAGTCGCTGCAGAGACATTGCCACCGTTTGAGAGACTCTTTAAAGTCTCTGTGAGTGTAGACGCCGCAACAAGGGTCGTTCCACTTGCGTCGTCAATGATCTGAGCATAAATATGACGTGCGCTTTTGAATACATTTAGCCTCGGCCTGATGATTGTGCCGCGTACTTTCTTCCTGACTCTTACCTGACGCTTCAGGCGTGTAACTGTTTTAATAGCTGTCTTAGCCACAAAAATCTCCTTATAAAGACTATTTCTTGCCTGTTTTACCGGCTTTTCTCAATATAGTCTCGTCAGCATACTTGATTCCCTTGCCTTTGTATGGCTCAGGGCTACGGAACGATCTAATTTTAGCGGCAGTCTGGCCGACCAGCTCCTTGTCAAAACCTTTAACCACGAGCTTGGTCATTTTATCAACTTCTACGGATATCCCTTGCGGAATGAGAAAATTTACCGGGTGTGAATAACCAAGGCTCAGCACAAGCTCTGTTCCCTTTACTTCTGCGCGATATCCAACACCGTTAATTTCAAGACTCGTCTGAAACCCTTTGGTTACACCGACCACCATGTTGTTTATTAGCGTCCGTGTCAGGCCATGCGCAGCTCTAGCCGAGGTGGTTTCATCATTCCTTGAGACCTCAATTTTTGATTCACTGATTGCAAGTGCAATGTTCGACATGATCAGACGTGTCAGACTGCCGTTTGGCCCCTGCACGGACAAAACAGAGTCTGTGAAACCGATCTTGACACCCTTTGGTATCTCTATGGGAAGTTTACCTATTCTTGACATCTAAATGTACTCCTTGTCGCATTGGTTACCAGACTGTGCAGATGAGCTCTCCGCCTACGCCAGCTTTCCGCGCAGCATTGTCAGTAATAACTCCCATGGATGTTGAGAGAATGGCGATTCCTACGCCGCTTTTCACAACAGGAATATCCTCTGACTTTACGTAGACTCTTCCACCAGGCTTGCTGATACGTTTTATCTCGTTAATAACACTGTCTTTTTCGTCGATATACTTCAAATAAACCCGCAGTACACCCTGAAGGTTATCAGAAATAACCTTATAATTCTTGATAAAACCTTCCTGTTTCAACACATTGGCAATGCTTACCTTCATGTTGGAAGAGGGAATGTCGGCCTTCTGGTGCTTTACCATGTTAGCATTTCTGATTCTGGTAAGCATGTCAGCGATTGGATCTGTCATTGACATTGTGCGTTTGCTCCTGTCTGTTTCTCAATATAGGACTTATAAGTTACCAGCTCGATTTGATTACGCCTGGAATCTGACCAGAGGATGCGTACTTGCGCAGGCATATCCTGCACATTTCAAACTTACGGTAGAAGGCTTTGGGTCTTCCGCAGACCGGGCAGCGATTGTGTTGGCGAACCTTGAATTTAGGTTTGCGCTGTGATTTGATGATCATTGAAGTTTTTGCCACAAAATCCTCCAGATTTCTTAGTTCCTGAACGGCATGCC
>Ga0194060_10003801_pt1 | contig 10619 bp, 6 predicted proteins | sample SepL225m_MetaG_FD_163427 | JGI IMG/M metagenome (GOLD analysis project Ga0194060, IMG submission 163427) | Anoxic zone freshwater microbial communities from boreal shield lake in IISD Experimental Lakes Area, Ontario, Canada - Sep2016-L222-5m | ecosystem: Environmental > Aquatic > Freshwater >... | reverse complement strand
GGCATGCTGCTATCTCGTTGTTATGCGTTGCTCTGCTCCTGTTCCCGCAATCCGGCGTTGCTGAGGCAGTCGGCAAGGAGGGGTATACGCATAAGGTGTTCCCGGTACTTAGTCTGCCCATGCCTCAACGTGAGGCAGAAAAGGCCTATTTAGGGCTTTCCGGGAGTGGAGATTTCAAGATCGGGCAAATCAAAGCCCCGATTCTGATCATTGAGATTTTCAGCTTTTATTGCCCCCATTGCCAGATAATGGCAGCCTTGGTAAACGAGTTCTATCAAAAGATACAAGAACGTCCCGGTATGAAAGAAAAGATAAAAATGATCGGGATCGGCGCAAGTAATAGCGCTTATGAGGTTGACTCCTTCAAAGAGAGGTACCAGGTGCCGTTTCCACTTTTTCCCGACGAGAGCCTGGAAATCGCTCAAATGCTTGGTGTCAGAGGGACACCCACATTTATCGGGATCAAGATCAACGGCGATGGAACCCAGGAACAATTCTATTCCCGGGAAGGCGGCTTTGAGGATGTTCAGCAGTTCCTGGCTGAAATCATTAAATTGTCCGGACAGAAATAGGAGGGAACATGAAAAACCAGAAAAAGAATCTGAAGTACTTGTTGTGTTTGAGCATTTTCCTGGGAGTGCTGGGTACTGCTCTGGCCTATGGACAATCAGCAGGATTTACGGAATTTATTTACCCCGTGGGGAAACTCAAACCGACTGACAGTGTGCCCAAGTTAAAAGTTGGTGATTCAGCGCCCGATTTCAGCCTCCCCGTTGTTGCGGGCGGCAAGATGTCCCTCAGCCAATATGGGGGCAAGAAAAATGTTGTCATCTCCTTTGTCCCTGCAGCCTGGACCCCGGTCTGCTCTGCTCAATGGCCCGGCTACAACATCGCCAAAAGCCTCTTTGATAAATATGACGCCGTCTTGCTCGGCATTACGGTGGACAATATACCCACGCTCTACGCCTGGACGAAGCAGATGGTCAATCCCAATGAAAAAATATGGTTTCCCGTCCTCTCCGACTTTTATCCGCATGGCGCGGTGGCTTCGAAATATGGTGTGCTCCGTTCTGAAGGAGTGAGCGAAAGGGCCATCTTCGTCATCAACAAGAGAGGTATCATTACCTATATAGACGTCCACGATATAAATGAAAGACCGCTCCTTGACGCTCTTGCCAAGGCGCTTGAAGGGGTAGACCGGTAATCAGCTTCACATTGAAGGATCACGGGAGATTGAGGAATGATTGAATCAATCCGGCACCTTCTGGAAGAAGCTTTCAGGCAAGATTCTTTCAGTATTTATTTCCTGATGTTCGGTGGCGGACTGGTGGCGAGTCTGACACCCTGTATCTATCCGGTGCTTCCGCTGACGGTTGGGTATATCGGTAATCAAGCGGGAGCCAACCGGTTGAGAGTGTTTCTGCTCAGTCTTTCCCTGGTAACCGGTATGGCGGCGGTTTATGCCGTGATGGGCGGCATGGTTGCGGCAGTGGGAGGGACGTTCGGCTCGATCATGGGGAACGGATGGGTGCTTTACGCGATAGCCCTGTTCTACCTCATGATGGGACTATTTCTCTTGGACGTGTTTAATTTTCCCGTGCCCCTGTTTGTATCCCGGCTACAGACAACATCGGCAAACCGGAAAGGACTCCTGGGCGCGTTCTTGATCGGTGGGGTCAGCGGCTTGATTGTCGGTCCCTGCACCGGCCCTATCCTGGCAATCGCACTGGCCGCGATTGCCTTGACACTGCAAAGTGTGCACGGCTGGGAGTACGCCATTCAGGTACTGAAGGGCAGTGTGTTGCTTTTTCTGTTCGGATTCGGTCAGGGAGCACTGATCCTGCTGGCAGGAATCTTTGCCGGGTTCATTTCCAAACTGCCCAGAGCAGGCGCCTGGATGGAGACAGTGAAAAAAGGCTTTGCCTTATTAATCATTATCGCCGCAAGCATGTTATTCGTGCTCGTGGGGCAAAATACCGACTTCCCGAGTCTGACCAAACTTCTGGCAAGTTCGGAGCCCTCTGCTGCGGTGCCAGTTCCATCACCGCACGTTTCCACAGAACCTCCTCAATCCCGGGGAATTGCACCTTCGGTCCCGAACGTCGCCGTGGAGACAGAGCATGGAAAAAAATATTACAGCATGGTAAACCCTTCGGCACATCAGGCCCCTGATTTCACTCTGGCTTCGCTGGGAAAAGGCCAAGTTACGTTAAGCAGTTTCAGAAGTAAAAAAGGTGTCGTGCTGGTGTTCTTCGCGACCTGGTGCGTTAGTTGCGTGCAAGAAGTGCCGGAGATCAAACGATTTGCCGCAATGGCGAAAAAAGAAAATGTCGTGGTGTTCGGCATCGATTATAAGCAACCGGCGGAAATTGTCGAACGCTTTCAAAAATCAGCCGGGATCGATTACGAAATACTTCTCGATACGGAAGGGACGGTGACGCTGGGCAAGTACGGTATCAGGGGGTTACCGCATGTAGTGGGCATTAACGCGCAAGGTGACATCATCCACCGCGGGACGGCCCTGCCCGATGACAAAACCGAATTCATAAAAAAGCTCAGACAAGGTTTGTAACGGATATTTTTTGACGGATTTTCAACATCAGAACTGCTTCGATCTCCTGTCCGCACATCAAAGAAACCACCGTTTTTCAGGGGCATAACGATTTGCATACAAGGCCCCCAGCAGCATGCGGGGGGCCTTGTTGCAACTTGGATGTCATTCCGATAATAATTTATGCATTTTGCTTTCCATATCGTCAGACCAAACCATTTTACCCTTTACCGAGATACTATTCACCTTGATTGATTTGAACTTCTGGTTCGGCGTTCCATCAACTTTGATTTCCTGATTGATGTGTCTGACAAGGGCTTCCCGCGCTACGTTGGGAAGGAAATAATATTCGCCTTTCGCAGCATCCACCAAGAGTACAAAAACATTTTCTACGGCAGCCATGGGGTCTTCTTCACCGATGGGGCAGGTCTTACCCTGCGCTACACACGCGAAGCCCTGAATGCTCCCGGTAAAACTCGCTGCCGTTGCAAAAACCGGCGCCAACAATAACAAGCAAAAAATTGTAACTGCAAATAGTTTCTTCATTTCTTCCTCCTTTTGGACTCCTGTGGTTTTTAAATTGATTTCCCTGACGCTTAGTTTCCGGCTACAGTCTTTACACCTCCTTTCGCATGGTCTGTATAAAATAATGCCTGTTGTCCTATCGTAAAACAGAATCCTTCCTGCCAAAACCTGATACGGGCATCACCTGATGATTATTTTCAAAGAGAAATTACTTGTTCTGCTCAACACATCGATCTTTATTTCGAGTTAAATTACTACGCGCTTTAATGAAAATCAATGATGATTTTATGAGAGCCTAATGGTAAGGAAAAACTACCATTCTAACATCTTGCCGGCATCCAATGCTCCTCTTGAGCAGGCGTTTTTTTTGCGAGGAGGCCGGCAGGCACTCCAGCACTCCACGATCTGTTATTAAAGAGCAAGCCTGCGGCCTGTCAAGCGAAAATGGCTGGCATAATAGTCAGTCTAGTGATACGTGGCGTCAGCTGTTTTCAAACGACTATTCTCATCCAATGGAGGTATCGGGGAAAGTTGTCTGCAGAAAATTCGGGGAACAATAGCATGAACCAACCACTCCTTGCCGCCTCGTCCCCGCTCCTGCAGAGATTCAAGGAGTACCGCCCCGGTGACATCCACAATGTGGCCGCCAAGATTCACCTGATATCAGCCTTTGAAATATGCAAGAGAAACACTCTGGCCGGCGCCCTTTGGAATGAGGATAAAACCGCACTGGCGGTAACGTTCAACGACGGTTTTCATGCCGTTCTGATGGTGGAAGATTGGCAGCTATTGACCAAATGCACCTGCCGCTTGTGGCAGCCGGAACGCAACTGCCCGCATATCGTTATCGCCTGGGCAACGCTCAAACGGATAATGTCGCCGGAAACGTTGCCGCACATCCAATTTGACCAGCAGATGCTGTTGGCTATGAAGCGCTATCTTGAACAGGACCCTGCCGCGCCGGATGGATCCGCAAAAACAAAACAACGTGCGGCTGCCGGCAATTTGGAATTACTGCGTCAGGTGCAAACTGAGCATCCGGCGCATGCCGCTGCGGCGAGCGCCCCGCAATATCGGTTGCTGATCGAGCAGGGTGGTCAGGGTAATGGCATCCGTGGCGCTGTCAAGCGGGGGAATGAGACGGTGTATGGCTGGACATTGTACGGCCTGCCGGGCGACCTGGCGCGTTTTCTGACGACAAACTATTCCTACGATGCTTCACCACGTTATTTTAAGATGTTCCGGCAAATGACCGACGGTGCTTATCCGATCGTGTTCCGCGATGCCGACGGGATTGAAACAACGCTTGTCTACAAGGATAACCAATCCTGCACTGCCGGGATCAGCTTTGACATCCGGGGTGATGAAGTGCACATATCCCGCTCCCGGGAAGGCGGAATTCCGCTTGCCGCCAACACCTTCGTGCAGGGGCAGGTGCTGTTCGATATTGAAGCCGGTGTCGTCGTGCCGGTTGCAGACGCTGAAGCCTGGGCCGCCTGGGATAGGGTTTTTGAGGCGCTGGACGGAACAACCGCTGATCTTGACGATGAAGAATGGGGAGATCGGGACGTTGAGGAATTGGAAAGCATTAATCCGGAAGCCATGAACCCGGAACTTCGGCGTCTGCGCCACACCATCATTGCGCCGCAGGAGCTTTTTAATAGTGCTGTCATCCGGCTTGCACCGGAAGCCGTCGATGATCCGAAGATCCATTGCTTTTTTCAGCTGAATGGTGTTTCCCTAGAACAACGCCCCAGCAGTGCGCAGACCTGCCTGCTGGATATTCCGCATGGTCTGACCGGCGCGACCACGTCCCTGGAGCCGGTAAGCCAGTACGAGTATGAGCAGGAGACTTTCCCCTTTTCCCCTTCCGCCTTCTGGCTGTTCAATCCCCATCGCCGCTCGCGTCTCTCGGCGCCGCTGAAAACAAAAAAACGGGTGCGGGCGGTTATCGAAACTGCTTTTGCGTTGCTTGATGAGGCAAAGCCAGCTGTACGCAATGCCATTATCCGTGCCCTGACCACTTCACCCGATTTCGCAAAACGGGTGGTGAAACGGGAGGCCAAGCAGCTTTTGACCTATCAGGGTGAGGCATGGGAGCAAACCTCGATTATCGTCAGGGCAACTCAGCGTGGCTGGCGTTTTTTGAAAGACGACCACCGCACCCAGGCGCGGCTGATGCGGATTCTGTACGAACTGTTCGGACTGGATGCATTTGCCGACGGCTTAGCGCCGGTGAGAATGGAACTTGCTACGGACAAGCTGCTGAAGGCGTTGCCGCCCTTAATGGCGCGTCTTCAGGCAGAAGGGTTCCAGCTCCGTATTGGACAGGAGCCGCTGGTGACGGCTTCCTGGTCATTCTCCCTCGATGCTACCTGCAGCAGCCAGGACTGGTTCGAGTTGAAGCCAGATATCCGTTGTAATGGCGAGATGTTAACACGAGAGGAACTGCACGGTCTGCTCGATGGCGGCCTGTTGCGCCGTGACGGCAAGCTGATGCTGCTGGATGACATCAGCGCCCAGGTACTGGCTATGTTTACCGGCGCCCTGCCGTCAGTCAAAAAAAAGAAAAAGGGGGAACAGGAGGCGGTTCGCGTACCGCGATTGCAAATTCTCGACTGGCTGCAATTGCGCGGCCACGGCGTTGAAGTAAGGCTGGCAGCGGAAGATGCCCGGATACTGGAGAGCCTGCTCAATTTTTCATCTCTGCCATCGCGTCCGCTTCCCAAGGCTCTCAACGCCACCCTGCGTCATTATCAGGTGGATGCCTGGCATTGGCTGGCTTTCCTCTATGAGCACCGTTTCGGAGCCTGCCTGGCTGACGATATGGGCCTCGGCAAAACCCTCCAGGGGATCACCCTCCTGGCAGGTCTTATGTCCGGTGGGATTGCCTCGGCTGCCGCACCGGGCACACCGCACCTGGTGGTTGCACCGCCCTCGCTGCTGTTCAACTGGGAGGCGGAAATTGCCCGTTTTCTCCCCTCTGCCCGGGTCCTGCTCTATACGGGCAGCGGCCGCAGTACCAATGAATTTACTCATCACGACGTGATCATCACCAGCTACGGCATTGTCCAGCGCGACCGCGACCTGCTGGCCGAGCAGCGTTTCAATGTCCTGATCTTTGATGAAACCCAGGTGGTCAAAAATCTGCATGCAGCCACAACCAATGCCGTTCGCAAGCTGAAAGGCGCTTTTACCCTGGCGCTTACGGGTACGCCGGTGGAAAATCACCTGGGGGAATACTACGCCATCATGGATCTCTGTCTGCCGGGGCTGTTGGGGACGCGCGAAGAATTCAGCCGTCGGCTCAGTCAGGCTGATCCGGCCATTATGGCGCGGCTGATCGGGCGGACCCGCCCCTTTGTGCTGCGCCGGACAAAACAGCTGATCGCCAGTGAGTTGCCGCCAAAAATCGAGATGGATATTCCGCTGGAGCTGACAGCTAAGCAGCGGGTCTTTTACCAACGTACCGTGGAAGAAGTGCGCGGCAGCGTCCAGGAAGCCTACGCAAGCCATGCTCCGGCCCAGGCCCGCATCATTGCCCTGACCGCCATCCTGCGCCTGCGGCAGATCTGCCTGGCGCCTGCCCTGGCCTCGCCCGGAGCCAGCGAGGTCTCGCCAAAACTGGAGTGTCTGGCCGAAAAGCTGGCTGAACTGCGTGATGAAGGACACAGCGCACTCGTGTTTTCCCAATTTACCCGATATCTGGACCTGATCGAAAAAGCGTTGCAGGAACAAGGCTTCACCTGTCTGCGGCTCGATGGCTCAACACCGGTTCCCCAGCGCAAGAAGCTGGTACAGGCCTTTCAGAATGCTGTCGGGCCCACCGTGTTTTTAATCAGCCTCAAGGCGGGAGGAAAGGGGCTTAACCTGACCCGCGCCACCTACGTCTACCATATGGACCCCTGGTGGAACCCGGCCGTTGAAAACCAGGCCTCCGACCGTGCCCATCGCATTGGCCAGAGCGAGCAGGTTACCATTACCCGCCTGATCATGCGCCACACCATCGAGGAAAAGATGATGGTCTTAAAAGCACAAAAATTGAAGCTCTACAAGGCGATTCTGGAGGATGGGGCCGGAGGCGGCGGAGCCGGCTTGACCCGTGAAGACTTCGACTTCCTGTTGGGGTAATGCAACAAATTGTGTTGCCAAATGATTACTGAAGCGCTATATGCGTTGCCACAATAAAATACCGGGCAGGAGATTGGAGCGAGAATATGAGCGATAAGAAACTGGAAGAGAATCTGAACGATGCCGCGTTGCTGGCTGATATTCAACGGGAGTACTACCCCGAATTTCAGAAGGAAGAGGGCATTCCCGTCTACACGGGGTTTTATTTCGATGATTTGAAAACAATAGAGGTAAAGCCCTGGGCCCGCATGGGCGGTTTGGGCGCCTTCGTGAATCTCCTGGGTGAAGAAATCCTGGGCGGCAACTATGTGTGCGAGATACCGCCGGGGGAAACCCTCAAGCCCCAGAGGCACATGTACGAGGAACTGGTGTACGTTGTCTCGGGGCGCGGGGCGACAACCTATTGGACTCATGAAGGCGGCCCGCGCCGGACCTTTGAATGGAAAGAGCAGTCCCTCTTTGCCCTGCCCGCCAATATGGGCTACCAGCACTTTAACGGCGACGAAGCCAAGCCGGCCCGAATTTTTGCCAAGACAACCATGCCGGCGGTATTGCAGTATTTCAAGAGCAAGAAATTCATCTTTGAGAACGATTTTGTCTTCGATGAGCTGGGGAGTGATTTTTATTCGCCCGAGGCGAAAGTATACCGGGAAGCTCCTCCCTGGAACTATCTTGTCTGGGTTGCCAACTTCGTTCCCGATGTGCGGGCCTTTGACAAAATGACCGTTAACGAGAGCAGAGGCGCCGGCGGCAGCAGCGTGCGGTTCCACCTGCCCGGTTGTGTCCGGTTGCATTCTCACCAATCGGATTTTCCCGTGGGCACGTATAAAAAAGCGCATGCCCACCCACCCGGTCGCTCCATCATCCTCATCACGGGGCAGGGCTTCTCCCTCCTTTGGAAACCCGGGAAGGAAAAGGACAAAAAGAAAGTTGACTGGAAACCCGGCAGCCTCTTCGGCGTGGGACTGAGTGACTTGCAGGGCGAATGCTGGTACCACCAGCACTTCAACACGGGCGCCGATCCGGCAAGATATTTAGTATTGCACACCAAGTCCCCCGTCCTGGGGGATAAGCATATAGAATTGGATTATTTCGATGAAGATCCGGAAATCAGGCAGATCTTCGAGAGCGAACTTGCCAAATCGGGGGTAAAAAGCAAAATGCCGCCGGAGTGTTATACCGAGAGAAATTACAAGTGGAAAAAATGATGAGCCTGTAACGGTTCTATGGCAGATAAACTTCACAACCGGTTAGCGTACAAGATGATCCTCTTCTTGCTGGGGATGGCGTTTGCCGCTATTCTGGCTCTGCCTTTTCTGTATCAGCGGGCGGCGCCACCCCAAGTGCCCGGACGGCCCGTACCGGTCTCCGCCGGCACCCGCAAGCTTGTTATCATTTCTCCCCATTGGGAAGGAATTCGCCGTGAATTCGGCCGCGCCTTTTCCCAGTGGACCGAAAAAAGGCTGGGCTACAAAACCGAGGTCGAATGGCTGGATGTGGGCGGCACCTCCGATGCCGTGCGGTATGTCCGTTCGGAATTCAAGCGCGTTCCTCAGGGAATCAAGGTGGACCTATTTTTCGGCGGCGGTGTGGATCCCTATCTGCAATTTAAGAAAGAAGGGCTCCTCCAGCCGGCCCTGATTGCGTCTGATGTTTTAGGCCGGATTCCGCCGACCTTCTCGGGTGTTGAGCTTTACGACCGTGACCGTCAGTGGTTTGGCGCTTGCCTGGGTGGTTTCGGCATCATCCACAACAAGAATGTGCTCAAAATATTGAAACTGCCGGAACCGCGCGTGTGGGCTGATCTGGCCTCGCCACGGTATTTCAGCTGGGTGGGTTCCGGTGATCCGCGTTCAAGCGGCAGCGTGCACATGGCCTACGAAATCATTCTGCAGGCTTACGGCTGGGAAGAGGGCTGGTCCATTATCACCCGCCTGGGGGGAAACGTCCGCAACTTTTCCCGCGGCGGCAGCGATGTACCCAAAGACACAGCCCTGGGTGAAATTGCCTGCGGCCTGGCCATCGACGTGTATGCCTGGCGCCAGGTGGTGGAAGCCGGGCCCGACCGGATCGGTTTTATCCTCCCGGAGAAACTCACGGTGATTACCCCCGATGGTATCGCCTTGCTCAAAGGCGCCCTTCATGGGGATTTGGCGGCGAAGTTCGTTGAATTCACGCTTTCCGAAGCCGGGCAAAAGCTCTGGGTCCTCCGCAAAGGGATGGCGGATGGACCGCAGGATTATGCACTGAGCCGCATGCCCGTCATCCCGGGGTTTGCTACGGCCTTTGGAAATAAGACGGCAGTGCCTTTTGATCCCTTCCAATGGCAGGGAGGATTTTTCTATAATGCCGAGCAAGGGTCGCAGCGCTGGACGCTCTTAAACGACCTGATCGGTTCGGTAATTATCGATAACCACCGGGAGCTGGTTTCGGCGTGGGACAAGGTGCGCCACCGGGCGCTGGACGATCCTCTGGTCCGTGAATTGACGCGGCCGCCCTTTTCGGAAAAGGAAGGTCAGCGTCTGGCCGCAGAAGATTGGCTCAAGCCGGAACAGAGGGCCAAGGTCCGGGCCCAGTGGTCGGCGGCAGCGCGGCAACGGTATATAGGCATCGCGGGGAAGTAAGTAAATGGACGATATTCGCCTGCAAAACGTGACCAAAGGGTTCGGGAAAATACTGGCCGTCGATCACGTTTCCCTTACGATCAAGGCCGGCTCTCTGTTTTTTCTGCTCGGGCCTTCGGGTTGCGGCAAAACCACACTTCTGCGCATGATCGCCGGTTTTTGCGACAGCGAAGGGGGCGATATTCTTTTTGGTGCCCGCTCGCTCCGGGCGGTAGCCCCCGGCAAGCGCAATACGGCCATGGTCTTCCAGAATTACGCCCTTTGGCCACACTTGAACGTGCACGAGAATGTTGCCTTCGGTCTTCAAGAACGGGGCATTCCGCGCTCGAGTCGGAGGGTGCAGGTGCGGGAAGCGCTGCGGGGCGTCCACATGGAGGATTATGAGTTCCGCAAGCCGAACGAGTTGTCGGGCGGCCAGCAACAGCGGGTCGCCCTGGCCCGCGCCCTTGTGGTGAAGCCGGACGCCGTGCTCTTGGATGAACCCCTGTCCAATCTGGACGCCAAGCTGCGGCTGGAGATGCGGCAGGAGATCCGCCGCATCCACGACGAAACGGGTGTCACGATGATCTATGTCACCCACGATCAGAAGGAGGCGCTGACCATGGCCGACCAGATCGCTGTCATGAGCATGGGCCGCGTCGAGCAGATCGGAACCCCGCAGGCCATCTATCACTCTCCGGCAAACATCTTTGTGGCCACTTTTATCGGCGAGGCCAATCTGATCCCGGGCGAGTTGATCGCCATCGGGGACGGGCACGGTACGATCCGGACGCCGCTCGGCGTATTTC
>Ga0194060_10003800_pt1 | contig 10619 bp, 7 predicted proteins | sample SepL225m_MetaG_FD_163427 | JGI IMG/M metagenome (GOLD analysis project Ga0194060, IMG submission 163427) | Anoxic zone freshwater microbial communities from boreal shield lake in IISD Experimental Lakes Area, Ontario, Canada - Sep2016-L222-5m | ecosystem: Environmental > Aquatic > Freshwater >... | reverse complement strand
GAACAAGGTTAAGCCGTTCGTGGTGAGCCTGTCGAACCATGAACGGCTTAACCGTCCACCCTTCGACAAGCTCAGGGCGAACGGTTAAGCTTCTAGTTATGCCTGAAAATTTATGCTTAACTACTTAGAAGCTACTGATTTAATAATCAAGCAACACAATAGAAAACATAGTGTGCTGACTTTACTCATAAGGCATCCAGTCGTTGAGCCAATTTTTCATAAAAATACCGCGTATTTTTATTCAGATCATAATCAGACAAAATGGTCGCTCTACCTGCCTCACCTAATTGTTGGCGCAACGCCTGATTTTCAGCCAAGCGTTTAATGGCTTGCGTGAAACCTTCGCTATCAGAGGCGGGGACTAATATGCCGTTTTCTCCATCCTGAATTAATTCGGGTATGCCCGTAATTCTTGATGTAATACAGGGAATTGCCATTGCCATCGCTTCCATTAATACCACAGGGATACCTTCGGCAAAACTAGGTAAAACAAACATATCCGCCTGATTGTAATAAGGCAAAATATTGTCCTGATCCACTGCACCCGTAAACGTAACCTGTGAGCTAATGCCCAGAGATTCGGCATAGTTTATTAAAGTTTGCTGGTCTGGGCCTGTGCCTACCAGTGTTAAATGCACCAATACGCCTTGCTGTTTTAATTGGGCAACAGAATCCAATATAATCGATTGTCCTTTGGCAAGTAGCAAGCGTCCAATACAAAGTATCTGACAAGTTTCGTTTGCCTGACTTTTAACACTGGGAATAAAGCGTTGGGGATCAACCCCCAAACGGCAGACATCAAACCCTGCCCACGCCTTAAGAGGTGCCCATTTCATAATCTGACTGCGGGTATAATGGCTGATGCAGAAAAGAAAATCAGCAGCGATTATTTTTTCAGGCAAGTTATAGCCATTGATATTATAAAACTCGTCTGATCCATGCACGGTAATGGAAAAGCCAAACCCAAAAACGGTTTTTACCAACATACCGACAGAAGCGGCAGGCGTAGCAAAATGGACATGAATGTGTTTGACATTCTGTGCCTGCATCCAGTTACCCACCAACAAGGCTTCTGCCAGATAAAAGAAATGATACAACACCATTTTGATGTTCCAGCCACCCAGTTTAATCGCGTGTTTAATACCGCGAAACAGACCGACAGGATTCAATAACAGGATTTTCATTAACACCGAAACCGCTTTCGCAATGCCCTGTTGTTTGATGTAAAAAGTTTGTTCCGCTTCCTGTCTTTCTATGTCCGTCAGTTTATCAAATGGGCGGTCTGGCAAGTTGATGGAAGCGACTAAAATTTCAACGCCAAACTGGCGCAGCTGCACTACTTCACGCAAAATGAAGGTATGCGAATACGCTGGATATTGACTGACTAAATAAGCTATGCGGTGTTGCGTCATGATTTTGTTTCCAGTAATTCACGATAAAAAGAAATGGCACTGGCGATTTTTGCATCCCAGCTATAATAAAGTTCAACGCGATATTACCGCGTGGCAACCCAGTCATAAACAAAAAAAATCCAGAGAAGCAATAAGAAACAACGGGGGGTCACTACGCCGAAAAAAACAGGATGTCAGACGATATATTGAACCTGCAAACCATTTGATACCAATAAAAATAAGCGTTGAGTTCTCTACATGAGTTCCAGATGCTTCCAGTGCTGGCTGATTGTCCACATAGGTGATTAAGGTCACCACGAACAGTATCGTTTTATTGTGTATTAATGCTACACAGCAAAGAGAGTAAGTTGCTACATAAAAGGATTTCAGTCTTCGAGTGCAAGTCCTTCTTGCAAGTGTAGGCAGAGCCTGTATTTAGGGTTTTGTGTTTACCTGAAAACTTAAATTTATGACCATATATGTTGCTGTTATGAATACAAAAACTGTCCGAACTATTGATTTTAATACACTACTTAAAAAGACCTAAGAATTCATACAGAACAAAATTGTTTAATGGTCACTAATTGTTTTAGTGGCTACTACAAGCAATAAGCGAGTTTAAACAAACCATCATATAACCAAGAAATTAACACACCAGCCCACCCACACTCTTTGTTGTGTAATACTAACAGTCTTTGTTGTATAATGCCAGAAAGCGGTCATGAATAAGTTTTCGGGTGAACACAAAACCTTGGAATGTAGGCTCTGTTTGCACTTGCAAGTAGGGCTTGCACTTCAGAATACCGAAATATTTTTATGTAGCAACTTAGTCTTAATGTGGTACAAACCTAGGTTTGTACCACATTAAGACTACCTATCAAAAAATCACTTAATGCTTAGGACTACCATAAGTTATGGAAAAGTTTTTCAATTATCCATCTTTAATTAAATAAACGAGTAATTTATGAATTCAAAATCTTCTTTGTTAAATTTTTTCGATAAGTCCTATATTATAAATCTGCCAGAACGGCTAGATCGTCGAGCAGAAATGGAACAGCAACTGAAAAGACTCGGTTTATCTGATAAAGTCACGTTTTTCCCCGCGATTAGACCTACTGATAAAGGCGAATTCCCTAGTATTGGTGCTAGAGGTTGTTTTTTAAGTCATTTAGCTGTGTTAAAAGATGCTAAAAGCCAAAATCTAAATAATTTGCTTATCATGGAGGATGATTTGTCATTTTCTCGTTTTCTGATTGAGCAGCAAGATAGAATTACCGATAAACTCCGCCCATTAAAATGGGATTTTGTTTATCTGGGACATGGGTTAGTCTTGGATGAAAGTCAGGAAATTGTTTTCCATGAATATTCCGAGCCGTTGGTACTGGCTCATTTTCTAGCTATGAACAAGAACACTATTGCTCAACTGGTAGATTTTCTTGAAGAGATTTTAACTCGTCCAGCAGGGCATCCTATCGCAGGACCCATGCACGTTGATGGTGCTTATTCAACCTTTCGAGTCCAAAATCCCACTACCATTACTTTAATTGCAAATCCAAATTTGGGCTTTCAAAGATCATCATCAAGTGATATTGCCAATTTAAAATGGTTTGACACAACGCCAATTCTTTCTCAGTTGGTGATAATCACGCGTAAAGTAAAAAATTGGTATCGGTTTCTTAAGCAATGAATAGCAGGAAGACGAGTTATAGGCGATAACTATTGGAACGCGTCTTCCTAAACCTGAAAATGGAGCTGATATGCTCGCGCGACTAAGCCAACCACTAGTAAGGCATTCGTAATGTCACTGACTACATTGTTGGCTTTTACAACAGTCAACGCTTGCATTCGACTTTGGACTATCTGTCTCCTAACAGTTAGGAGCGATAAACGACAGTTAAAACAGCCTATCTTGGTGTCCGAAAAAATTAACTATTACTACAGTATAAAAAATGTCAAAGAAACTATTACCATACGAAGTTTTACTGGTTGCCTCTAAACTTGATGCCGTCGGTTTGGCAAGACTTCCTTATTTGTTACATAACGCTGGCTGTCGTGTGACACTGCTGTCACCTCCTGGTCTTATAGTGAATCGTTCACGCTTTGTAGCACGTCATATACCGACCTCAATCAAAGCAGAAGCCAGTGCTTTGCATCTTAAAGAGGTGTTGAGTGCGCAAACTCAACCTTTCGCACAAGTCATCATCGGCGATGAACCTACCTTGGTTGCGTTGGCGGAGCATCATGGCGAAGCTTGGCTAGATGGCTGGTTTCCAGTTGATCATCGTAGCGATGCCGTTGAAACAATCTTATCCAAACATGCTTTTTATCATAAAATGGTGAGTGCGGGTCTTTATATGCCGTATTCCAAATTATGTCAGGGTTGGATAGAGGTTGAAGAGGCTGTTAAGTATGCGGGTTATCCAGTAATGCTGAAATCTTCACACGGGTTCGCAGGTGATGCCGTACGTAAAATTTGTGAAAGTAGCGAACTTGCGCCAGTCTATGCTGAATTGGTACCAAATGACGAGCCATTATTGGTGCAACAGTTTTGCGAGGGGGTTTTAGGAGGAACCGATGTGCTGTTTGATCACGGTGTGCCAGTATGTTGGCAATCATCTTATAAACCTGAATGTTGGCCAACACCAGAGTCCCCGTCCAGTGCAAGAACCATGATGCATCATCCAGACATTGAACATATCATCTCAGAAGTGGGGCGGATAACAGGGTTTCATGGCTTTGCCGCTGTGGATTGGATACAGGAGACATCTTCTGATCGTATCTGTATGCTGGAAATGAATCCACGTCCAACACCAACTTACCATCTGGATCGTCATTCTGGGGTTAGTTTTAGCCATAGCTTTAATCAACTACTCTCAGGTCAACGGACTATTACGCCACCCCAGCCAGTTTCCCAGCCAGCACCGCTCATCAAGATGTTTCCGCAGGGTCTGTATTTGGCGATTGATAACAGGGACTTGCGCGGTTTTATTCTGTGCTGGCGTGATGCGCCGTGGTACGATCCCTTAGTGCTATGTGTCTACTTACGACGTTTATTGCCTTATTTTCTGCCACAAAATTGGCGCGATAATCTCAAAAGTTGTCGGCGGTGGATACGAAGGGTTCTGGGGATGAAGGTTAAATCAGGAGTCCAATAGCGACTCCCCCGTACACTTTCGCTACGAAAAAACGCCCGTCTGCTACAGCTTCCAGGACTAAAAATCATCCATGATTTTTAGTCCTGGAAGCTGTAGCAAGTCAGGGCTTACGCACGTTGTTTTCTGGACACTATCGGTAAAAATTAGCGATTCTTTATCTTTTGGTAAACAAAGGAATAAGAGATGTACACGCGACTGATTGAGCATTTTTCTGTACTGGAGGATCCGCGATGCAGGAAAGGTTTTACATCGTCTGATTGATATTCTAGTGATTGCTGTTTGTGCGGTGGTTGCTGGAGCTGAAAGCTGGGAAGATATAGAGCTATACGGTAAGGAGAAAAAGGACTGGCTAGCAACATTCCTAGTGTTGCAAAACGGTATCTCTTCACATAATATAGCTGACGCACTATAAATTGATTATATTTCAACGACCACAAAGCTAATAAATACGGTAGTTTTCAAGATTTTTTCTAATCACTTTATCTTGCCTTAGCTATACCTTTCGTCGGTTATTTATGATTATCAACCTAGATGCTGTTGAGCAGTGCTTCCTCGAATGGATCGCTAGTTTTTCCAGCGTAGAGCAGCGCGAGGTGGTGGCTATCGATGGCAAGACATTACGTCGGTCTTTTGATAAGAGCAAGAAACAGAAGCCGTTCCACTCGTTAAGTGCCTTTGCTACTCGGCAAGGGATGACCATTGGGCAGCGTAAAGCAGACGGCAAGTCTAATGAGATTACCGCTATTCCTGAACTGCTCGACAGCCTGATGCTCAAGGGCAGGATGCACGAAGCGGTGCGCTACTGTGAGGAACACTGCTTTCGGGTAGGCAGTTCACTTCGTCCAACCGTAGATTATGTTGATGACAGCCATGGTAGGCAGGTGCGTCATCGTGCTTTTGTTTGTCTAGATGCCTGCCATCTACCCGTATTGCAACAGTGGCATGTGTTACGGCAAGTACTGGCAGTCGAAACCATCCGTCATGTTGCTAACCGAGATAAAACCCAATGCGATATCCGCTATTTTCTCTCGTGTGTGATGCGTTTGCCAAGGTGCAGATTCAAGCCATTCGCAGTCGCTGGGGCATCGAAAACCGCCTGCATTGGGTGTTACATGTGTCTTCGAGAAGATGAGGTCGAATCAGAGAAGCTAGCTCTGCCCGCTGTTTTGCTATTCTGCGTAAGATCGCTCTCAAGCTCGCGAAACAGTATCCGAGCAAAACGCAAAAAAACGGGCTGGAGTAACAACTATATGGATAGCATTCTGTTCGGAAAATTTCGTGCGTAAGCCCTAGGAGAAGCACTTAACATCAGATAGGCAAGATATTACTGTAAAAATGGTTTAATGAATAAGCTCATGATAAAATTTTCTCATAAGTAATAGTAAATCTAATGCTACTATTAATACATCGTTCTAAGAGAAACCTAACTGTAATGAAAATCCGTACCCTACTTGCTTGTTCGCTGTTATTGACATCTATTGCCGATGCCTATGCGACCCCCTACAATTTGCCGACTATGAGAGGTGATACCGTTATCAGCCTTTTTAATGAGGACACTTATTTAGTTCCAGTCGAACAAAATGAAACTTTATTAGATGTTGCACGACGCTACAATTTAGGACAGGAAGAAATAGTCAGGCTCAATCCAAAACTTGATCGCTGGTTAATCAAGGTCGGTCAGATGGTTCGTTTACCTAATAGACGCATTTTGCCCGATACCCCGCATAATGGCGTGACGCTTAACATCTCCGAATTTCGTATGTACTACTACCCGCCTAACAGCGGCAAAGTGATGTCTTTTGCACACGGTATCGGCAGACAAGATTGGCAAACTCCACTGGGGCAAACTCGAATTACCCACAAAATTAAAAATCCCGTTTGGAATCCACCTGCCTCTATTAGACGTGAACACGCAGCAGAGGGTGATCCCTTACCCGCAGTTGTACCCGCAGGTCCGCATAATCCGCTAGGTTCACGCGCTTTATATTTAGCACTCCCTGGTGAATATCGTATCCATGGTACCGACATTGATAAAATCTATGGTATCGGTATGCAAATAACCCACGGTTGTGTGCGTATGTATCCTGAAGATATTGAAGCTCTATTCGATTTAGTTGCCGTAGGTACGCCTGTTTACATCGTTAAACAACCCATTAAAGTGGGCTGGTTAAACAATGTGCTGTACCTTGAAGCGCATCCTGATTTGGAAGGCGAAAATATGGGTAAAGAGAAACGCTACAACGTTGCCCTCAATTTAATTCGTAAAGCCAACGGTCAAGAATTACCTGAATTTGACCAAAAAGTCTTAAATGATGCACTGGATAGACTGGATGGTGAACCTGTCGCATTGTATGAAAGATTACCACCGCTAGATGGTGGTACAGAGGTCGCCCCCGATGCTCTACCAGTGCTACCCTCCACAATTAACACCGATCCTTTACCGCAAGAACTATCAACACCTCCGCCTGAGCCTTTGACCAAGGTTTTACCAAAGCCTGTTGCCAAAACTGAAGCCAAAGTAGCCATAAAAGCCGACCCTAAAACTGATATTAAGGTAGTGATAAAGCCCGCGCTTAAACCTGACAGTAAAGTAGCGGCAAAGCCTATGCCTAAAGTAGACACCAAGGTAGCCGTAAAGCCCGCGCCTAAAGTAGATACCAAAATAGCCGCAAAGCCCGTGCCTAAAGTAGACACCAAAGTAGCGGTAAAGCCCGTGCCTAAAGTAGATACCAAAGTAGCGGTAAAGCCCGCAGTTAAACCCAGTATTAATGTAGCCACAAAACCCGCGCCTAAAGCTGAAAATAAAGTTCCACCAAAAACGGCTGCAAAGTTTAGCTCTAAACCACTTGCACACCTTTCAGCATTAGACAATTTATACTGGTTTCCAGCCTAAGCATTCTCAAAGTCAATCAGTTGTGAAAGCAACTGATTGACTACTCAGCCAACATTTCCAACGCTAACACAGCCATATTTTTAGAACCTCCGCCCTGCCCTAACCGTTGCTTAACGTCTTGCAAATTTTCCAGCATCGTTTCACGATAAACTTGTTCCGTTAAAATCCGCTCAACTTCAGCTGCCAAATTTTCAGCCGTCGCCTCACGCTGAATAAACTCCTGCACAATCGACTGACCAGCGACAATATTCGGCAAACCGATAAACTTCGTTTTTACCAATAACCGCCCCAGCCAATAGGTTAGCGGCGACAACTTATAACAAATCACCATCGGCACCGTCAGCAACGCAATCTCCAAAGTCGCTGTACCTGAGCTAGTCATCACCGCATCACAACACTGAATCACATTGTATGATTGCTGCTTAATCACCGTCACCTCCACTGGGGAATCAATCAAATACTCAGTCAGTAATTCATCACTAATTGAATCCGCCTGAGGCAAAATAAACTGACAATCGGCAAACTTAGCTTTTAACAAAGCTGCGGCAGCAAGCATCACAGGCAATAACCGCTTGATTTCATTCGCTCGACTACCTGCCAACAAACCGACCACGCGCTTATTCGCATCCAACTTAAACCGCGCCATAGCCTCCGCTTTACTGATTTGTGGATGTACTTTATCCACCGACGGATGCCCGACATATCGCACAGGCACGTTCTCCGCTTCATAATAAGGCACTTCAAACGGAAAAATCACCGCCATCATATCAATCACTTTGCCGTAAGCTTTCACCCGTCCTGCACGCCACGCCCATACCTGCGGACTGACATAAAACAACACCTTGATTCCCTGCTGTTTGGCAAACTTTGCCAGTTTAAAATTAAATTCCTTATAATCTACACAGACCAATAAATCAGGGCGTTCGGTTTTAATAACCGCTTTCATTAAATTCAACGCCCGCCGAATTTCGCCATAGTGTTTTAATACTTCCACCACACCAATAACGCCAATCGCGCCAGAATCATAACGAATATCTATGCCCGCCTGCGCCATTTTCGCCCCGCCCATACCGATACCGATAATATCAGGCTGGTGTTTTTTAATTTCTAAAAATAGATTAGCCGCGTGTTGATCGCCAGACGATTCGCCTGCGCTGAAAAGGATAGTGGTCATAGTTATTAAAAAATGGGGCAGTTTTTATGATAAGCGATGAATACAAAGTAAAAATTGATGTAGCGTTTCTGTATTACAAATTTTTACATTTCCCATCATGCCCGATAATTGCCTTGGTAGTTGTTTTCCAAGTTCATCAAGTATTTTTACATCCGTTTTATTTTTGCAAACAATGAGCAAGGTATATTTCGGGTCAGTGTCGATTAATTCATTTGTTTTTCGATATAAACGCTCTATTACCGCAATAGAACCCGACCATTTTTTAATATGCTCATCTGTTAAACGTCTCCACGCTTCTTTTCTAATTTCATTCTTTGCATCCTCAGTAATTTGCTCATTTTCTTGATTTAAAAGATTATCAATAATGTATTGCTGATACTTTTTGGCAGACTCTTCTAAATCACTGAGTTCTATTAATTGAACATTAATATCTTTTGTCAAAAAATAATCAACCTTATTCACCATTCCTGAATGAAAGCCAATAGCTTCAGCAATACCATCGTTATTATCAAGTTTAAAAGCCTGTAAATATGAACTTTCTTGCAATCCTAATTCACAAGATGCGTGTTTAATTTGTTGTAAATAATCCATTTTATTGACCATAGTGCTTTACAATCCGCTAAAATAAAGATCAGAATATGTTGAATTTAATAGACTTATTGCCTCCGTCAATTGTACATCAGCAGCATCACTATCAAATTTAAGAAGATACCCATCTAAGTCAATAAAATGAACGGATAAAAAATCATTGAGGTTATCAATTTTTCGTTTTTTTATTCCAACTTCCAAAGACTTTAATATATCAGTGCTATGAGTCGTAATCACAATATTAACTCCTTTTTCGGCTAATGCTAATAAAGTATTCACCAAAATTAATTGCCAATCGGGGTGTAAATTAGTTTCTGGCTCATCAATAAATACAAAAGAACCAGCGGTAATAATATTATGCTTTAACAAAGCGTGAATCATGCCTAAATTAGTCATACCAAAGGAAACCAGATGTTTTGATATTTCACGTCCTGTTTCTTTTTCTTTAAAACTTAAGTTATCACCTTCAAAAATAAATTCCCCGCCTATTGTCTTTTCTAATGAGTCAGCTATATCTTTAAAATAACCAGATGTTTTTGTTTTAATTTTTAATGTGTCGTCTAAATCATAAAAATATTTAGGAACACCCGTTAAAAAATCATCTCTATTCTGACCAGAAGATAATAAAGATGCTGTTCTCTCCTTTGCCATTTTTAAGGCATCTTTGACCTTCCAATAAGCTGGCGATTCAAAGAAAACAACGCTAGATAAACAAGCGACTTCATCAATAAAATCATCTTCTAATTTAAGAGAAATATTATTCGCAGAAAAATTAATGTTTAGCAAGTTATCAACTAAAATTTCTGTTTGTGTCTGGTCAAAACTAATCAACTCATTCAGTGAAGAAATTTGAAAATTATCTTTTAATTCATTATCTATTGATGAAGAAAGTGACTGAGAATATATTTTTTGAGGATTATTAAGATAATCAAGTAATATGGTAAAGCTATCTTCAATATCCATTTTTAAAAAATGATTAAATTTTGTTTTATTTTCTATTTTATTTAGATAATCAAGATAGATAGCCTGCGTTTTTTTAATATCACCTAGTTTTGAATTAATCAAAATAAAATAATCATTTATTTTCCATCTAGCTGCATCATTTAAGTCAATTTGTAACTTATCAATAGCTAATATAATATCATTTCTATAAATAGCCTCTTCTTCACTAATACTTGTAAAATGCAATAACTTCAATCGTGTTTGTCTTATAATTTTACTAATCGCTTCATAATAAACATTTTTATTAACAACATTTAAAATAGAATAAAGTGATTTAGTAAAAAAACTTTTACCCGTACCATTAGAACCAGTAATTATAGTCATTGGGCGAACTTTAAATTCCGCTTCTTTAATCCTTCCCAAATTTTTGACTTTTACATCAATTTTCATACTATTCTCTTTAAAAAATTTTCCAA
>Ga0194060_10003798_pt1 | contig 10622 bp, 10 predicted proteins | sample SepL225m_MetaG_FD_163427 | JGI IMG/M metagenome (GOLD analysis project Ga0194060, IMG submission 163427) | Anoxic zone freshwater microbial communities from boreal shield lake in IISD Experimental Lakes Area, Ontario, Canada - Sep2016-L222-5m | ecosystem: Environmental > Aquatic > Freshwater >... | reverse complement strand
CCGCCATGAATGCGGGGCGGTGGTGATCACGTAGACGGCGGCAACAACCGCCGAGCCGACCGCGAGGACGACAACAAGAAGGACGAGGAGTTCATCCCCATCAAGATCGAGGCTGAACCCGCCTGCCCCGCTTCCGCCTCCGCGCCCGCCTGAACCGCGCGGCGCCTGGGCCGGCAACTCAAACGACGAGCTCGCACCAGCGCCACCGCTCGAGCCGCCGCCGCCCACCAGGTTCGACTGCACGGCCCCGCCGCCGGGCCACGACGCCCCGGGACCAAGGTCGAGCCCCCCCAGGTCGAATCCGCCGGCGTCGACAATGCCGCCGCTCGACTGCACGTGCGCCGACCGGCCGAGAAATCGGCGCCGCTCAAACGCCAGCCACGCCCGCAACAGCAAGAGGAACGTGCCCCAGGCAAGCAGGACGGCCAGCGGATAGCGCCAGTTCATCCGCCACAGGCCAACGTGGAGGAGCAGAAACGAAAACGCGAGGCCCGACACGCCGGTCAGCCCGAGAATCGCCGACATCTTGAGGCGAGGCACGTCGCGCCTCTGGAGACCAGCCCTGAGGCGCTCCACCAAGGCCCGCCTGGTACTCTCGTCTCGCCCATCTGACACAAGCGCGGCCTTCTGGGAGCGATTCAACGTGGTCCTCGTTGTCGATCTTCGCGACGCCGCCACATCCGCGTTGGTGCAGCCGTGGTGAGGTCGGGTTCGTGTTCAGCCGGCGCGCTTCCGGGGCGCGCCAGAGCGTTCTGTGCCGGACCGCCATCGACCGACCCCGCCCGCGGCACGCCCGGCTCGCTGGCTATCTGGTTCGCGATTTTGCAGCACCGCGGCGCCGACGTCAACGGAACATCCCGGGGCCCCGACGCGTCAACCTGAACAGCGGTCTTCACGGCCGGTGTAGGGCTCGGAGGACGGAGGGCACGCGCGCAGGGCCATGGCGCAACCGCCCTTCACGATGGGCCGGCTCGATTGCGCGCCGGCGGTGAATTCTGCCATGATCGCACCTCAACGTCTGATGGCCTTGCACAGACAGCACGCGACCGCGCTGTGGGTCACGCTGACCGCCGCGGCACTGCTCTTCGCGTTCGAGCCGGCCAGCACGTGGTGGTTCCCGTCGTGCCCGCTGCGCGGGCTCACGGGCTGGCTCTGTCCCCTGTGCGGGTCGCTTCGCGCCATCCACGCCATTGTTCACGGCTCCCCTCTCCTCGCGTTCTGGTTGAATCCCCTCACCACGGTCGGCATCGCAGCCGCCCTGTTCGCGTGCGTGTACGACGCCGCGCATCCCTCCCACACGACGCGACTGATCGATCGGGGCTTCGCTCTCTGCTTCAGCGCGCGCGGGCTCGTGCTCGCGGCGCTGTTCGGCGTCATGAGAAACGCCTCCTTCGACTGGCTTGCCGGGTTGCACTGAGGAAACGATATGGACACTCCCGAAGCGATGGCGACAGAGTATCTCCGCCGTGACACGGTCATCGACATTGGCGGCGCGCTGTCACGCGGCTGGGCGCTCGTGCGCGACAACATGGGCGTGCTCGTCGGCGCGGCGGTGCTCGGCTGGCTCGTCAGCGTCGGGATCGCCTTTGTGCCCGTGATCGGGTGGGTGGTCGGGTTCGTGCTGCTGGGCGGACTCGACTACATGTTCATCCGACGTATCCGCGGCGAAGTCGTCCAGGTGGGTGACGTGTTTGCCGGCTTCAACCTGGCGTTTCTCCACCTGTCGCTCGCAGGGCTGGTCAAGGCTCTGCTGACGAGCATTGGCGTCGTGCTGTGCATCCTCCCCGGCATCTACCTCGGCGTCGGCTACGTCTTCACGCTGCCGCTGGTGATCGACAAGAAGCTCGATTTCTGGCCCGCCATGGAACTGAGCCGCCGCGTGGTGCACGCGCACTGGTGGTCGATGTTCGCGCTGGTGATTGTGCTCGCGCTCGTCGGCTGCGTCGGCTTCCTGGCCTGCGGGGTGGGCGCGCTCATCACCATCCCCGTCGCCTCGGCGTCGCTCATGTACGTCTACGAAGACCTCTTCGGCGAGGTCACCGCGCCGCCTCCGGCCTACAGCAGCTAGTCGGCAGCGTCGAACGCGTTCTGAAACACGTCGATCGTCGGTCCTGCGCGCGCCAGGAGGATCGAGACGACATCAAACCGGCACGGGCATTCTGCGAGCCCATTCCGCGCGATGTAGTCAAGCGCCAGCAGGGTGATGCGCCTTCGCTTCAGCGCGGTGACGGCTTCCCCGCCGTCGCCGTACTCCCGGCTTTCCCGCGTCTTCACTTCGACGAAGACCAGCGTCTTGCCGTCGCGAGCGACGATGTCCAGTTCGCCACCGCGGCGACGATAGCGCCTGGCGAGAATTGCGTACCCCCTGCGCTCCAGTTCCCTGCACGCGAGATCTTCGCCTGTTTTTCCGAGGACCATCCGCGCGCGTGACATGTCCAGACGCGGGAGCAATCCCTTTGCCACCAGGGACGGACAGGTATTCAGGGCGGGAAGGCCGCGGACGGCCGAGTGGCCGGCAGCACAGCCACTGCGCTTCGTGGTGTTCGCGGCAGGCTGTCGCGCCTACCTGGCGCGTCTCTCGACGTCGGTCAGGGCTTCACCGATGATGCGCACGGCGGTGTCGGCCTGCTCACTGGTGAGCACCAGCGGCGGCGAGAGCCGGATGGCGTTCTTGCCCGCGCCGAGCAGCAAGAGGCCACGCGCGAACGCCGCGTTCACGACGAGGTCGCGCTCCTCGCCGGCGCGCTCCTTCGTCGCCCGGTCACGGACCAACTCGACGCCAATCATCAGGCCCCGTCCGCGCACGTCGCCGATCAGCGGATGTCGCTCCGCCAGCCCCTTGAGGCCATCCATCAGGCGCTGGCCTACCTCCGCCGCGTTTGCCACCAGGCGTTCCTTGAGCAGCGTGATCGTCGCCAGCGCCGCGGCGCAGGAGACGGGATTCCCGCCGAACGTGCTCGCGTGTGAGCCAGGAGGCCACGTCATCAGGCCCGCACGCGCGACGGCCACGCCCAGCGGCATGCCGGAGGCGATACCCTTGGCCAGGGCCATCACGTCCGGCTCGACACCGGCGTACTCGATCGCGAACATCTTGCCTGAACGCCCCATGCCGCTCTGCACTTCATCAGCCACCAGCAGCATGCCGTGCTTCTTGGTGAGGTCGCGCAGGCGCTGGAGGAACTGCGGGGGTGCCACCAGGTAGCCGCCCTCCCCCTGAATGGGTTCGACGATGATCGCGGCGACCTCGTCGGGAGACACGAGGTGCACGAGGAGCTGCTGCTCGATGAAATTCAGGCATTCGGCGGCGCAGGTCGCCGGCTTGAGGCCGAGTTGACAGCGATAGCAGTCCGCGTACGGCGCGTGATGGACGCCGGGCAGCATCGGGCCGAACCCGCGGCGCTGGATCGCCTTGCTGCCGGTGAGCGATAGCGCCCCCATGGTGCGGCCGTGGAATGCGCCGAAGAACGCAATCACGTTCTGGCGCCCCGTCACGTACCGGACAAGCTTGAGGCAGGCCTCGACGGCCTCCGCGCCGGAGTTTGCGAAGAAGGACCTGACGCTTCCTTCGATCGGCACGATTGCCGCCAATTCCTCCGCAAGTCTGACCTGCGGCTCGTAGTAGAAGTCGGTCCCCGACATGTGCAGGAATCGGCCGGCCTGCTCGGTGATCGCTCGCACGACATCCGGATGCGAGTGGCCGGTCGAGTTGACGGCAATGCCCGCCGCGCAGTCGAGAAACTCGTTGCCGTCCACGTCCTCGACCATCGCGCCAGACCCTCTGGCCATGACGAGCGGATACCCGCGGGTGTAGGACGGCGACACGACGGCGCGGTCGCGGTCGATAATGGCTTTGGCCTTCGGTCCGGGCAGAGATGTCTTGATATGCGGGACGTTGCTCATAATGAAACCGCCGGCGTTGGGGGCCGGATCTACTTGCGCTTCCAGCGGGTGCCGCTGGCGCTGTCTTCCAGAAGCACACCCCGTGCCGCCAGGCTGTCTCGAACCAGGTCGGCCGCGGCGAAGTCGCGGCGACGCCGGGCAGCGTGTCGCTCCTCGATCAGGCGTTGAATTTCGTCAACTGGCACCGGGGGGCGGTCGTCCTCGGCCTGGCGGAGACTCAGGATACCGAGGACGGCGTCGAACTCGTCGAACGCCTGCCGGATTACCGGCACGTCGCCGGCGCCAAGCTCCCCCTTGTCCGCAGCGGAGTTGAGCGCCCGCACCAGGTCGAAGATCGCGCCGAGCGCCGCCGCCGTGTTGAGGTCGTCCCCCATGGCGTCGGCAAACGCGACACGCGCCTCACCCACGTGGGCGGCAATCGCAGCGTGTGCCCCACCGCCGGTCACGCTCTCCAGTCGGGCCAAAAAGTCCGTGAGCCGGCGCAGCGATTCCTCGGCCTGGCCGAGACTCGCCCACGTGAAATTGAGTTGCTTCCGGTAGTGCGCCGACAGCAGCAGGTACCGGACGGCCGACGGCCGAAATCCCTTCGCCACCACGTCCGGAACCGTGTAGACGTTGCCGAGGGACTTCGACATCTTCTGATCGTCCACGATCAGGTATTCGACGTGAACCCAGAATCGCGAGAACGGCTGACCTGTCGCCCCTTCGCTCTGCGCGATTTCATTTTCGTGATGGGGAAAGATGAGGTCGATGCCGCCAGCGTGAATATCGATCGGTGGCGCGCCGAGCAACCGCAGTGCCATCGCCGAGCACTCGATATGCCAGCCTGGCCGGCCGGGCGCGATCCCGTTCTCCGGAAAGTCCCACGAGGGCTCTCCCTCGCGGTGAGCCTTCCACAACACGAAGTCCCGCGCGTCATCCTTCGCGTACGTATCGGAATCGACCCTGGCGCCCGGCTGCATCCCCTCGTGATCGAGCCGCGCCAGGCGGCCGTACTCCGGCAGCGTCGCAATCCTGAAGTAGATCGATCCGTCGCTGCGATACGTGTGGCCGCGTTGATCCAGCGTGGCAATCATCTCGGCCATCGCCCGCAGGTTCAGTTCGTCGGTCGCCCGGGGCATCTCCTCGATCTCCTCGAGACCGAGCGCCCGGACGTCTTCCCTGAACATCGCGATGTACTGGTCCGTGTACGCGCGGAGGTCGGTGCCCGCCTTCTGCGCGCCGAGGATCGTGCGGTCGTCCACGTCGGTGAAGTTCATCACCTGGCGCACGCGGTAACCCAGGAGGTGCTTCAGGGTGCGGCGCAGGACGTCGATGCAGACAAACGTCCTGAAGTTCCCGATGTGCCCGCGCGCGTACACGGTCAGGCCGCACGTATACATGCGAACGGTGTTGTCCGGCCCGGGAAGAAACTCTTCCTCGCGGCGGGTGAGCGTGTTGTACAGGCGCATCATGATGCCGGTGACCGTGGCGACAGCGGCCGCTTCGCCTCCCACTCGACGCCGCCGTCGGACGCGACCGATACGGTCAGCGTGCCGGCTCCCGCCTCGAAGCGGACGCGGCATCGGCGCCACGCCGCGCCGGCCGAGAGCGCCTGGCGCATCTCGCCGCTCAGCTCGTCGCGGGTGGCCACGTCGAAGCCCGCGTCGGCGAACACTGCCGCGGCCAGGTCGGCCAGCATTCGGTCGAAGGCCGGCTCGTCGAACACCTCAATGACAAACAGGAAGTCGGAGGCCACCGATCGGAATTCTATAGCGAAAGGCGGTTGAAGAGCACGCGCGCGCGCTGGCAGTCCGCGTCGATCTGGGCGCGCAGGAGGTCGAGCGACCCGAACGCCCGCTCGTCGCGCAGCCGCTGCACGAAACCCAGCCGGAGGGTCTGGCCGTACACGTCTCGATCAAAATCGAAGATATGGGTCTCCACCGTCGTCCCGCCAGACGTCTTCACGGTGGGCCGCGTCCCGATGTTCGAGACCGAGGCGTACACCACGTCGCCCACCGTCGCCGTCGTCGCATACACCCCGTGCGGGGGCAGCAGCTCGTTGTCGGAACACAGGTTGGCCGTGGGAAAGCCGATCGTTCGCCCTCGTTCGTCACCCCGCACGACAATGCCGTCCACGTAGTACTGCCGTCCGAGCAGGGCCCCGGCTTCGTCGACCCGGCCCTCGCTCACCAGCCGCCGAACGCGGGTGCTGCTGACCACGAAGTCCTTGTAGCGAACCGAGTCGATCTTCTCGGCCTTGAAGCCATACTGGCCGCCAAGGGCGCGCAGCACGGAAAAGTTGCCGGCGCGATCGTGCCCGAACACGAAATCCGCGCCGACCCACACCTCGCTGACATGAAGCCAGCCCACCAGGATGGTCCGCACGAACGCCTCCGGATCCCATCGCGAGAGCTCCGGTGTGAAGCGGACGACGGCAGCGCCCTGCACCCCGGCTTCAGCCACCGCCTGCAGCTTCTGGGCCGTGGTCATCAGCAACGCAGGCGCCTTGTCCGGGCGGACCACACGCGTGGGATGCGGGTCGAAGGTCATGAGCACGGACGTCGCGGCCCGCTCGCTGGCGACGCGGCACAGGCGGTCGAGGATCTTGCGATGCCCGCGATGCACGCCGTCGAAATTGCCGAGCGCCAACACGGGATGCGACCAGCGCGCTGGCCGCGGATCGTCGGGAAAATGGATGACTTCCATCAGACCGTCAGCACCAACCCATCATAGGCCAACTCCACGCCGGGCGGGAGCTGCGCGGTTGTCTCCACGTGCCCCAGCACGTGGCTGATGTGGGTGAAATACACCCGATCGACGCCGAGCCGCGCGGCAACGTTGATCGACTCCTGCAGGCTGAAGTGCGTGGAGTGCGGCCGGTGGCGCAGCGCGTCGAGGACGAGCGTACGCACGCCGGCCAACAGCGGCCACGATGCATCGGGAATGCGGTTGCAGTCGGTCAGATAGGCGAATGCCCCGATGCGGAACCCGAGGACGGGCAGGCGGCCGTGAAACAGGGGAATGGGCACGACGTCGACGCCGCCCAGGCTGAAGACGCCGCCGATGCGAAAGAGCGTCAGCTGCGGAAGGCCGCCACCGACCTGCACGGCCGGCTCGAACACGTAGGCGAACGTGCGCCGCAGGCTCCCGAGCGTATCCTCTGCCGCGTAACAGGCGATCGCCCCCTTCTGCAGCTGGTTGAACCGTCGCACGTCGTCGAGCCCGAAGACGTGGTCGGCGTGGGCGTGGGTGAACAGGATCGCGTCCACGCGACGGACGCCGCGAGCCAGCGCCTGCGCGCGGAGGTCAGTCGACGTGTCCACGAGAATCGAGCGGACCGCGTCGCGGAACGGCGACCCTGCGACCCGCGGTTCGACCTCGATGAGGATCGACGGCCGGGTGCGCTGATCGCGAGGGTCCGTCGAAGCGCACACGGCGCAGTCGCAGCCGATCGCGGGCACCCCGTGCGACGTGCCGCTGCCGAGAACGGTGACACGAAGCGTGAAGGGCCGGGGACTGAGGGTGGCGGGCTCGGAGTCGAGCGCTGATGGCAGACTGCTCACGGCTTCGCCCCTACGGCTCGACGATGCGCTTGCCGCCGTCCATCTGCTCTCTGGCTTCGACGAATCGCAGGCGTAGTTCGTACAGCACCTGCTCGAGGATCTGGCGCTCCTCCGCCGTCAGGTTGCCTTTGGTCTTCCGCTCGAGCAGCGAAAGGATCTCGATCATCTGCACGGCGCCCGCGAGATTCACGTCGCCGGGCTCGCCAGACACCGGGTCCGGCAGATCCCCGAAGTGAATGGCCGCGGTGCTCGCCAGGGAGAGGACGAACGACGTGAACGACAGGAGGGGCTCGGACATTTGACTAAGATTAGAGCCTGTTAGCAAATTAGGGTAGCAGCATTTATCTGCTCACAGGCTCTTATGGCCGGTCTGCAAACACGCTGAAACTGCGAGTCATTGATTGGGCCTTAGCAAATGTCCTCCACCACGCGCGCGGCTCTCGAATTCACACGGCTGATTGACATCATGGCGACGCTGCGCGGCCCGGATGGCTGCCCGTGGGACCGGGAGCAGACGATCGACACGCTGAAGCCCTTCGTGCTGGAGGAGACCTACGAAGTGATCGAAGCCATCGATCGCCACGACCACGCGGGGCTCTGCGAGGAGCTGGGCGACTTCATCTTCGAGGCGGTCTTCCTCGCACAGCTCGAGGCCGAGTCTGGCCATTTCACGATCGCGGATTCCGTCAGGCAGGTCGCCGACAAGCTCGTCCGACGCCACCCCCACGTCTTCGCAAGGTCCGCGGGCGACGCCGGCCTCGATTCCAGCGACCAGGTGCGGGTCCGCTGGGAGGAGATCAAGGCGCAGGAGCGCGGCGGAAGCGAGACGCCCAGAACGCTGCTGAGCGGCATCGCCCCGGCGCTGCCTGCGCTCCTCAGGGCTTTCCACATCGGCATCCGGGCGGCATCGGTGGGCTTCGACTGGTCGGCGACGAGCCAGGTCATGGACAAGATTCAGGAAGAGGTCAACGAGCTGCGGGAGGTCCTCGACGCACCAGGCGCCGTCTCGCACGAGCGTGCGGAGGACGAAATGGGAGACCTGCTCTTCTCGATCGCGCATCTGTCGCGCCAACTCGGCATCGAACCCGAAACCGCGCTGCGCAAGGCGAACGACAAGTTCTCCCGGCGTTTCACGTCGATGGAGCGGACCGTCGAGGGCGCAGGGCGAGCCATGAAGGACATGACCATCGAAGAACTCGAAGTCGAGTGGCAGCGGGCGAAGGGTCGGCAGCACGAAGAATGAGGATTGCGAGGGCGGTGAACACGCAGCCCCGAAGGCAGCCTGCCCTCGGGGCTGCATCTACCGACGCGTGAACCGCCGGCCCGTGAACGTGTGGACGTCGACGGAGTGGCCATCCGTGTCTACCGTGACGGCGCCATCCCGGTCCGTGCGGAACAGGTCGGCGCCGACCTGCCCGATCCGGTCCAGCACCGCCGGGGCCGGGTGGCCGAAGTGATTGCTTCGGCCGACGCTGACGACGGCCACCGTTGGCTGAAGGGCTGCGAGGAAGGCGTCGGTGCTCGACGTGGCGCTGCCGTGGTGCGGCACCTTCAGCACCCGCAATCGCGCGCTTCGGACGCCTGCTGCGAGCGGCCGCTCGACAGCACTGCCGATGTCTCCGGCGAGCAGAACTGACACGTCGCCCCATCGGAGTTCGAGGACGAGCGAGTCGTCGTTCCGAACCTTCTGACGCTCCCAGCCTGGCGGCGACGGGTGCAGGGCTGCGACCTCGACACCGTCGGCGGCGAACCGGTCGCCGGCATACACGTTGACCGCGCGTGTCCCCGCCTCCTTCGACGCAAGATGGAGGGACGTCAGCGCCTCTGAACGCGGCACCGGAATGCCCTCCCACATTTCGCGTGGTCTGAACTCGCGGAGGATGGCCGCGGCCCCGCCGATGTGATCGGGCTCGCCGTGTGACAGCGCGAGGTAGTCAATCCGCCGGAAGCCGGCCTCGCGCACGACCGGCGCGACGACGCGGTCACCGATGTCGAAGGACGCCGCGGTGGAGAGACCTCCCGCATCCACGAGCAGCGTCGTCCCGTGCGGAAACACGATGAAGGCCGAGTCGCCCTGGCCAACGTCGAGGAACGTGACGTGCAGCCGGCCGTCACCGCGCGCCGCCGCAATCGTTCGCGGATCGACGAGAATCCACGCGGCGGCCACCCCCGCGATGAGAGCCGCTGTTCTGCGCGTCCTCCTGGCGACCTGCGACTCCCGGGTGCCGCTGCACGCCCGTCTGCGCCGGCGCAGCACCCACCACGGAACAAGCGCACCGTAGTACAGCGCGACGACCTGCCATGCCGGCGGCGCGAGTCGCCAGGTCACAGCCGGCGCCAGGGCGACGAGATCGGCTGAACGGACGAGCCCTTCCGCGCCCAGATGGGCCACCCAGCCGACCGCGGCGGCCGCGCCCACTGACACGGCGCTCATGGGCACCAGCGCCATGCCTGCGATCTGCGCCACCGCCATGAGCGGAATGGCCAGGAAGTTCAGGACAAGGCCGGCAAACGTCACTCGAGAGAAGACGAGCGCGCCCACCGGCATCAGCAACGCCTCGGTAGCCACCGAGGCCGCGAACATCGATACGACCGGCGTCAACGCTCGCGGGAGCCGGCCTGGGGTCACGTCCGGAACCACCGCGAGGATCGCGAGAGTCGCGCCGACGGTCAGGATGAACGCGGGGTCGACGACCGACAGGGGGTCTGCCGCCACCAGCAGCGCGGCCGCGACTGCCAGGGTGTTCACTGGCGGGCTTCGATGGTCGAGCGCTCGCGCGCCAAGATACAAGACGGCCATGAGCGTGGCGCGATTGACGGACGCGCCCCCGCCAACCAGTTGTGCGTATGCGAGCAGCACCGCCATGGCGCACAGCATGGCGGTGCGGCCCAACCAGCCGGCCAGCCTGAAACCGGCCAGAAGGAGGCCGGCCAGTATCGCAATGTTTCCGCCAGAGATCGCGATCACGTGGTACGTACCGGCCTCCTGAAGGCGCCGCTGAACGTCCACGTCGAGCCCCCCTCGGTCACCGATGACGATGGCGGCGACGATGGCGGCGGACCGCGGGTTCCAGCGTCCAACGGCGTTCGCGATGGCCTGGCGTGCAAACGCTCGAGCGTCGGCCAGCGATTCGTCGAGTGGGCTTCCGCGCGCGACGACGTCCACGAGCCCGCCGC
>Ga0194060_10003796_pt1 | contig 10625 bp, 12 predicted proteins | sample SepL225m_MetaG_FD_163427 | JGI IMG/M metagenome (GOLD analysis project Ga0194060, IMG submission 163427) | Anoxic zone freshwater microbial communities from boreal shield lake in IISD Experimental Lakes Area, Ontario, Canada - Sep2016-L222-5m | ecosystem: Environmental > Aquatic > Freshwater >... | reverse complement strand
CAGATTATCTACGGAGCAGACCAAATGAGTCTTAAATGAGTCTTAAATGAGTCTTAAATGAGTATGAAAGGGTTTGATCACGGAAATCGTGGCATTGGAGTTAGAAACCATCAATTAATTCTGCCTTCGGTCGTCTGTTCTACTCGAGTTTCAAGTCGAATCGCAAGAGAGATGGATGCAATAACCTTTGCTCACCAACATGGTTGCGGATTTATTGGAAATGATGTTGGGCGCATCACGGATTACTTTGCTGCGCTTGCAAATCATCCAAATGTTAGCTCTACCCTTATTGTTGGTCTCGGTTGTGAAACGCTGCAAGGAAACGAACTCGCAGATAAATTGCTTTCTAAAAATAAATCTACAAATTACTTAGTGACGCAGGAAAGTGGTGGCGTACTGGGAACTGTTAACTCAGGAGTTGCAGCAGCAAAAGAATTGCAAGCTAATTTTCCGGCGCCGCAAGTAGTTTTACCTCGCCTGCACCTCGGAATTGATCTATCCAATGACAATTTAAAGATTGATGAAATTGTTGCTGCCCTTACTGAAGTTGGCGTAGACATAACCGTCGCTGCATCGCATAAAAATTCTGGCCTAAATTTCTCAGATTTAATGGAGGCAGGAGTTCACGTAATTCTCTCCTTCCCTGATGAAAATCAACCACCATCAGGATTTCCGCTTATTCCCACAATTAATGTTTCAAGTGGTTCACCGTTGCACACCGCAATTTCATTGGACTTTGATTTATCAGCAGGCGCTACGCCTGAAGAAATTATGGCGAAAATTCTTGCCGTAGTGAATGGTGAGCTAACTATGGTTGAAGCTATTGGCGCCGGCGAAATAATTGCAGCCCGTGAGGTGCGAAGTGTCTAATCAACTAACAGCATTCGAAAGAGTTGATGGCCGATGGGGACTGCGAAATCATGTCTTAATCCTGCCGTTGCACTCGGCTTTTTCTGCTACCGCACGCAAGATTGCAGATGGTTCCAATGGCGCTGTTGCAGTAAGTCACGATTGGTCTGGCGAAGTAGATGGTGACTATGACCGAATTGTAAAAACTATTTCTGGATTCGCAGCAAATCCAAATAACTTCGCAACAATTTTTATAACAATTGGTACTGCAAATGAATTAGGAATTATCGAGCTTTCCAAGAAACTTGGTCTGTCCAAGGCAGAAGTTTTAAATGTTGCCGAGCTTGGCTCAATGGGCAAGATTGCAGAAATTGGCCTACAAATGGCTAACTCATTATTGAAAGAGGCGAAGGCAATTTCACGGATTAGCGCACCTTGGGATGCAATCAAACTTGGTCAAGAGTGTGGTGGATCCGATGCGCTCTCTGGAATCACTGCAAACCCGGCGCTTGGAGTTGCCAGCGATCGTTTAGTTGAACTTGGTTCTTCTTCAGTGCTTGGTGAAACAACTGAAATTCTGGGGGCTGAACATTTACTAGCTGCGCGAGCAATCACGCCAGAAATCGGCGCCCGAATAGTTGAGACCGTCGCTAGGTATGAGCGCTCAATTAATTATGAAGGAATTGATATGCGTGGTGCCCAACCATCTCGCGGAAACATTGAAGGTGGGCTTACAACGTTAGAAGAGAAATCACTTGGAGCTGCAAAGAAAGCTGGAAGTGCGCAATTCTCTGGAGTACTTGAATATGCCGATCAGGTAGATAAGCCAGGTTTATATTTTATGGATACGCCGGGTCATGACACAGAACAACTAACTGGATTTGCTGCAGCTGGAATAAATATCGTTGTCTTTACGACTGGTCGCGGAACCCCAACTGGGTCTGCAATTGTTCCAACGATAAAAGTTGCTACAAATACAACTATGGCAAGTGCTATTCCGGATTTGATTGACTTAAATGCTGGAACTATCGCAGAGGGCTTGAAAACTCTTAACGACGTGGGCAGCGAGCTATTTGATTTAATTCTAGAAGTTGCAAATGGCAAGCTAACTAAGGCGGAAAAGGGTCTGCATCACGAGTTTTCACTCTCCCGCATGTACAACACAGTTATTCGCTAGCCAAATACCTCTTCTAACGCCTTTCGCATAACACTTGGATCGGCATCAACTCCGGTCCAATATTTAATTCCAATAACACCTTGATTAACTAACATGCCAAGGCCATCAATAGTTACACAACCCCGCGCCTTAGCTTCGCGCAATAGGTGAGTCTTTGGTGGATTAGGTATTACATCCGCAACCACGATGCCGCTTCGCAAAGTATCAAAATCAATATTTAGTTTGGCATCCACATCTGGAAATAGGCCGATTGAGGTTGAATTGATAACAATGTCGACGTCAGAAGGGAGTGAAAATTTAGAACTCCAAGAGATAAATACCGCTTCAGCGCCAGTCTTTGAATTTAACAATTCAACTAAAGCTTTTCCTCGCTCGCCATCTCTATTTACAACGATAATTTTTGATGCACCAGCAAGGGCTAGTTCAACACCAACAGCACGAGCAGCTCCCCCGGCACCAAACATGACGATCGTCTTACCTACGGGATCTATGACTCCTTCAAGTGATTTCAAAAAACCTTTACCATCTGTATTTTCGCCGATGAACTTCCCATCGCGAAGAACTGCGCAATTAACTGCGCCGATTACGGAAGCTGATTCACCGATTCCATCCAGATGCTCAATTACCGCTAATTTATTTGGGATTGAACAGTTAAAACCGATCCAACCCATAGCCTTTGCGCCGGCTACGACTTCGCCTAATTTTTCTGGGCCGACCTCAATATTTATATACCGAATATTTAGCCCATGGTGGCGATAGGCCGCTTCAACCATAACCACAGTTGGGTTCTCATCAACCGGTTGGGCAAAACAACCAGTCAGCTGGCTAAGAAAATGTAGTTCACTCATATTTATAATGCCTCTCTATTGCTATCTGACTCTAATGGGTTGATTATTCACCTAACGATTAGTTAGGGGAACCTGATGCAAATTTCAAGTTTATTGCCCGGAAAGATAGTGCAAACAATAAAGCCTGATGCAACTATAAAGGAACTAAGCCAGGCCCTCTCTTCATTGAGAATTGGAGCATTGGTCGTTTCATCTGATGGTAAAAAAATAAATGGCATAGTTTCAGAACGGGATATCGTTCAAGCTCTAGCTATCCATATGCATGAAATTGAAAGGGTTCGCGTTCGAGACTTAATGACCGTAAATGTTACGACTTGTAAGAGGAACGCAACGGTTGCCCAGTTAATGGCGCTAATGACCGAAAAACGCATCCGCCATGTTCCGGTAGTCGATGAAACCGGAGAACTAATATCGATTATTTCGATAGGCGATGTGGTCAAGTCTTATGTTTCTGAAATGGATCTCGAACGAATCGCTCTACTGGATTACGTTAAGTCTGCTGGCTAAGGCTGGGTCAATCTTCCACTCTTTTAACATCTTCTTGTAAGTTTCAATATCCTTGGCTTCGGCCTTCGCATGAGTTAAAACAGCGCGAATCATAATATTTCTTGGTGTGTGTTCGCCCCCGATAAATTCAATTACTTCAGTGCGATAGCCAAAAAGTTTTAAGATTTGGGCTCGAAGCGCATCTGTCATTAAATCACCGAGCCGCTCTTTTAGGAGTCCGTGCTTTGTTAAAACGTTCCAAGGTTCTGGTACTTGGTTCATCTGAGTTTGAAGATCATGTTGACAGCAAGGTGCAATCAGCAACAACTTCGCACCACCAGTTACCGCCCAAGCAATTGCATCATCGGTTGCGGTATCGCAGGCATGAAGTGCGATTGCGATATCACAAGATGTGAGTGATGCTTGATTGATTGCTTCTGCCTTAAATTCAATAGTCTTAGCGATCCCTAACTTCTTGGCAATTTCAGTGTTTCGCTCCAATGATTCTGGTCTGATATCAATACCAATAACGTGCACTGGCATATCAATACTCGTAAGGTATTGGTGAACCGCGAAAGTTAAATATGCGTTGCCACAACCAAGATCAACAATTGCCAGTGGACTCTCTTTGGTTGGTTTACTAATTTGTTTCGCTTCAATTGCTGAATTAAGCGTTGGGACAAGCAAGCGTAAGAATTCTTCAACTTGTAAGTATTTATCTGAACGTGATGGTTTAACTCGCCCATCGGAATCTGAAATACCAACTTCGATTAAGAACGGATCTGATGAATCGAGTAGCCGCGCTTTTTTGCGATCGTGATCGAGGTTCTGATCGCGAGTACCTTTCTCTTCATGAACCTGAGCCTCACCTTTCTTGGTTATGCGGATCGCAAGCGCACCATTTGTGTGTTCAACTAAAATATTTGCGTAACCCATCTCTAGGTAGGTACGTGCTTGGAAATCTTTAGGCGCAACATTCTTAACCGTAGTTACCCGCCCATCGTTCTGGGAGATCTGTAAGGCAATTTCATCTTTAATTAGTACGGGGCGAATATCTAACCGCTCAAATGGAACAACCATATTTCTGCGGCGCCCTGATAGAACTACGCGCACCAGAGCTGAAGTATCCGCGATTAATTCGCAGGCGTTAGATATGGCGAGATCGAGCTCGGTAGCCATTTAAATACTCTTTAAAATACGTGTGGCGGCCTCGGCAATTTGTGCATCTGTCGCAGTCATTGCGATACGAATATGTTTTGCACCAGCCTCGCCATAGAAGATTCCAGGAGTTGCAAGTATTCCAAGTTCTGCAAGCCAAGAAATTGAAGCCCAACAATCCTCTTCGCGCGTGCACCAGATATATAAACCAGCATTTGAAAAATCAATTTCAAAGCCAACTTTTACTAGCGCTGCACTTAAAACTTCTCGACGTGCGGCATATCGTTTCGCCTGTTCCTTTACATGCCCTTCATCAGCCAACGCTGCTGTCATCGCGCTCTGAATCGGAAGTGGGACCATCATCCCTGCATGCTTTCTGACTTCACGAATCTCTGCAATTACTTCTGGATCGCCAACCATTAAGCCGGCCCGATATCCAGCTAGGTTTGAACGTTTGGACATCGAATGCACTGCGAGCAAATTCTTGTTATTTCCATCTGCTAATTTTAGAATCGAAATTGGCGCAACGCCTTCTGCTGGAAAACTTATATAACATTCATCGCTTACAACAAGTGAATTATTCTTACGAGCGTATTCAATTACGGCTTGCAGTTCAGCAGTGCTATGAACTCGTCCAGTTGGGTTTGATGGTGAATTAATCCATGCGATATTACTTGTCGGCCAAGTCGATGCATCAATATCTACCGCGATTGCATTTGATTCGTGAATGATGGAACCGACTAAATATGTTGGATAGGCAATCTTGGGATATAAAACTGTTTTAGCTCGGAGAATCGAAGGCAACCAGGCAACTAACTCTTTTGAACCAATCGTAGGAAGCACATCAAATTCACCTGTTGCGCCTAGAGTTTTTTCTGCCCAAGTGCGCATTGCGCTGCGTAACTCAGGCGTCCCAATTGTTAAGGGATAGCTTGGCGAATTTGCAGATTCTTTTAGCGCGCTCTGAATAAAATCCGGCGTTGCATCTACGGGAGTTCCTTGTGATAAATCAATTATTCCTCCAGCACTTTCCCGAGCGCGTGCACCATATGGCGCCAACGCATCCCATGGAAAATCAGGAAGCTTCAGGGTTCTTACTTACTCAGCTTTAGGAGGGAGCGCTTTAACTAGTGAGTGATCAGTTCCAGTTGCGCCAACTTTTGCAGCGCCTCCCGGTGATCCGATCTCAACGAAGAACTCGCTATTTGCCGCGCCAAATTCTTTCCACTGTGATGGAACATCGTCTTCGTAGTAGATGGCTTCCACTGGACATACTGGCTCGCAAGCTCCGCAATCAACACACTCATCAGGTTGGATGTAGAGCATCCGCCCGCCTTCGTAAATGCAATCAACAGGACATTCCTCGATACAGGATTTATCCTTAACGTCTACACAAGGTTCTGCGATTATGTATGTCAACTGACTACCTTTCTTACGAATATAACTAATCTAATGAGCCTAGGATAGCGAATACCTGCTATATCGCTAGTTAATTTCAAGGGAAAGGGAGCGGAATTGAATATGGGAAATCCCACTCCTTCGGAGAATGAGATTGGGAAGCGCGTTTCAATTCGCTTACACGACCCAGAAGGTGGCTTTCGAGATTTGCTTGGAACCCTGGAGGAGGTCGATTCAGTCCGCAAGAAGGATGGCAGCCTTAAGAAATTTGACCAGAGTGCAATCTTCCTCTGGAAGGTAGTCTCTGAAGAGTGAACACTGGGCTTTTTATTTTTGATACCAAGGAGCGTGAGTTAAAAGAGGTCTGCGCCCGAAATGGACTTGAAGTACAAATTTACTGTTGTGGTCCGACTGTTTATAGAGATGCTCACGTCGGTAATTTACGTACCTTTTTACTTGGTGACTTAATAAAACGTGCTTTAACTTTCTCTGGATTTAATTCTATTTTAATTCAAAATATCACCGATGTCGGACACATGGCTGAAGATTTAATCGGAAACGAAGTCGGCGAAGACAAGTTACTTGCGCAAGCACAATCTGAAAAGATTGACCCCTTTGAAATTGCTCGAAAATATGAAGCCAATTTTCACACAGACCTTGCTCAACTAGGAGTTATTCCAGCCAGTGCATATCCAAAGGCAAGTGAAACAATTGATTTGATGCTTGATTTAATCTCAAAGTTAATTGCAAGCGATCATGCCTATCTTGGAACAGATGGTTGTGTCTATTTTTCGGCGAATAGTTACCCTCAATATGGCGAGATATCTGGCAACCGATTGGATTCACTTAAGCCTGGTCACCGCCATGATCATCTTGAAGATGGTGCAAAGAGATTTCATGCGGATTGGGCGCTCTGGAAAGCAGCTAATAATCGGAGCGAGATGATTTGGGATTCTCCTTGGGGGGCTGGTTTTCCGGGTTGGCATATTGAATGCTCTGCAATGTCACTTCACTTTCTAGAAGGTCACGTAGATCTTCACTTAGGTGGAATTGATCTCCGCTTTCCACATCATGAAAATGAAAGAGCCCAATCAAATGCGGCAACAGGTTATGAAGTTGTTGATAATTGGGTTCACGGTGAGCATTTACTCTTCGAAGGTCGAAAGATGTCTAAAAGCGCTGGCAATGTGATCCTTTTAAGTGATGTCATTGCTAAAGGTATCGATCCACTCGCACTAAGACTCTGCTTCCTCGAGAATCGTTATCGCAGCCAGATGGATTTAACATGGGACTCACTTAAGGCAGCTGATACCACAATCGAACGTTGGCGCAATAAATATTCAATATGGAAGAACGACGCTGATATAGACAAGCAATTCGTAAATGAATTCTGCCAAGGTTCACTCGTCGATATCCAACACGATTTGGATACCCCGCGCGCAATACAGCAGCTTCGAAAGTTAGAGAAGGATGAGAGCCTTTCAGGTGGAACCAAGGCTGCTTGCTTTGAAATTATGGATCAAATTTATGGACTAGATATCTCTAAAGCTCCTAAGGAGAAGTTAGAGCCGACGCCAGAAATAATTGATCTGCTAGAGAAGCGAAAAATTGCTCGAGCTTCAAAAGATTTTTCTTTAAGTGATCAACTGCGGGATCAATTAGAAAAATTAGGAGTTGGAATTAAGGATTCGCCCGCTGGGCAGGATTGGAATTGGCTCTAATTCTTCTTCACTGCTGCAATAGTTGCGAATAGCAGGCCACCCAGTAAGAAGATATTTCCATAAATATTGGAGATGATAAGGATTTCATGGCTTAGCCCGTAAGTACCGGCCCGTAGTGAAATTATTAGCCAACCTACTGCTGCAATTACTTTGAATTTTCGGGCGCCAAATAATTGACCAGCAAAGCTGATGCCTACAGCAGTTGCTAGTAGTGCAAGTATTATTCCAATTGGATGAAGCGAATTGTGAAGCACTACTCCAATAAAACTGACCAAGCCGCCATAAAATAGTGCGCCAATAATCTTAAGCAAAGAGATCTACCTCGCGCCCCTTTGCGTCAACGACTGGACTCTTACTTCCCTTTACTAGGGTGTAATACTCATGTCCCCAGACTTGGTTGCCCAAATTATTTGATAACGCAAAGAATGGACCATCTAATTCAATCTGAGTTGGATGAGCCTTCATAGCCTTCATCTTTGCATCGATAAATTCGGTTCCATCTATAAGAGTTGTAACTAGTTCATCTGGTTTAGCAAACGGTAGATCATCAGCGCTTTCGGCACCAAAGAATGAAGATCCGATTTCCTTCATCTTATCTATACCCTCTTGAATTACCGACCTCGGCATTGTGTTCCAGTAAATTTTTGAAATTTCCCATGGCTCACCTTCGCCAAACTTAGAATCACTCGCTAACTCCGCGGCTCGCATTGCAACTCGGTGAGCTTGAATGTGATCAGGGTGGCCATAGCCACCAACCTCGTCATAGGTAATCAAAACTTGCGGTTTAACTTCTCGGATAATTTTCACTAAATAACTTGCTGCATCATCCAAACCTGCCTGCCAGAAAACATCACTGCGATTATTAGGTTCGGTTCCCATCATTCCGCTATCGCGCCACAAACGCTCTGGCGCACCTAGAAATCGGAAATCCATAACACCAAGGGCTGCCATTGCAGCAGCTAGTTCACCCTCACGATGTTTTCCGAGTTGATCATTTGCAGTGCTCGCAAGATGGCTCAATTCTGGAACAAGAACTTCTCCCTCTTCTCCCCTGGTGCAAGTTACAAGCGTTACCCGCGCACCTTCCTTGACGTATTTGGCCATTGTTGCGCCATTGTTGATCGTCTCATCATCAGGATGGGCATGGACTAGAAGTAGCGAGCGATCAGACATTTATAAACCTATTTCTTTAATAAATTGGAAGTGCAGGATCTATCTGTTTTACCCAAGCAACTACGCCACCAGCAACATGGGTTGCATCAGCGAAGCCCGCTTGTTTCAATACCGCTAAGCACTCTGCAGATCGAACACCTGATTTGCAGTGCAGGATAATTGGCACATCTTGCGGCAATTTTTCTAGTGCAGAACCATTTAGGAATTCTTGCTTAGGTATCAATACTGAACCAGGAATTCGAACTATTTCAAATTCCCCGGGCTCACGAACATCAATCAACATAAACTTCTCGCCATTATCCATCTTGGTTTTGAGTTCAGTTACCGCAATAGTTGAGCCGGAGGCTGCTTCTGCAGCGCCATCTGAAAGTGTTCCACAGAATGATTCATAATCTGGAAGAAGCTGCGTTTGAGTTGGCTTCTCACTACAAATTGGGCAATTTGGATCTTTACGAATTTTTACCTTTCGGTATTCCATTTCAAGTGCATCATAAACAATTAATTGTCCAATGAGTGGTTCACCGATTCCGGCAATTAATTTGATTGCCTCGGTAGTTTGAATTGAACCAATTGATGCACACAGAACTCCGAGCACACCACCTTCCGCGCAACTTGGCACCATACCTGGTGGTGGTGGCTCTGGATAAAGGCAGCGATAACACGGACCATGATCGGCCCAGAAAACACTAGCCTGTCCATCAAATCTATAGATTGAACCCCAAACATATGGCTTCTTTAAAAGTACTGCTGCATCATTAACTAAATATCTTGTTGCAAAGTTATCAGTACCGTCAACTATCAAATCGTATTGTGAAAAAATTTCCATTACGTTGTCAACGTCGAGTCTTGTTTCATGTAGGACAACATTTACGTAAGGATTGATCTCTGAAATAGCTGCCTTAGCGCTCTGCGCTTTGCTTTTACCAATATCTGATTGGCCATGGATAATTTGTCTCTGTAAATTGGATTCATCAACCGTATCGAATTCAACAATTCCAAGTGTGGCTACTCCAGCTGCAGCTAAATACATAAGTGCAGGTGAACCCAGTCCGCCGGCGCCGACGCATAAGACTTTTGCATTCATCAATCTGCGTTGTCCGCTCATTCCCACATCAGGAATTATCAAGTGGCGGCTGTAGCGACGTACTTGTTCTACCGTGAGTTCTGGTCCTTCTTTAACAAGTGGCTTCAAGGTAGCGGACACAAATACTCATCTCTGTAATTAAAATCCTAGGTATTTCATACAACGCCCCAATTTTCGCGGATATTCCGCGCAATTCAAAATTGAAGTTAAAACAATTAATGCAAAAGACTCGCAAGTTCTCGCCAGAAAGTCGCACTTATCGTCTGATTGACCCTACGATTAGCCCAATGAGCTCAGAATCCGCAGCAGCTAACAAGGGGCGCCTGCCTCGAGATGAGCGACGCGCGCAATTACTTGCCGCAGCTCTGGAAGTATTCACTCAAGCTGGATATCACTCAGCAGCCATGGATGAAATCGCTGATCGCGCAAAGGTTAGTAAGCCGGTTCTTTACCAACACTTCCCATCAAAATTAGATTTGTATCTTGCTGTACTCGACTTACATATTGACTCGCTGGTATTCGATATTCAAATGGCGATAGCCTCAACGAAAGACAATGCATCTCGGGTGCATGCAACGGTTGATGCCTATTTTGGATTTATTAATCGTGAGGGTGAAGCATTTAGATTGCTCTTCGAGAGCGATATGAGCGTTGAGCCGCAAGTTCGCGAACGTTTGAATCGCATGACATATGACTCTGCCGCTGCCTTGAGTGCGGTTATCTCACTAGAT
>Ga0194060_10003794_pt1 | contig 10625 bp, 32 predicted proteins | sample SepL225m_MetaG_FD_163427 | JGI IMG/M metagenome (GOLD analysis project Ga0194060, IMG submission 163427) | Anoxic zone freshwater microbial communities from boreal shield lake in IISD Experimental Lakes Area, Ontario, Canada - Sep2016-L222-5m | ecosystem: Environmental > Aquatic > Freshwater >... | reverse complement strand
AATGAAGACGAAGCAACTAATGCAATTCACGATATTGATTTTGATACCGTTGACTACAATTCAGATTCAATTCAATACTTGTCATCATCAATTGACAGAGTAGATATTTAGTAGGGGGCTACTAATCACATCCAAGCAGCAAGGATGTAAAATAAAAATGCAAGGGCCCTGAGCATGGCCACGTAAACGGCTCATTTTTTATTGCAAAAAATTACACGGGCAGCCTGTGATCAATATCACATGTGTTTAAGATCACATTTAAGAATGTCCGATTTGCCCCTTGCTAACTATCCTGATTTGCTTTTGTCAGTCTGTCCTGTTATACTTAAACTAACTACAAAAGAAAGAAGAAAACTCATGGCACATGACCTAGAAATACAAAACGGAAAAACATCTTTTGCGTCTTTTCGTGAACCTGCATGGCATGGATTGGGTACAGTCTTTACAGAAGAAAAAACAACTGCAGAAATGCTAGAGGCTGCAAGCCTTAATGGTTGGAATGTTCGTCTGGAAGATTTGCAAACTCCATCACACTTAACAAGCGACAAGGCATACCAATATGTTTTGCGTACTAATCCTACAGACAAAACTCAAACAGATATTTTGGGTGTTGTTGGTGAGCGTTACCATGTAATGCAGAATGAAGATTTATTCTCATTCGGTGATAATATCCTAGACGGCGGAGGTCGTTGGGAAACTGCTGGCTCAATCAAGGGTGGTCGTGTTGTGTTCGGTGCTTTAGCACTAGAGCGTGAAACAATCCTAGACCCTAGCGGTGTTGCAGATAAGGTAAAAACTTATTTGCTTATCAACACATCACATGACGGCTCAATCGCTATTCAAGCAAGCATAACACCTGTTCGTGTTGTGTGTGCTAACACTCTTAATCTTGCTCTTAATTCAATCAAGAAAAAGAATGGTATCAAGCAATCTTTCAAGATACGCCATACACAGACTGCCAATGGAAAAATCCAAATTGCTAGAGAAACTCTTGGCATGGCTAATAAATATATGGACGAGTTTGATATCATGGCTAAGGCTATGATTGAAAAAGAAATCTCTGCTCAACAATTTAATGAAATCATTTTGGCTGCATATCCTAAGCCTGAAGATGAAAAGAAATTGGCACTTACTAAGTGGACAAATAAAATTGACACTATCAATGATATTTACACAGGCGAGTTTAACGGCATGATTGCTGGTAACGCTTGGGGTGCTTTCAATGCACTAACTGAACGCCTTGATTGGTTTCGTTCTGCAAGAGGTGGCAACAGTGAAAATATGTTAGCCTCTGCAAGTGGATTTGACCCTTCAATCAATGCAGAAAAAAATCGTCTGCTAAAAGTTGTGCAGAATGTAATGTCTCTCGCATAATAAAAAAATCCTGAGCAAGATTTAAAACTGCTCACCTTATTGGTTGCGTAGATTAGCGGTTAAATCATCACACTGTCACTGTGAAGATCGTGGGTTCGAATCCCATCGCAATCGCCAAAGAAAAATGGCACGTGTAAAATAAAATAGCACGGGGGGTGTGATATAAATCACATTTACGATATGACAAAAATCACATTTACGAATGCATTAAGAAGGACTTGTAAAATTGCCAGTTTTTTGGTATAATTAATATATGACTACAAAATATAAACCACACACCATAGATGAACTACTAACAGGAATATACGAAGACAACTTTGACCATTTTGATTTCATTGAAAATATGAATGGTGGAGATTGTGATTGCTCTCTACATACTACTATGAATACTATTGTATCTTATTGGGGAGAGTAATGACTATTTATACTATTGATTACTATGAGAGAGTTAATAACTATTGGTCTAGAGAGATTGAGGCTGATACCCTTAATGAGGCTCAAGTTATATTCCTTGCAGAAATTCAGGGTACGGAACCTGATGATGTAGATGTTATTGATAATGTGTTTGAGGATATAGAGGAACCTGAATAATGCTAGGTTATACAATGACAGATTTAAATAATATGAAATATGGAGTTGACTCTGCTCTACTTGTTCTTGATTCAGATGAACATCCTGCTATTCATAATTATCTAGTTACCGCTTCAGATTTCTTAGGTGGACTGTGGGCAGAAGGGTATTTTGAATAATGCATAAACATTATTGGGAATGTGATGATGTACCAGGATATTTTTACTGTGCCTGCGGAGTTACGGCTATTCATAACAGAGAAACAGGATTGAAGGATATTCATGACTAATTGGACTAAATATGATTATCTATGTACTGATTGTGATGCCCTTATAGAGATTACTACTATGGATGATTTAACTCATTACCGTGGCTGGTGCTCATGTGGATCCCCTAACTTAACTGAGATAGGACACCAAGATGTGACAATACTCACACAGAGGCACCTTGACTGGTATCAGGAAGAACTGTACAATTAATACATGGACATAAACACACTACAAGAATATATCAAACTAAACATCATATCCCTTGAACAGGATTTGGAAAACGAGGACGGTGCTGATAGCATTGTTCCTTACCTTGAAGGAGCCATTCATGTATCCCGCCACTATTTGGAGGTAGCCAATGGATAAAATGAAACTAGACCCATATCTAATGAAACAGGTAGAAATGGGTATGGACGGAGCAGACATTCTGCACGGACACCTAAAGACCCTTATGTATGAAGCAGAGAAGCAGTTAGACCTTTGTATTGAGGCTGAGGAGTATTCTGAGGAAGCCATGGATTCTATGGCCAGAACAGAAGCCACAGGCTATCTAGACGCACTAGCAGAGGTATATGCCCTTACTTATGCTATTGCTTTTGCCAAGGAAGACGTAAAGAACCGTAAGGAGATTTTAGGTGAATAACTTTATTGAATTAGACTATGATGAATGGGTTGAGACTTACAAACCTATCCTTAATCATATAGATACAAATGCTTCATTTGACGGTATGATGTTTGAGACCTATGATGAAGAGTATGCATTTGTCAAGGCCACTGATGGGAACCGTATCTGGATGTATGGAGACGGAGACGACGGTGGGTCTTACATATGGTCTGGTTGGGGATTTGTAAATAGGATTGGTTATTTTATTACTGAAGTGCCTTTCCCTGAAGATACCACTATCCAAATCAGAGTTAGTTTTAATTGGTTCTATTGTGAAAATTGTCAGGCAGAATTTGAAGACCCTGATAATACTATTAGAGATGCCTTTGATGAGGCAGACTTGCAAAAGTGCCCACAATGTGCTACCCTTGAAGAAATAACCCTAGTTGGATTGGAAACAAAATGAATAACGATTTACTAAAAGACCTAAGTTTTGCTGGTACCTTTACAGTTGACTCAGGACAAGCAATTGTTGGCGACCCTTGCTATCTAAATGACTATGACCCAAACGAAAATCAAGAATGGAACTTAGAGGGTAAGATTGGTGAGTACTCTTATCATGGTATTAGTGCTATGACACTAAAAGAAAACTATGGTGAAATTGGTGGTGCAAGAGCAGTTGCTTTTAGCACTGGCTATGGAGACGGACAATATCCTGTCTATGTAAAACTAGATAGTGATAATAGAGTCTCAATGGTTGTAATTGACTTTTTGGGAAACCTAGATGAGGAGGAAGAATAATGGGAGCAAGAACTAACTTTACATTTCATACTACAAATGGGGACCTAACGTTGTATAGCCACTGGGGTGGAGACTCCAAGGCCATGGACTTAGCACATGCCGTTAACGCTGCTACAGGACGCTGGGGGGATGAATCATATTCATTGCGTATCATGATTTCAAATCTCATAGGGCCCAATTGGGATTCAGAAACAGGATATGGATTATTTGTAGGGGATGAAGGTGGAGAAGAAGAATATCAACCTATCTCTGTAGACCTAACAAACAATACTATTAACGATAATGGCAACATCGTATCGTTTAAAGAATTCATTAATTACTATATGCCACAACTAGTTTTGACTGAGGGTTAGATCTCTGGGTCAGTTCTAACCGAATAATAAAAAGGTGGAGGGGGCAGGTTGTGGTGGGCTTGCTCTCTCCCCTACTTTTTGGTATAATCAATAGAGGGGTGAGATATGTATAGATTAAATAAATCTACTGTAAAAACTAAAGAAGAAAAGGTAGCAGAGAAAATTGCTCAATCAATGACAGACTTTACCCTTGACCTTGAAAGGGTAGGTCTTTATCTTGCTACCGCAACACCATATTTATTATTTCGAAGGACTTTAGAAGTACTGGAGTCAGCAGAATATCAACTTGACACAGTAGAACAGAATAGGGTACAATATAAAGTATGACTACACCATTCTATGACCAAATAACAATTCTTGGAAAACTATATAACGATTATCGTGACCTAGAGGATTATACCCAATTCTTTGCTGCTAATGATATTGGGCTACCTTTAGCATGGCTTCATCATTTGGGTATGTGTATGCCAAGCGAAGAAGGTATTGGCAACATCTCTCAAACCTTTAGTAATCTTCTTTCTGCTTTAGAGATTGAGGATACAGGCTTTACAACTTTAGGTGAACTCCTTGCCATAACAGGCAATACTGAATTTCACGAAGAAGATGAAGATTGGACTCAAGAGTGACAGAGTTTAATAATAAGATAGACATACTATCAAACCTCTATAACTCATATAGGGATGATGAGGATATGTCTGACTTCTTTGAGTATAACGACTTAGGACTTCCTATGGCTCATCTAGTTAATGAGGGTTTGGTATCTATCAATGAGAAGGGTAAAATCTATATTGATGAGACTTGGGGTCTATTCCTTGAATCCCTGGAAATTGAGGACATGGGGTTTGAAACATTGGAGCAGGTCTTAGGATATGCCCAAAACAAACAATAATAAGACTATCAAGATATCCTAGGTTTAACCGCCTAGGGTATTTTTTTTGTTTCAGCACGGGAATTTTTTGCCAGACATTACGATCCAACGATTTTTTGCCTGGACATTACGAACGATCAAAAAAATTCCTGGAAGTTTACCACACTTTACGATCCTTGTCAACTGTGATACAATTAATCTATGACTCCAAGACATTTTTCAAATAAAGGTGGCCCTTACTTTATAAACGATCTTCAGAGTAAGCATTACGATCCCAAACCTAGTACTCCCAAGAAACCTTTACGATCCCTCTTTACGAAGTCCCTGCGTTTTTTGCAGGGGAAGTTTAAGAAACAATAGACACAATACCCCTATAGTAACAAACACTTTTATCCTGGTTTTCTAGAAGATTTCTTTCTTTTTGGGACAAATTCCTTATTTTTTGAGCAAATTTGTCATATTTATTTGTGTCAAATATACTTGACAAAAACCATTGTTTGGGCTATAATCCACAAATGGGCTAAGAGGATTTGACAAAATGGGGATATTAGGATAGGAAGGTTTGGGAATATGGGGAAGGTTGGTTTGTCAGGCATTACGAACGCCCTCTAATAAATGCTCTATCCTCCACTTCCCTCCACTTCACTCCACTCCAAGACAAATAATAAAAATATCAGTAACATATTTCTGTGGATAAACCTGTGGATAACTATCAGAAAAACCTCACAAACCTTATATTTGACATGTGGATAACTTCATGCTATGATGAATATATGACATGTACAAAGTATGGATGCAACTATGAACTAGATCTTGATGGTCAGGTAACATGTACTGTCTGTGGGGCTATGGATGATGATAAACAGCCTGTAGACATCTTTGAAACCCAAGTAGACTTTGAATAAAAAACGGTACATTCTTTTGGCTATATGAGCATATCAGGCTTATATACTACTAGGGGTTATATCTTATACTAGGGATTATGGTTATTCTTGACTTCCCCGCAAATTTCTGATATCATGTATATATGATGTGGTCATGGATATTAGCCTGTGTAGGAGTAACAGGCATTTTCTTTGTAGGTCGTAAGACTATATGGGGATGGTTTGTATTATTATTTAATGAATGCCTTTGGATGGTTTATGCTATTACGACTAAGCAGTATGGATTTATCTTTGCATCCCTGGCTTATGCAGCCACCTATATAAAATCTTATTTACATTGGAAGAGGGAAGAATAAATTCCTTAGAAAAGAGAAGAATGAAAAAGAACGAATGTTCAAAATGTGAAATGTCTGTAAAAGATCCATTATTTTGGGAAACTCATCAAACCATGTCTGATGGTAATATTTGGTGTCCTAAAGGCAAAAGTAAAACTGTTGATGAGATGACTAAGATTATTGTAAATAAATATAAGGCTGAAGTAAAGGCTAAGTATGGCAATAAGAAAAGACATCGCCAATGAAAGAATGTGCTCACACTTGGTATATGAGAGAACTTGGGATACAATGTACTAAGTGTTTAGTTATATGGGAAAAGGATCAAGATGACACACGATGAATTGCTGGCAACGCTTAATAGCCCAAACTTCATGGCAAGCCGTACTCCAGAAACTCCATATTTTGCTCTCCGTGCAGTAGTGGAATTGCATAAGCCGTATGAACATGAAGTTGTTAGTTATGTTTTTTGTCATGGGTGTACCATAGATTTAGACTTAGCACCACCCTATCCTTGTGAAACCATACAGGCTATTGAAAAGGAATTGGGATGAAAGAACCACGAATAATGCAAATGGATTGGAAAGCCCTAGGATATGAAAGGATATATGTAGATGGAAGATTACGATGGGTTCCTCAGCAGATCAACAAAGATTCAGAAGACTAGAATATTACCATTACGATGGATAGGAAATATCTGTGGAGCATATGCACGTAATCATTTAGTTAAGGCTATTGATTTAGATGAAGAATTAGATAGTGCTTTAGGATTTCGTTATAAATTCCACGCAAAAATGTGGGTACTTCTTAATAAGCCTTATACCTGGTGGGGAACATATTACACAGTTGATATGGCAATGTGGGAAGACTTAACCAATGGTGAGTCGCCAGACTCATAGGGTGGTTTATGTATCCTATTTTCGCCGAACTTGACAACTCATTATCAAAGGAATATACTTAATACATGCAAACTTTTCTTCCAGCATTAAGTTACACATTCACTGCCCAACATTTGGACAATAAAAGATTAAATAAGCAAATCCTCGAATGCTACCAAATACTTAAAGTACTGTCTACTGATGGTGTAGCATGGCGTAATCACCCTGCAGTGCTCATGTGGGAGGGTTCTGAGAGCCATCTGTACACCTATGTCAACACAATGGTCAAAGAAGCCAAACAACGTGGTATCAAAACAATTAACAATGAAGAAAATATTAAGATATTACATAAGCAATTTGGCAAAAATTGGGGAACTAAGATTCCTATCTGGTCTTCAAACAAAGATAAATTAAACCGTGTTATAACAACTCACAGAGCAAATCTATATCGTAAAGATCCGATTTACTATGCTGAGTTTGCTAGTGCAGTTACAAGTGAGCATAATAAACCATGTTGTGATGGTTGTTTATATTATTGGCCTACGCATCCTAGAAAGAAGAAATAATGAGTTTAGATGATATGGTATTAAAAATAGAAATAGCAGACGCATTAGACAAAGAATCTTATCGTGTATGGGATATGTCTAAAGTCATGAAAAATCAAGATTACCATGATGGAGTGGTTAAAGGTCTTAAATTGGCTGCCAAATTTGTAAGGGATAAAGCATGATTAACATAACATTACATGATTTTATTGTATTTTTTGTAGGATCTATTTTTGGATTTTTTGGTCTTGCCCTAGCACTTGCAAAAGATGATCTTATTAAACTTTATAAGGAATATCAAGAGCCTAAGCCTTTACCTAAAAAACCTAAACCTTTACCTAAAAAAACGGTAAGACGATGATTAAGTATATTGCTGTATACCTAGTATTGCTTACTTTAGCCCTTATGTTTAATTATGGAGCACACAAGAATGATTGATTTTATTGTCCGTACCCTTTTTTCTTGGGGTACATTACGAAATGCTATATTTTCAGAAGTAGACCTTTATAATTCTATTACTAGGATAATGAACGATCCAGAGCAAAGCAAGATAGCCGTAGCCCTTTGGTGCGAATCAGATGGGTGGCGTGGTTGGCAAATAAATGATGATGGATCATATTATTTTAATGATGTGCCAGAAAATAGTATTTCAACAATTATGGATTTGTTGACAACAAGAGAGAAAGAGAGTATAATTTAAATATGAGCAACGTTAGTACAGTGAATATTAAAATAAATAAAGAAGAGTTTGTAAAGAATCTTATTGATTCATTAAAAACTAGGTCTTCACAAGTTTTAGAAGCAAATGGATTAACTGATGATCCAAATTCTCCTTCATTTTCACAGTATCAATGGATAACAGGAATTTATGAAGATGTTTATGAAATAATCAAAGCATCCTAATGAATGAAAAAGATTTTGATAAAGAGTTTAAAGTTTTTTCAAAAACTATTAATGATGTAGTTAAAGAGATTGTAGAAACTAATTCAGAATTACTGGAAAGATTGGGTTTGGATTATGATGAAAATAATATACCATATTGGGAAAAGGAATAAAAAATGAATATATCTAGAACACCATATTTTGGTTTAGGTGTAATTTTTGCACCTCAAACAAAACAATCTAACGGGCATTTAATTTTTAATGTTCTTATTTGGGAAATTAATTTTTATTGGGGTAAAGTTGAGTAGAACTCTTCAGTGTCCACAATGTAATAAAGAATGGGAATTACGTTGGGGTATTTTTGCACATGATAGTATTTCTAGGCATATGAAGGAGCATAAATGAATTTAGATGATTTAACGGAAGATCAGAAGGCTCAGGTAATGGATCTTCTTATTGTTACTGTTAAGGAGATTAGAGAGCAGATCGCTCAGGATTGTCTCGCTACCGCAAAACTTTGGCAGGCTAAGGGGCTGAACAAGTCTAGACGCACACAAAAAGCCTTTGAGATATGTGCTGCAATGGCTAGAGGACAACATGAACAACCCCTTGCTTGAACAAATAATTGAAAAAATAAACATTGAGCGTGATCTATTACGAGTAAGATTTCCTTTGCATTCTCACACTAAAGAGATGATGATTGCTAATGCTATTTTTGATAAAATCATTGATATAATAAAAGAATCATGAATAAAGAACTCTTACATTTTACAGCAGATTGGTGTAATCCCTGCAAAAAGTTAAAACCAATTATTGAAGAATACGTCCTAGATAATCCTGATATTAAATACACACAGGTAGATGTTGATAAAGAAATGCAACTAACTAAGGATTATGGTATTTTAAGCGTTCCAACTTTAATTTCTATGATAAATGGAGAAATCGTTTCTCGTCATTCTGGTATTGCAAATATTAAAGAAATTGATTCTTTATTTAATTAAGCAACAGTAGCCAAGTTGGTTAAGGCACCGAACTCATAATTCGGCTATCGTAGGTTCAAGTCCTACCTGTTGTACTATTGGCCCATAACTCAGTTGGTAGAGTGCCGAACTGTTAATTCGGATGTCCCAGGATCGAAACTTGGTGGGCCAGCCAAGCGAAAGTAACTCAACGGTAGAGTACTACCTTGCCAAGGTAGATGTTGCGAGTTCGATCCTCGTCTTTCGCTCCAAACCTCTGTAGTTCAGTGGACAGAACAATGGACTTCTAAGCCATGTGTCGTAGGTTCGATTCCTACCAGGGGTGCATGAGAAAGGGTATACTTAATTTATAAAATAAATACTGTATAATGATACTATGACTACTCACGCACTTACATCGCTTACCACCTCAGCCACTAGAATTACGCCAAATGGAATACATTCAGGAATGGATATAACCATTCAAAATGTTGATGAAACAGCCATTGTCTATCTTGGTGGAGAAGGTGTTACTTCTAGCAATTATGGATATAAACTTGAAGCAAATGAAGTTTTTTCGGTAGAACTTCCTGGAGCAGATGCTCTTTATGCTCTTTCAACAATTAATGCAAGCAAGATTGCAATATTGAAATTTGGTTTAGAGCAGGGAGCCTAGTATGGCTAAGATTGTTGGAAAAGGATCAAAAGGATTAAAAGGAGATACTGGTGCTCCAGGACTTAATTTTAATCTTAAAGGTGAAGTAGCAACAGAAGTTGCTCTTAATGCATTAACTGGAAATAGTACTAATGATTGCAGAATTGTTACAAGCACTGGAAACTTTTATGTATGGACTGGATCATCTTGGTATGATGCAGGACAAATCGTAGGACCAGCAGGAGCCAATGGGTCTGATGGGTCTAATGGGTCTAATGGTCGTGGAATTTCTACAGTTTCTAGAACAAGTGGAACTGGTGCTGCAGGGTCTACAGATACATACACAATAACCTTTACAGATTCAAGCACATCAACATTTACAGTTGTTAACGGAACCAACGGTGCAACAGGAGCAACAGGTGCTGCGGGTGCTACTGGTGCAACAGGTGCTGCGGGTGCTACTGGTGCAACAGGTGCTGCGGGTGCTACTGGTGCAACAGGTGCCAAAGGTGACACTGGTGCTGATGGAGGAATGGGTACACAGACTTCATATTCTCCATCAATATATGCGGGTTCAACAATTGGAGCGGGGCCAGGGGCAACACTAAACTTTAGTTTTACTTCAGGCAAAACAGCATCAAGTGATCAAAC
>Ga0194060_10003793_pt1 | contig 10633 bp, 8 predicted proteins | sample SepL225m_MetaG_FD_163427 | JGI IMG/M metagenome (GOLD analysis project Ga0194060, IMG submission 163427) | Anoxic zone freshwater microbial communities from boreal shield lake in IISD Experimental Lakes Area, Ontario, Canada - Sep2016-L222-5m | ecosystem: Environmental > Aquatic > Freshwater >... | reverse complement strand
CTTTTACATCATCTGATGCTGACATTATAGTCCCAGTGCCTGTTTAAGTGTCGCTGAAGTAGGCAGATAGATACCGGTGCCGGTCACGAAATCGAAGAACGGATCTTTCAGTCTGTTCGGGTTACGACTGGCAAAGACCCACCATAGTTTTGAATCACCATACAAGTCGAACGCTAACATATCAGGGCGAAGGTCGTATCCTGTTGTAACTTCCCAATATACATCTGATGCCAGAGTAGGAATCGGTCTGTTGACCATGATGTCAAGAAACTTCCCGTTGACCGTATCAGTGTAGTAATACGGACTCGTTGGTGGATAAATCGAATTTGCCATTACCAGATACCTCCACCGCCGCCCGGGCGTTTAGATCCCTGCAACAATGCACCGGTTGCGTATTCTTTCAGACTGAACTCTTTGCTAATGTCTCCGCGAGACACGATCGGGACTGCTGTTATTGATATTTGCATTTTAGTTGGTACGTAGGTTGCCTGTGTATTAGTCGCAGCCGTAAAATTGAAGCTAGGTGGTTTCGGGGCAGCAGCTGGCTGAACTGCTGCTGCTGCCATTCTTCTGCTTTGTGCGTCTGGATACGGATCTGCGCCGGCGGACGGAGTTGTTCCGCCTGCAACAGTTGTACCGGTGCTGCTTGCTCGGACGTAGTCCACATCAATTGGCAGTGTATAGTTAAAGTTAGTTATTGCTAGTGGATGCTGATCAAATTGAAACTGACCCAATCCGGTTAGATAACATAGCGGGGGAGGAGTTCCTCGCATTGGATTGCCATCTTGACCGTAGAACATCTTTGTCACTGATCTGAAGAAATGAATGACAGCTAGAAGATAGTTTGCTTCAGCGGTATCTTGTGCAGTGAAGTCACATGTTATAGTGATGTTATCTACACTGCTGTTCTTGTATTGAAATATTTTGTAGTTAGCGTGAGTCAATTCAGCTGGATCATAGTGTGCCGCGTATGAAACTTGAATGTTTGGTGTATACGGAAAGATCACCCCGTCTGTTTTTACCAGAGGCAGTAATATTCCCGGGGGAGATACAGACTTGTATAGATAGTTTGCGCCCGGTGCCAAACTTAATCGGACGCGCCAATCACCTTTAGTAACCTGTGTATCTTGTTGTGTCGGCGCGCCGGCAGTTTCTGCTTTAGCAACAGTTAATCCACTAGCACCTCGATTAGCTTCTCTTTTCAACTCTGCTGCTGCCTCTGCGGCAGTTTGATCCGCTACTATTTGGTCAAGAGCTTGTTGATCTTCGGCTGCTTTTAGATCCTCTATATTATTATAACCAGAATCGAATGCTCGCTGATCTTCAGCATCTTTCTGAGCCTGAATCACCTCGTCCGTAGCTGCATCCGCAGCAGCTTGATCTGCTGCCAAACTTGCCTGAGATACGGTTTGCTGTTCTGCGATGATATCTGCTTGTCTTTGATTAGCGGCTATTTGGGCGTCAAGGCCGGCGGTATTAATCGAGGTTGCCGAAGCATTGTTAATGATGACAGTATCAAACGCTCCAGGAGCACCAAACTCTGTGTCAGTAACTGGGGCAGGTGCCGGTATAATCGGTGGGGGCACTGGTGTCGGAGTTGTTGCCATGTTAGTTTCCTATATTAGTATTTATCAGCGAAAAATACCACTATTTTTACTGAAGGCTTGTATTGTTGGCCCAGATGTGCTATACTATTAACAGTAACAATAAGGAGAACTATGTCACTACTACCCACTCCGGTCAAGAGAGTTAACTATTTAAATAATCGTGACATTCTCAAAGAGATCCATACAAGCAAGACTGCGTATTGCCACTTCACCAAACCCGAATTCAATCGATACGATTTCATTGTGGACATGCCCCAGGCTGTATTGCCGGATAGTTTTGAGTATGCTTTTAAACCCGAATCTATTCAGCTGGCCAGAGAAACTCGGGCAGCATTTTTAGACGTAGAAGCAGGGGCCTCGAAAGGAACAACTGACCCACTTACTATTCCTGTTACTGATCTGGTGTTCCGAATTATGACTTGGGATCATGTACCGGTCGCCCCGAAGCAACCCCGCAAGACAGTTAAAAAGAAAACAGCAAAAGATATTTTTGAGTTTGAGGAAGTAGATCCAAATGCTCTGTTTATTGATCTTGAAGATCCTATTACAAAAGATGAAGTTGACGATATGGTTCACGTTAAGGTCAACTTTCCCCCGTTTCAACATTATAAGATCGACACGAACAACACTTTCTTCTGCGTAGGTAAATCGCACTGGGAAGGTGACATGGAGACAGGCCAGTTCAATAAAGACCATGGACAGGTAACTAATAAACTTGCCAAAATGTACATTATGATGTGTGAAAAGTATGCCATGAAGTATAATTGGCGCGGGTATACTTATAATGATGAGATGCGTAACTCTGCAATCCTTCAACTTACATACGTCGGCCTTCGATTCAACGAGGCTAAATCTGCTAACCCATTCGCGTTCTACACTGCGGTCATCACCAACTCATTCTGTCGTGTACTAAATACAGAGAAGCGCAATCAAAACATTCGGGATGATATTCTGGAAATCAACGGTCTCAACCCTTCTTGGTCCAGACAAGCAAACAGCACTACTCACTACGAGGAGTGATTTAACCAGAGGCGTTGACGACCCCCGGGTCGTTAGCGTATAATGCATCAATGGCAAATTTATTTAAAAAAGCAGCAGTCCTAACGGATTTACATCTTGGTCTCAAAAGCAACAGTTTGGTTCACAATGAAGATTGTTTGAACTTCGTCACATGGTTCATAGCCAAAGCGAAAGCTGAGGGGTGCGACACTGTTATTGTCTGCGGAGATTGGCACAACCATCGTGCCAGTATCAACGTGCTGAGTCTACACTACTCAATGCAGTGTTTGGAGAAGCTGAACGAAGCGTTTTCTCAGGTGTTTTTCATCACCGGGAACCACGATCTTTACTATCGTGAGAAGCGAGACATTCACTCTATCGCCTGGGCGGGATACCTGCCCAATGTGACAGTGATCAACGACATTTTCTCTGAAGGTGACGTTACTCTTTGTCCATGGATGGTTGGTGATGACCTTACGACGATCAAAAAGATCAAGACCACATACACCTTTGGACACTTCGAACTACCCTACTTTCTGATGAACGCCTCGATTGAGATGCCCGATCACGGACTGATCAGTCTTGACGATTTCGGCTCAACTGGCACAGTGTTCAGCGGTCACTTTCATAAACGACAGGCTAAAAAGAACATCTGGTACATCGGCAATGCTTTCCCACATAACTATGCTGACGCCGGCGATGATGCCCGAGGCATGATGATACTTGACTGGGGCAAGACGCCCGAATTTCATTCATGGCCAGATCAACCCAAGTATCGTGTTCACAAGTTAAGCGATATTCTTGAGAAAACTAAAGAACTTCTGCTGCCCAATACTCATGTCCGTGTTCATCTTGACATTGATATCAGTTACGAGGAAGCTAACTTCATCAGGGAGACTCTTATCCCTGATTATAATCTTCGGGAGATGGCTCTGATTCCTATGCGAGTAGAGGCAGCGGCAGGTGGTGTCGCAGGTGAGATTAAATTTGAGAGTGTGGATCAGATCGTTCTAGATCAGATTAATGCTATCGAATCAAAGACTTACGACAAGTCGATACTACTGGAAATCTATAACACAATATGATTTTACTAAAAGACATAACGATCCGTAACTTTCTATCTATTGGTGCTGTCACTCAAGCTGTCAACTTTGACCGCACTGATCTGACGCTGATTCTTGGTGAAAATCTTGATCTAGGTGGTGATGGTGCGCGTAACGGCACAGGCAAGACCTCGTTAATTCAGGGGCTGTCATATGCTTTGTTCGGTGTACCCATCAACAGCATCAGAAAAGACAATCTGGTCAACAGGACTAATGGCAAGAACATGCTTGTCACACTGACTTTCAGTGTAGACGGGATTGAATACAAGATTGAACGCGGTCGCAAGCCTAATTTGCTGAAGTTCTATGTGAACCATGCACTTCAACAGGCAAAAGATGATGCCCAAGGAGAGAACAAAGAGACACAAGCGGCGATTGAGCGCGTAATCAACATGTCGGCTGATATGTTTCGACACATCGTTGCACTGAACACGTACTCTGAGCCGTTTCTGGCACTGAAAAACAACGATCAACGAGCAATCATCGAACAACTACTAGGTATCACTATCCTCAGTGAGAAAGCAGAAGTAGTCAAGGCGCTGCTGACCACAAGCAAAGATTCTATCAGGACAGAAGAGTTCCGAATCAAAGCGGTCGAAGAGGCTAACAAGCGTATTCTTGAACAGATCGAGGGACTTAAACGTCGCCAGCGTCTTTGGATCACTAAGAAAGATTCTGATCTTGCTGCCTATATGAATTCGTATGATACGTTATCTGGTATAGATATCACCTCAGAACTTCAGGCACACAAAGACCTGGTCATATACAATCAAAACAAAGCAGTGAATCAGAACTATATGGCACTGACTGCTCGTTCTACTGCATGGGGTGATAAGAACAAACTAGAGGTTGTTGATCTTCAATCCACATACGACAAGAAAAACTCAATCGATATCACCGCTGAACTTAAAAATCATACTCTGGTGACTGCTTATAACCAGCGTGTCAAAGATAAGACAACGCAAGACGCTGATATCAAGCGGGCAACCGGCGATTGTGTCAGATACGATAAAGAGATAGCGAAACTTGAGACCGAAATCGCTCAACTTCACGAACATAAGTGTTATGCTTGTGGACAAGAGTTACACGATGATCAGCATACAGTCGTTCTTACTGCTAAAGAAGAGGCGTTGCGTGTTGCTGTTGACAGTCATAACACTTCGCTTGAACACCTTGTTGATCTTGGTGAGAACAAGATTGATCTGGGCAAGATGCCATCGACTCTGTATAAGACAGAAGCAGAAGCGTTCAAACACAGCAGCGAACTTGAGGGCATCAGGCAGAAGATCGCTGATAAACAGAACGAGACTGACCCGTACGGTGAACAGGCGGCTGAACTAGCAAGTAGTGTGACAGTTATCGGTAAGCAACCGGTGACAGTATACGATACTGAAGCGGAAGCAGTGACACATAGTTCTACTATGGCTAATATTCTGGTACAGATAGAAAATAAGAACGCAGAGGCTGACCCGTATGATGAACAGATTGTTGATATGGAGCAGAAGGCGCTTCAAGTAACGACATTTGACACGATCAACTCGTTGACGAAGACTATGGATCACCAGAAGTTTCTGCTTGAGTTACTGACCAGCAAGGATTCGTTTGTTCGTAAGAAGATCATTGATCAAAATCTGTCATATCTGAACACCAGGCTGACGCACTATCTTGATAAGATCGGGCTGCCCCATCAAGTTGTCTTTCAGAACGATCTGAACGTGGAGATTACTGAGTTGGGCAGAGAACTTGACTTCGATAATCTGTCACGCGGTGAGCGCAACAGACTGATTCTTGGGTTGTCGTTTGCTTTCCGTGATGTATGGGAAAATCTATACAAGCCGATCAACACTCTGTTTATTGACGAGTTAATTGACAGCGGCCTTGATACGATGGGCGTTGAAAATGCTATCGCTATTCTCAAGGACATGAGTCGCCGTCGTCAAAAGTCTATCTGGCTTGTCAGCCACAGAGAAGAACTTGCAGGGCGTGTGCCCAGTGTTCTCAAGGTGGTCAAAGAGGGCGGGTTCACCTCATATAATACTTCAACGGAGATGGATTGATGACTAAATATGAAGCATGGACAAAGGTCACTGGGAGTTCCCTCACGATTTTAAAATTGATGAGTGGTTCGGGTTTATATATCGAATCACAGAACTCTCCACAGGCAAAGAGTACATCGGTAAGAAACAATTTCATAGCTACTGTCGTAAAGCAGTAAAAGGGAAGAAGAGAAAAAAGATGGTTATCACTGAAAATGACTGGAAGGCATATACCAGTTCATCAACTCATATCAATGAGGCTATTAAAACTCACGGCAAGACCGCGTTCCGATTTGAAATTGAGTCGCTTCATGCCACCCGAGGGTCTCTTGTTTATGCTGAAGTCAGATATCAGGTCACAGAGGATGTGCTTCGGGCACGAATGCCCGATGGCACCAGAAAGTATTTTAACGGAATGATTTCGGGAGTGAAGTATCTTCCTGCAGTCGAAACACTTGAAGAAGCAAAGATGAAGAAATAAATCGGCCGGGATTCTCCGGCATAAGTAAACACAGACACCAAGTCACCCGGGGGATTAACTCCCGGACCGCAAACAGACACCAAGTCAATAATCATCCGGCACTCACAATTCGTCTAGTAGGATCGTCCTACTCTCCTTGAGTTTGCGTTGAAAGTTACACGCAAGCAGATGCTGGAGTATAGCCTGGGTATCGTCAAGCGCCTTAAAAAGCGGGAGATGGTTCAGCGAGAAAAGCCCAGGGAATACCGACAGGGCTCTCGCTTGGCAGATTGCGAACCCTGAGCAAGTTCATAGGTACTTTGTCTTGATACTATGAAATGCGCGTTGCTGAGGGGATATGATGATGTTAGATCATATTACTCTTACTACAGATCCATAAAAACTTTATAGGGCAACCGGTAGCGGATGATAAGTAGACGCCTAATCATCTGGGATACAGACAACAAAGGTGAGGGGTTGAAAACTTTTTCCCATTGGTAGTGCCTTAAAAAGCACTACCATGGCTCCAAGTTGAAGGACTGTATATTATTCCTGATACAAAAAGAATAAAAAAGAATAGAAAAAGAATAAAAATTAATCCCGAGCGATAGCGAAGGGATTAGATGTCGTAAGACATCTCTGGATGACTGAATGAATTTATAAATGACTAATTACGTCAGGACTACCGGTCATTCGTGAGTACATCCAAAATAAAAGACTCCGAAGAGTCAGTTATTAAAAGAACGGGAGTTTGCTGTTCTTTGTTACCTCAAGATTAGAACTTATAATCTCGTTTATTTGGGCTCGTTCGCCTTCAGACATGTTAAGGACATCTTCGTATGAAACCCCTCCCCGCATATACCAAGACATACTGAGTGCGTTTCTTTTAATATCACTGCACTCCTTTTCCATCCCGTCAATGAGTTTTTGTATCGCTTCGGGTTTGAGGTGCAAAAGCCTTATTCGAAAAAATCTGATGTGTTCAAAGTAAACTGTTGCTCGTATTCATTTTGGCAACTGACACACTTAACCTTTAGCGGTTTAACTTCAGATTGTTGTTTTAACTTACCGTTATAGTCTCTTATTTGGACATATACATTCTTGTCACAGTTTCGGAGAAAGTCTAGAATATATTCGTTGTTGTCAACAAATGCCGACGGGGTCTTGATGTACTCAATAGTATGCGACAGCACTTCCATTGTGGTGTCAGTGATTGATGCAAGCGCCTCTTTCGTTTTCTTATTCTTTTCTTCAGGTGAATCTAGGCTGTCGATGATGACAAACATGCGCTGTAGTTCAAACTGTCCAAGACTAGCTTGATTCATCTCTTTGAATGTCAGCGGCCGAAACTTGAAGGTAAGTTCATTAATCGGCAATTCCTTGTCGTAATCACCTGACTTCAACGTAGTCAGTAATCCTACTAAGTTCACCCCGTACTTAGCATCCTCTCCGCATTTTGGACAAGTAGAATTAACTTCAAGTTCGTTGCCGCCTGTTGCTGACTTCACTGCGATAAGAACAGCATCAAGATCAACACTGTTGATACTCCAGGGGTCAACAATACCAGGAACGCAACTTTTAATAATTTCTGTAACAGCAGTACCGTTGAACAGAGCGTCAGGTGTTTTCGCAGTGATTTCATCTATTGCAGTCATCGGGTACACCGGGAGTTCACCTGTTTCAGGAATGTTCACTACACCCGGAGCGTAACCCTTACCACCGCTTGGTAGTTTGAGATAGATCGCCGGACGACGAAAGTATTGCTTCAGTGGGTTGTTTTCTATTGCCATTTATTTTCCTTGTTTGATAAGTATGGGTTTCCCGATACTAAATACTAATACTATTTAGTGGGTAAAATATGTCTGAAAATAATTTAGATCCGGAACAGATGCGTGTAGTCAATGAAGCCTTGATGGACATGCACCGTTCCATCAGTATGCTCTCTGCCAGTCTCGGTGGTTCCGCTAGCGCCAGCGCAAGGTTCAGGGATACACAAGAAGGCAACACCCGAGCAGTTAGAGACAACACCAAATCATATTACGACGAAATTCAAGCTAGAGAAAGATGGTCTAATCTGGCAAAGGGAGCCGGCAGCAACCTGCTATCACTTGGTAACACTGCATTATCAACCGGTACAACCCTTTCGAAATTTGGTGGCACTGTAGATTCAGTTGGAAAGACTTTCACTACCTTCTTTAATACTTTGGGTATCGGTGGAAAAATCATAGGACTTGCTATTGAGGCATTCACTATGGTGACCAAGCGGTCACTGGAATACGGTGATAATCTTCTGGCAGCAAAAGATGATCTGGCAAGTTTTGGAGCTGCCGGTAAATACACTTCTGAAGAAATAATGACTTTCGGCAAGCAGGCCGGCTATACTTCGTTTACTCTCAAAGGATGGGCTACTGCTACTAAGTCTCTAGGTACCGATATCATCGGGCTTAGTGCGACCGTTAACGGCGGTGTAGCAGAGTTTGCTAAGTTGTCAGAAGTTACAATGGAGCAACGCAAGAATTATCAAGCGATGGGCATATCGCAGGAACAACTTACTCAAAATCAAGCTGACTATGTAAAACTCCAAACTGCTTCGGGCAAAATTATCACTGATCAAATGAAACGAGATGGCTCACTGAAGAAAGCATCTCTTGATTATACTGAAAATCTAGTGCAGTTAGCAGCAATAACTGGCTTAACTATAGACCAAGCAAAGAAAGTAAATGAACAGGCCGCGGCCAATTTTGATGTTCAGATAAAAACGCGCCAACAAGAATTAGAAATAGCAGATTTAAAGAAATCCGGAACAGCAGATGATTTAGCAAAAGCAGAATCTATTCGAAAAGAGATTGATGGCAGAGAAAAATTATTAAAGGCTGTAGCAGCGACACAAGATGCTGAATTATTAGCCGCCGCCCAGAGTAGAATGGCGACCGGTGCGTATACTGAAGTTAGTAAACGTATATTATTGGTGCTGCCGGGATTTGATGATCTAGCAGAAGCTACTAAGCGCGGTGAAGATGTCACTGATAAATTCAACACTCAACTAGCACAAGGTGTTAATCAGAATGCCAGAATGATTGGTAACGCTGCGATGTTTGATAAGAACACTGCTACTCTGTTCAATCTTACTAAAGAACTGATGACTTGGTCTGCTAAGATAACCGGAAAGGATCAACAGCAGGCAAAGACTGAATCAACTGATACAACAAAAAATGCAGTTGCCGGCAATACCGCTGCCCGACGTAATGACGCCGCACAGCAAGTGAAGGAGGGTGTAATAGACATTACTCAAGCCGCCCAAGCTAAAATGGACGAATTCTCCAAGGCACAGATTGCGAATGTTGCTAAGTTTGTTGGGTTGTTGCAGGAGCAAGCAGGCGCAGTTGAAAAGTTAAATGCAGGTATTAATGAAGCAGTAATCGCACTTACTAAGTTAGTAACTAGTGTTAATGATATCTTTGGTACTAAGGGTTTGATTGCCCTTGGGCTAGCAGCACTATTTGGTCCGAACTTAGCGTTAATGGCCGGTAAGGGAATCTTAAAGAAGATGGCGACATTGGCAGCGCCCGCGGCAATACCGGCAGCAGCACCTGCTGTCGGGGCCGCAGTACCTGCTGCTGTCGGGGCCGCAGTACCTGCTGCTGCCGAAGCAGCCGGCGCAGCCGGCAGCGCCATGAGCAAAGTTTCTAAAGTCGCCGGCAGACTAGCAGTGCCGTTAGCTATTGGCGCCGGCGTCTATCAAGCAGCAACAGGATACAATGAAGCAGCAGACGAAGAAAAAGCCGGCAAGATAACTCACGCTGAAGGCAACATCAAAAAGGGCGGAGCTATTGGTGAAGGTACCGGCACTGCAACAGGCGGTATTGTAGGTGCAATTGCGGGACAGGCACTTATTCCTATCCCCGTCGTAGGAGCATTAATCGGAGGCCTAGTCGGCAGTTGGGTTGGAGGTAAGTTAGGAAAAGAAGTCGGCAAAGCCGGTGCCGATCTACTTACTGATAAGAAAGACAAAGAGGGTGAAAAAGACGTTAACATGAAGTTAACCGGGTCATTTGTCGAGATGACTAAGGTCACTTTAGCCTTCACTAAAGCATTAAAAGAAGCAACAGAAACACTTAATAATCTTACACCAAACGGTGCCGGAACTGCTGGCGCTACACAGGGTGGCGCCGGTGCCGGCAGAGGATCTGGAGATGTAACTGGTTCTACCTCAGGTAACGGTCAGAAGATGCTAGATGCCGCAGTTGCTCATGGGTATACAAAAGAACAAGCAGCGGGAATAGTAGGTAATCTACAGCAAGAAAGCGGGATGAACCCTACGGCTAGAAATGAGCGAGAAGGTACTCAGGGTATTGCTCAGTGGCGTGGCGAACGACTTGAAGCTTTCAAGAAGAAATACGGCAAAGAAGTGATGTATGCCACGCTGGA
>Ga0194060_10003791_pt1 | contig 10635 bp, 7 predicted proteins | sample SepL225m_MetaG_FD_163427 | JGI IMG/M metagenome (GOLD analysis project Ga0194060, IMG submission 163427) | Anoxic zone freshwater microbial communities from boreal shield lake in IISD Experimental Lakes Area, Ontario, Canada - Sep2016-L222-5m | ecosystem: Environmental > Aquatic > Freshwater >... | reverse complement strand
AAAACGTGGCGGCACTGATCCCGTACCGCGGCAAGAGGAACAGTTTCAGTTATGTTTCCCTTGCGGACGTGTTTTTCGACCGCGTCCCCGTCGAAAAACTGCAGGGAAAAATCGCGATCGTCGGCGCGTCTGCGCCGGGATTGTTCGACCTGCGTTCGACGCCGGTCGGCAGCGTGTATCCCGGGGTGGAAATTCACGCCAACCTGGTCGCTGGAATGCTGGATCACCACAAGGGGGCACTCAAGCAGAAGCCACCCTACATGATTGGTGCAGAGGTGGTGCTTTTGCTGCTGATCGGTGTGGCATTGACCCTGCTGCTGCCGTTGTTGTCGCCGCTGCGGGCGACGCTGGTGTCGTTGGTGACACTGATCTTCATAGGCGGCTTTAACGTCATGATATGGAGCGGGGCAAACATGGTGTTGCCACTGGCCTCCAGCGTGCTCATGATCGTAGCCTTGTTCGCACTCAACATGTCCTATGGCTATTTCGTTGAATCGCGTTCCAAGCGGCAATTCACCGAACTGTTCGGGCAGTACGTGCCGCCTGAACTCGTGGACAAGATGGCAGAGGACCCGGAGAAGTACAGCATGGAGGGTCGCAGCGAGGAACTCACGGTGCTGTTCTCGGATATCCGCGGCTTCACCACTATTTCAGAGGGGCTCAACCCCAAGCAGTTGTCCGCGTTCATCAACGAATACCTGACGTCGATGAGCATGGTGATCCGAAACAATCGGGGGACTCTAGACAAGTACATCGGCGACGCCATCATGGCATTCTGGGGCGCACCGGTTTCGGATCCAGACCACGCGCGACAGGGCGTCTTGAGCGCCATGCTGATGCAGGAAGATCTGAAAAAGCTCAGTGAATCGTTCCTCGCCAAGGGCTGGCCTCCGATCAAGATAGGGGTTGGCGTCAATACAGGCGTCATGAGCGTCGGCGACATGGGATCCAAACTTCGCCGCGCTTATACTGTCATGGGTGACGCAGTAAACCTCGGCTCAAGGCTTGAGGGCATTACGAAGCAGTACGGTGTCGGTGTCATCTGCGGCCAGCACACACGGGAACTCGTAAAAGACGTAGTCTGGCGCGAGCTTGATCGCGTGAGAGTGAAGGGCAAGGACGAGCCTATCGCAATTTTCGAGCCTCTCGGGTTCGAGGGTCAGGTGACCAAGGACCGGTTGGAGGAACTCAAGCTCTGGAATCAGGCCTTGAGGGCGTATCGGGCCCAGGAGTGGGACCAGGCTGATATGCTCCTGCTCAACCTGCAGCGCATATCGGCTGGGGCGCATTTGTACGAGGTCTATGCGGAGCGAGTCGCGCATTATCGCAAGGAGGCGCCCGGCCCCGATTGGGACGGCGTCTGGAAGTTCGAGACCAAATGAAATTAAGGATACTCGGTTGTTCGGGAGGGATCGGTGGTCGCCACCTGCGGACCACTTCCATGCTTATCGACAACGATATCCTCATCGACGCCGGTACCGGCGTGGGCGATCTTTCGCTGACGGAACTGTCGCTCATCGACCACATCTTTGTCACCCATTCGCACCTCGACCACGTCGCGTCGATTCCGTTCGTGGTTGATACGGTCGGCGGGATGCGAGCCAGGCCCATGACCGTCCACGCCATTCCCGCAACGATAGAGATCATCCGCAACCATATTTTCAACTGGGCAATTTGGCCCGATTTCTCACAAATTCCGACACCCGAGAAGCCCTGGCTGCAATACCGCGCGATCCAGCTCGCGGAGGCTACGGTCATCAACGGGCGCACGATCACGGCTCTGCCTGCAAATCATGTGGTTCCCTCCGTGGGATATCACATCGACTCGGGTCGCGCGAGCCTGATATTCACCGGCGACACCACGACCAACGACCCGCTTTGGGAGATCGTGAACCGAATTGCAAATCTCAAGTATCTGATTATAGAAACAGCTTTCTGCAACCGCGAGAAACAGCTGGCTATCGCCGCCAAGCATCTTTGTCCGTCGATGCTGGCCGATGAACTGGCCAAGCTCGAGCGCTCGGCGGAGGTCTATGTGACCCATCTCAAGCCCGGGGAAATAGAACTCACGATGCAGGAGATAGAGGATTGCGCCGGGCAATACAGGCCACGCATGCTGCAAAACAACCAGGTGTTCGAGTTCTGAGGGAGTCCGCACCCCGCTGCGGTTCAGGAGAAATGATGGCGTTGGCGAAGGTAGATATCGATACGCTGACGCGGCTGGAGCCGGTCGGCTCGCTCTCGACGGAGAGGTTGCGCGAACTCGCGGATCTTTGCTACGTCGAGAGGGTGAGCAGGAACCTCGATCCCTTCCGTATGCGCTCTACTGCTGGGCAGACGGTGTACCTTGTGCGCGGCGAGATTACGCTCACTTACCCAGGCGGCGCCTCCGTCGTATTGGCCGGAGGCTCTGAGGAGGCGCGCCATCCGCTCGGAAAGCGCGGTGCAATGTTCATCGGAGCCAAGGCAATTACCGATCTCGAGCTTGTGCGCATCGATGACGATTTGCTCGATATCATGGTGACGTGGGACCAACTTGCCACGACCGACGCGGCTCATCGGGACAAGGCGTTGTCTTCCGACGGCCCGACGCTTGCAAAGTGGACGATCATGTCGGGCATGTTCAGCGTAAGCAACCTCAAGTACGGCGCATTCGCACAGCTTCCATCGGCACACATTGAGCAGTTGTTGGATCAATTCAAGCGCATTGAGGTGAAGGCGGGCGACGTCATTATTCGAGAGGGAGACGAGGGCGATTACTACTACGTCATCGAGTCTGGCAAGGCGCGTGTGGAGCGGTTAATCGGTGGTGTGTCGATGGTCCTTGCCGAACTGAAAGGCGGCGATGCGTTCGGCGAGGAGGCGCTGGTTTCTGAGGCAAAGCGCAATGCCACGGTTACCATGAGGACTGGCGGTGCGGTTCTGCGCTTGGACAAGAAAGACTTTATCCACCTGTTGCGCGAACCGTTGTTGCGCAGGGTCGCCATGGAGGTGGCGCAGCAGAAGGTTCTTGAAGGAGCGCAATGGATCGATGTGCGCTATCCGTCTGAATTTCAATACGATCAACTTCCGGGAGCCATCAATATTCCGCTCTCCGAGATTCGCAATGCGTTCGGTCTGCTGGACAAGGATCGCGAATATATCGTCTATTGCCAAAGCGAGCGCCGCAGTTCAGCGGCGACGTTCCTGCTCTCTCAGCAAGGCTACCGCGCATATCTGCTCCAGGGCGGATTGTGGGGCGCGGGCGGTGAGGCGCGGGGGGCATGATGCGGGTGCGAACCTGGGCGTGCATAGGAGCAATGCCCCTGCAATCGACCGTTCAATGCTGCAGTTCAACTAAAGGATCTTACCTATGAGCGCGGTTTTGAATGCCCCGCCGAGCGCCGCGGCCGATATAAACGCTCGCCTGATTTTTCAGAAGAGCCTGCAGGTCGTCACCAACAAGATACATGCCACCAACAACATCGACGAGATCATGCTGGAGGTGAGCGCTGATATCTGCAACCTGTTCAACGCCGACAGGCTCACGATCTATACCATAGGGGAAGACAAGCAGACCATCGTATCCAAGGTCAAGACGGGCCTGAATTCCTTCAAGGATCTCAAGCTTCCGATTGCAGAGCATTCGATTGCTGGCTACGTCGCGCTGTCCAAGAAAATGCTCAACCTGAAGGATGTCTACGACGACGCCGAGCTGAAGCAATACAATCCTAACCTGCGCTTCCTGCAAGAGGTGGACAAACGCACCGGCTACCGCACCAAGCAGATGCTGGTGGCCTCGGTCGTTGAGGCTGGAAGTAATGAGCTGATCGGCGTAGTGCAGCTCATCAACAACAAGATCGGCGCCCCGTTCGGGTCTCTCGCTGAGGAGGGCGTTCAGGAGTTGTGTCAGACGCTGGCGATTGCGTTCCGGCAGCGGCAGAAGCCGCAGGTTCTAAAGACAAAGTACGACTTTCTGGTAAGTGACGCCGTAATTTCCGTTGCTGAGTTCGAATTGGCTGCGCGTTCCGCCCGTAAAAAGGCGGTCGACGTCGAGGCGGTTCTGATCGACGAATTCCAAGTAAAGCTCCCCGCCATCGGACAGGCGTTGTCAAAATTCTTCGGCGTTCCCTACGAGCCGTACAAGGCCGATCGCGTCAAACCGATGGATTTGCTGAAGAACCTGAAGCGCGAGTATGTCGACTCGAACCAATGGCTGCCAATCGATGACAGCAAGGACGGCCTGATCGTCATCTGCCCGGATCCGGAGCGGGTGAAGAGTTCACGCATCGTCAACAACGTCTTCCCCAAGCATAGGCTCGTGTTCCGCGTCACCACACAGAAGGAGTTCCACGAGACCGTAAGCCAGTTCTACGGCGCGGAGACGCTCGACACCAGCGGCGGTGATATTGGGGACCTGCTTTCTGGCATGGGAGATGAGGAAGGGGAGGAAATCGCGGCGGGGAATGATGATGTGTCCGCGGCAGCCGACAACGAGTTGGTGAAGCTGGTCAACAAGGTCATCATCGACGCCTACAACCAGGGTGCTTCCGACATCCACGTCGAATCCTACCCGGGCAAGGCCAAGACGGAGATCCGCTTCCGCAAGGACGGATCCCTCGGACCCTACATCGAGGTGCCGGCTTCGTACCGGAACGCGATTATTGCGCGCCTCAAGATCATGTGCGACCTGGACATTTCTGAGCGCAGAAAACCTCAGGACGGCAAGATCAAATTCAAGAAATTCGGGCCCCTAGATATCGAATTGCGGGTAGCGACGATTCCGGTACAAGGGGGTGTCGAGGACTGCGTGATGCGTATCCTCGCCGCTGGCGAGCCGATCCCGCTGGACAAGATGGGGTTTTCTCCCAGCAATCTTCCAAAGCTCCAGGCGGCGGTAAGCAAACCTTACGGCCTGTTCTTTGTCTGCGGACCTACCGGCTCTGGTAAGACCACGACGCTTCACTCGGTGCTCAAGTATCTCAACACGCCGGACACCAAGATCTGGACTGCCGAGGATCCGGTCGAAATCACGCAGAAGGGTCTGCGCCAGGTGCAGATCAACAAGAAAGCCGGCCTGGATTTCGCCGTAATCATGAAGGCATTTCTGCGAGCCGATCCGGACATCATCATGGTCGGTGAAATGCGAGACGCGGAAACAACGGGTATCGGTATCGAGGCCTCGCTAACCGGTCACTTGGTATTTGCAACCCTGCACACAAACAGCGCGACGGAGTCCATCATCCGGCTGCTCGACATGGGCATGGATCCGTTCAATTTCGCCGATGCGCTGCTTGGCATTCTCGCCCAGCGACTTGCCAAGCGCCTGTGCGGCAAATGTAAGCAGGCGTACAACCCAGGCCCGGAAGAGATCAAACTGCTGCTGCAGGAGTATTGCCAGGAATTGCTCAATACGACCCCGTTCAAGAAGGACGCCAAGAGCGCCTACGAGAATGTGTACAAGGACCTGGTCAAGAGCTATGGAAACGAAAAGGGGCAGTTGACGCTTTATAAGAAGATCGGTTGCGAGGCCTGCGGTGGCTCGGGTTACAAGGGGCGGCTCGGTTTGCATGAGCTGCTGATTGGAACTGATCCGATGAAAAAGCTGATTCAGGAGCACGCACGCGTCGCAGAGATGGTCGCGGTGGCGCTGGAGGAGGGCATGCGCACTTTGAAGATGGATGGCATCGAGAAGGTGTTGCAGGGCATTACCGACATTGCGCAGGTGCGGGCCGTCTGCATCAAATAACGCCGGGGAGGGTGCGTGCTGCACCCCGCCCGGCTGAGCCTTACGCGCCTTTGTGTGCTCGTACATCCTGCAGTCGGACCAAGAGGCCGTTTCGCAATGGATGAAATTGCGCCTGATCCTGGGAGGCGGGGGACGCATCCCCTCGCTTTTTGACAAGAGCCGAGGAGTCGCTTTGGAAAAAATCGAGAACCTGTTTCGGCGTCTGGAGCAGTTGAACGATATCGGCGCTGCACTATCTCAGGAGAAGAATCTCGACCGGCTGCTCGAGAAAATCCTGATTGCCGCCCAGACGATATCGAGCGCCGATGGTGGATCGCTGTACCTCATTGAAGAAGGGGCGCGGCTGCGGTTTGCGATCATGAGAAACGACACTTTGAAGATCGCTCTGGGCGGAACGTCCGGGAACGACATTCCCTTCTACCCCATCCATCTTTACAAGGACGACAAGCCCAACAACTCGATGGTGGCCGCCTACGCGGCGATCAACCAGTGCACTGTCAATATCGCCGATGCGTATACCGAGGCCGGTTTCGACTTCTCGGGCACGCGCCAGTTCGACCAGAAGACGGGCTACCGGTCGAAATCGTTTTTGACCGTGCCGATGAAGAATCATGAAGGCGAAATCATCGGTGTGCTGCAACTGATTAACAGCCTGGCGCCGGATACCCGGGAAATACTGCCGTTTTCAGAAGCCGACCAGCGATTGGCGGAATCACTGGCCTCGCAGGCGGCGATTGCGCTCACGAATCGGGCACTGATTACCCAACTCGAAGAATTGTTTGAATCGTTCATCGTGCTCATCAATACGGCGATCGACGAAAAGTCACCCTATACCGGCGGGCACTGCCAGCGCGTGCCGATGCTTACGATGATGCTCGCGGAGGCGGTGAACGCGACCGGCGAAGGGCCGCTGGCGAGTTTCAATATGACGGAAAACGATCGCTACGAGCTCAAGATTGCTGGAATGCTGCATGACTGCGGCAAGGTAACAACGCCCGTCCACGTCGTGGATAAAGGCACCAAGCTTGAGACCATTTTCGATCGCATCAGCCTGATTGAAACCCGATTCGAGGTGCTCAAGAGGGATGCGGAGATTGAGGCGCTTAGAACACGATTGGCTCTCGCCGAAGCTCCCGAGGCGAATGAATTGGGCCGCCACGAGCGCCAGTATGGAATCGACCAGGCACTGCGCGAGGAAATGCGCCAACTCGACGAGGACCGAGAGTTCTTGCACCGCTGCAACATTGGCGGGGAGTTCATGCCCCCCGAGGCGCAGGCGCGTGTGCGCGAAATCGGCAGGACCTACCGATGGACGGATCCTTCAGGTCATATCGCAAATTTCTTGTCCGAAGACGAAATCAACAACCTTACGATCGCTCGAGGAACGCTTACCGCCGAGGAGCGGGAGACCATCAATCACCATATTGTGGCCACGATCAGGATGCTGGAGGCGCTGCCCTGGCCGAAACATCTCCAGAATGTTTCGGAATACGCCGGCGGTCATCACGAGCGCATGGACGGCAAAGGCTACCCGCGCGGCCTGCTCAGGGAGCAGATGTCGGTACAGGCGCGGGTCATGGGTATCGCGGACATTTTCGAGGCGCTCACTGCGAAGGACAGGCCTTATAAGCACGGCAAGACACTGTCGGAATCGCTAAGAATACTAGGACAATTCAAGCTCAACGGGCACATTGACCCGGACCTTTTCGACATTTTCGTGCGCAGGAAGGTTTATCTGCGTTACGCGGAGCAGTTCCTGGATCCAAAGCAGATTGACGTTGTTGACGAGGGTGCCATCCCCGGTTACTCGCCTTGAGGGTCGGTCGAAATCGCGCAAGCCCGTTGCTGCGGTGCTTTCACTTCGGTTTGCGGGCAATGCTCGCGAGCAGGTATTCAGTCGCCAGGGCAATGAAGTTTTCGTCGTATCCCATTTCCTTCAGCCGCCATTTCAATGCGCTTTCCATCCGTATCCTGGCCAGGATGCCGAGCTTGTTTTTCAGGCTGAACAGCGTTGCTTGCGAAAAAACATCTCCAAGTATTTCTGAACGGCGCCGCTGCGAAACCGGTGGTTCGGGACTGTTCGCGATGGCAGCGGGATATCGCCGGGCTATATCTTCTGCAAGACTGCGCGCAAACTCCTGAATTCCGCCGGTGAAAAAGAGCCTGAAAATCACGCGCTCTCCAAGGTTGTTGTGGAGCTCGATGAGCGGGGAGACGTACGACCCATCATGAAACCGTACTGTCAAAAAGTATACCATCGTGCACGGCGGTTTGAGCACAAGCACCACGCCGCGCCCGGGGCCTCTCTATGCCTGAGGCGAGAGGCCCCGTCGCAAGGCTGCTGGATGGAAAGACTTCATTTTGAAACATGCAGGGCACGATGCTGAAGGCATTCCCTCCCTACGGAGTTCTGGAAAGAATGATGGTGCTCCTGCTGCCCGCAGTGATCATTCTCTGGCCGGATCTCTATCTGTTGTTTCTTGCCCCCGAGCATTTCGAAAAGTTCGACGCCGCCATCTTTTTCGTCATTTCGACATTCGGTATCTTGGTTCCCTTGCTCTGGGCGGCCGATATGCGAGCCGTCTGGCTCTGGAACATGCCTTTTGCCATCTTTGCGGGCTGTTATGGCGCTTATGTTTATGTCTTCGAGCAGCCGCCGTACTCGGGGCTTTGGGCAACGATCTGGTATACGACGTGGTCTGAAGTGGCGGAACAGGTCGCGGCGCACTGGCCGTTCCTGGTTGCTGGAGTTGTCAGCATTCCGTTGTATTTCATTTGTGGCAATTCGAGGCACAACCGAGCCATTGCACTTGGCGCGAGGAGCCGGACGTTGAGTCTGTTCGGTCTGAGCTGGCTGTCCCTTGCGATCGTCGGTGTTCCCACGGTGTGGGCGTTTCCCGACATCCATTATCTGAAGCCGGTGAAGGAGGATCTTTTCTACAGCGCTTATCCGGCGGGAACGATGGTCCAGGGGGCGCAGTTTTTTGGCCGTCTGCTCAGTCAACCCCGGCTGGACACGCCTTCCTTCTCCTATACGCCGCGATCCGGGCGCGAAATATACGTGCACATAATCGGCGAATCGGAGCAGTATTATCGCTGGCTTGACCAGGCCGCCGTGTCGAGGTCGCCATTGCTCTCAAATCCAAACGTCGTCCTGTTTCGAAATAACATCAGCCAGTCGAACTACACGCATGTGTCGATACCGCTGCTGATGACCGGTACGCAGACGCTGGAAACCGCAAAGTCGGGTGCTACTTGGCTGCAGTACGCTCGATCGCGGGGCTGCAAGACGGCCTGGTTCTCGGCAAATGAATTCGAAGGACAGCGTGAGTACAAGCTGCCGCTGGATTTCGAATTCGACCTGCACGCTGTCACGCGCGGCATGGATCGCGAGATCTACGATGACATGCTGATCCCGGAGATCAGGCGCACTCTGCGGCAGGGGCCGGAGAAGCTTTGTCTGGTGATTCACATGGGCGGATCCCACTCTTCCTATGGGCTGCGCTACCGTCCGGAGCAGGAGCGGTACCCGGTTGATAACGCGGCCCTGTCCGGCATCAGGCATAAGAACTACAAGGAGGCGGCGTGGGCGGCGTATTCCAACACACTGCTCAAGAACCTCGCATTCGTCGAAACCGTGCTCGCTGAACTGGAACAGCAAAAGGATGCGCATGCTTTCCTCGTGTATGCGCCTGATCACGGGGAGAACATCTATGATGACGGCAGCAACTTCATGCACCACGGGCGTCGACTGCCGTCGAGGTACGAGTTGGCGATTCCACTGCTAGTTTGGGCCAGTGGGAAATTTCAGGCAGTCTACCCGGAAGAATGGAGGCGGCTCTCGCATAATGCGGCCGAGCCGACCACGAACCGTTCTATTTTCGCCACGCTCCTGTTCGCAATGGGGATCGTGGGTGCGGCAAGTCCGGGGCCGACCCTTTTCGGCGAGGCGGCACGGTTCGGGGATGAACCGCGACAGTTCACTGTAGATGGGGAAAAGATGCTCCGCTACTCGGACTTGCCGCCTGTCGCCGAACCGCAATCACATGGCAATCGCGTCGGTAGCGGTGGGTGAACGGGTGCGCCCGTTTTTCACTCTCCGCATGCGGGCTGACGCGGCGCGTCACATTGGGACGCATTTTGCGCCTTGGTCGTCGCGGACATTCCTCTGATAGGCATAATAATTGTTTAATAACAATGCACTAAAGCATATCCATGAATTGGCATGAGCCTTGCATGTGTGGGCATGCCGGCGCGTCGTGCGCCGAATTTCCGGGAGATTATATGAAATCAATGCAAAAGGGCTTTACGCTAATCGAACTGATGATCGTGGTTGCGATCATCGGCATTCTGGCCGCAGTGGCATTGCCGGCATATCAGGACTATACGATTCGCGCCAAGATGTCGGAAGTGGTATTGGCCGCGAGCGCCTGCCGTACGACCATCACCGAAGTGTATCAATCAGGTTCGGGTACCGCTCCCGGGGCGAACGCCTGGGGCTGTGAAAGCGCCTCGGCAACGTCCAAGTACGTGAAGTCCGTCGTAACGGATGTCGCCGGCGTCGTTACTGTCATGGCGCAGGGCTTCAACAACACCGCGATTGACGGTATGACTATTGTGCTGACGCCGTACAAGGATGCAACAACCGTGATGGCCGGCACTGCCGATATGGGAAGTTCGATATTTCAGTGGAAGTGCGGCGGTGGGGCGAGCACGATGCCCTCGAAGTACCTGCCGGGCTCCTGCCGCGGCTGATGACGACATAGATTTACTCGCTTGAAAAAAAGGCATGCTTAGGCATGCCTTTTTTTTCGGGTGTAATCATCAGCAGGGTGTTGGTTCGGACTCCATCGCTTGCGGCCGTGGTCTGCGCATGTCGGGTCTCTGAACCCCAGGCTTCGCACCGC
>Ga0194060_10003790_pt1 | contig 10636 bp, 9 predicted proteins | sample SepL225m_MetaG_FD_163427 | JGI IMG/M metagenome (GOLD analysis project Ga0194060, IMG submission 163427) | Anoxic zone freshwater microbial communities from boreal shield lake in IISD Experimental Lakes Area, Ontario, Canada - Sep2016-L222-5m | ecosystem: Environmental > Aquatic > Freshwater >... | reverse complement strand
CCCGAGAGTTCTATTGCAGCGTAGGCCGCGGACTGAGTGCCGCGACTGGTGCCCACCAACCAGACCGGCACCTTCGCTTGCTCACGCAACCAAGCTATCACCGCCTTGATGTCCTGGGCGTGTTCCGGCATTTGGCGAAAGCCGTTGAGAAACGGAGGACTCTGGCGATCAGACGGCGCGTCGAGCACGGCCACCATCAAACCTTGGTCAACAAAAAGTTGGCGACTGCGAACCAAAAAGTTGCCTTCACCCCACTTGAACGAACCATTTGGGTAGATCTGCAGTCCGCCATGACCGCCCGCCAGCAAGATGACACTGGCTTGGGGAGAAGCAGCAGGGGCGATGACCAAAACCCTCTGCGTAACACCGGGCCGGGTTGGAATATCAACGACCTTCTGTGCTGGCTGCCCATGTGCCTGCAGGGCAAGGCAGACCAAAATTGCATTCAACAAGGCTCTCACAAGCATCTTCATTTCGTTTCCCTCCGATGGCATTGTGCCCAATGTCAGAAGGTGGGCGGGCATGGTCCATGAAGCAGGAACGTCGAACGCCGGAGTACACAAGTTGCTGGGCGGACATGCCGGTGGCGAGGGCTGAGGGAAGATAGAGGTATCTTGTGCCGACGGTTGGGGTGCCTTGTCATGGGGCCGGATCGCGGCGATACCAGTCCACCGTCACAGGCGGCTTGCCGGAAGTCCAATTGCTTGAGTTGCCTGGCCCAGTCAGGCAGCGTTCGCCATGGACCGCCACTTGTGGATCGGTGTTCTTGAGAAGGTACTACCCGTCATAATGCCCGCTGTAGTCTCCAAGTTTCTTGCGGTGACTCAGAAAATCATGATGACCACAATCAAACGCGTTCTTGCGCCGCCGTTATTTCCAGGTGATGAGGAAAAAACACGCCGCGCAAGTTTTCTCAACGAGGTTATCGGCATCAACCTGTTTTTTGGGACGCTGGTCACTGTTGCCGTGTTACTTGGAGACAACGTCCCCACTAGTTCGCTGATTATCGGAACATCGTGGCTTGTCATGCTCACGCTGGGCTGGCGCATCCTGCACAGCGGCAGGATTACCTTTGTCGCGTCCGCGCTGGTAATATTCTTTTTTGTTTTTCTAACAGGTGCGAACATCAGTCTGGGAACCGTCCGCACACCGACCGCCGCCCACTACGTGATTTGGATCCTCGTGGTAGGCATACTATTTCAGTTGCCCGGCATCCTTATGGCTACCAGTGCAAGTTCGCTGGCTGTGTTGGGCTTGATACTTGCAGAAAACGCCGGACTGTTACCGCAGCCCAATTACAGCGTCGGCGTAACGCAGTGGTTGAACTACACCGCATTGTTCGGCATGACTGCCGGTATGGTCTATTACGGCAACCGAGTAACCCGAAACGCTCTGGTACGTGCCAAGAATGAAATCGAGCAACGCAAGCGGGCCGAAGAAGCGGCAGAAGCGAGCGCCTTGCAGATAAAGCGGGCCGAGGCTTTGCTACGGACTGCCGTTGAGACCATCAACGAAGCCTTTGTCATCTTTGACGCGAACGACTGCCTTGTGTTCTGCAACGAAAAATACCGTGAGGTCTATGCTGAATCCGCGCACCTGATGGTGCCAGGTGTCAGCTTTGAGACACTGATTCGCAACAGCGCCAAACAAGGTCGCTACCTTGCTGCCGTTGGGCGGGTAGAGGAATGGGTCGGCGAGCGCTTGGACGCACATCGTGCCAGCGTGGGCACACCGATTTTGGAAAAGCATGCGAACGGTGACACCCTGCACACCGTTGAACGTAGAACGCCTGACGGCTACATTGTGGGGTTCCGGGTTGATGTCACTGAACTCCAGCAGGCCAAGCAGGAACTTCAAGAAAAACACGACGAACTCGAAAGCATTGCCAATTACGACACGCTGACCAAGCTACCCAACCGGGCTATGCTGACCGACCGTATGAGACAGGCACTATCCCAGAGCCGGCGAAGCGGCCAGCAGGTGGGTGTGGTTTTTCTTGACCTCGATGGCCTCAAGGCAGTCAATGACACCCACGGGCACGATGCGGGAGATCACTTGCTCATCACCGTGGCTGAGCGCATGAAACTCGCGCTGCGGGAAGGGGACACACTGGCCCGCTTGGGTGGCGACGAATTTGTCGCCATGTTGCCGGGCCTGACCGATGCGGACGCCAGCGCGCCCATGCTTAACCGCTTGCTGACCGCGGCAGCGCAGCCGGTGCAGTTTGGTGACGCGGTGCTGCAGGTCTCGGCCAGCCTGGGAGTCACTTTCTACCCGCAGGAGCAGGAAATTGATGCTGATCAGTTGCTGCGTCAGGCCGACCAAGCCATGTACCAGGCGAAACAGACAGGCAAGAATCGTTACGCCATTTTCAATGCGGCGCAGGACCGCCTCGTGCGCGAGCACCAAACATTGAAGTCTTGACACTACCCCATTCAAGTCAATCCGATCCGATCAAAGTATGACAAATGCCTATCGTCGAACACCGTTGCACCAGTTGACGACGAAATTGGCTTCGCTTAGGTAAACGACAACCTGTAGGTTTCAATGACTGATCTGGAGCAGGCAGATCGAAAGGTTGACCGTCAGCAAGGTGTCTTTAGCGGCGCTTTAACGAAGCAATGCGCGCGCCCGCGCGAGGCATTCAGTATCGCCGTGATGTACGCGCGCGAGCGCGCCCGAAGCGTTGTGACTCGCTAAAGTCATTCAGTCCAGCATTTCCGGCAAAGCCTCGTCGGACATGGCTTTGCGGTAAGTCCAGGGGTTTGGTCGCCGCCGAAAATGTCTCAAACCCCCGGCGCAACCCATGGAACCCCCAGGCTATTGGCGAAGTACAACGCAGAACGACGACGTTCAAATTGCCGCAAGCCCAATCTCCGCGCGGGTTTGCCGGAAACAAAAACGCCAACGCGAAGGGTGGCGAAGTTGAGTTTGGTGCGGCTGGCGGGGATCGAACCCACGACCCTTGGCTTCGGAGGCCAATACTCTATCCACTGAGCTACAGCCGCATCGAGTTCGATTGTAGACTGGCGCTTGATCGGGGCCGACAGTGTGGATCAGGTAATACAGACCGAAGTCGGCTTCCTGGGTCTTGACTGACGCGAAGCGGCTGTAATTGACATTGCTGGTCGCGCGTTACCGGTCCGACCGCTCAGCACATTGCCCAAGCCTACGCGCTTTGATCATGCTTTTTCTTCTTCTCTGCATACATGGCGGTGTCGGCGCGGTGGGTCAGCGTTGCTACAGTGTCGCCCGGCGTAGCACGCGCTATGCCAACACTGATGCTGGCCTGCAAACCGGCACCGATGGTGGACCAGACGAACTCTTCAACGGCAATGCTGATGCGCTGGCACACCAGCTGCACCACTTTCAGATCAGCAGTTTTGAAGACGATGATAAATTCGTCGCCTCCCAGGCGGGCCACCATATCTTCTTCACGGATCCAGGTTTTCAAAATTTGCGCGATGCGCTTAAGTACCTCATCGCCCACCTGATGCGAGAACTTGTCGTTGATGGTTTTGAAATTGTCCATGTCAACCAGGGCCACGCAGGGCGGCTGGCTGCGCTCCAGACCGAAACGCAACAGCTCGGCGGCGTAGCGTTCAAACCCTCGCCGATTGGGGATGTTGGTCAAGGTGTCTTCCAGAGACAATTTTTCCAGTTGGCGGGAGGTTCGCTCCAACCGGTCAATGTTGTGCTGGCGCTGACGCAGGTTCAACTGCCAGTCGATCACGTTCTCACGGGTTTCCAGGCAGTCGCAGCGAATCAGTTGCTCACGCAGACGCAGGCGGCGCAACTCGTCCAGCGCAGGGCCGTTCAGTCCTTGCGCCATGTAGAGCTGCGACGCCAGCAGGTGGCCCAGGCAAGCCAGTTGTTCGTGTTCCACGGTCACCGCAATTTCTATCAGGTGCGCGACTTGCTGCATGGCACCAGGCCAGTCTTGCCGCGCCCAGGCAATCTCGGTGCGTGCCCAGGCCTCCAGCGCCGACAGCCAAGTCAAGGTGCCATAGTGTTGTGCCCAGCCGTTGAGTGCGTCGGCGGCGTCTTGGGCCTGATTCAGCTGGCCGTGCCAACAAGCGTCCAGACTGGTGCCAAACGACAAAACGGCTTCGGTGGTAGCGCTATTGCTCAGTGGGTTGGTGGCACCGTGCCTACTGGCGACCCGCTGCGTGATGGACTCTCGGGTCACCCGCATCAGTGCCAGCGAGGGGAGCTCGCCGTCGAAATAGCGTTCGTAAAAGATACGGATGACCTGCGCCCACCACTGGTTGACTTGCGACTGGAAGGTGCTAAGAGGTGGCTTGGCGTGCTCGGCAATCTCGATGGCCGTACGCAGCGCCTGCTCTGCCTTGTCAAAATGGTGGCTCCAGAAATAGGCGGCACCCAAGGCGTTGTAGGACAGCACACTGTGCTCATCTTTATCCAGCAGCTCGCTCAGGCGCACGCTCAGCAGCGCGGCTTCGACGGCCTCTTCGTTGCGGCCCAGGTTGATGGCGACAAAGGCATGCGTGGTGAGCGCCATGACCTCGCCCGAGGTGTCGCCCAACAGCTGAAAGCCGTGCGCTGCACGCTGGCTGGCCCGATGCGCGCGCCGGTAGTGCGACAGCATGCGGTCACAGTGCGCCAGGCACAGCAGCGCCTTCGCTTCATAGTGTTTGTCATCCAGCACTTGCGCCATTTTCAGCACCCGGTGCGACAACTCCCGGCCGGCTTGCACGTGGCCACCGTCCAGCGCCTCATGCGCGTCCTTAAGGAACTTATCCAGATTGGCCCTGGTCAGCTCACAGTCTACGGAATTCATGGGCGCATTTTGTTTGAAAAATGTGATCAGGCCAGTCAAACCGCCGCCGGGTTAGCTGCCGCCCGAAAGGGTTGATAGATCCAGTTCGATGTCTTTGGAGAACAACTCGATGGCGGTCTTTGCCACCTGAGTGGTGTCGAAGTAGGCGTAGGCACCGACGCCGACCGCGCCAATCAGCGGCACCAGGCGGGAAACACTTTTTCCCAGAATGTTTTTCGTTACCTTGACGCCCAGGGTTCGCGCTGCCAATTGAATGAAGCCCAGCGAGGCGGCCTTGACAACATAGCGTTCGCCGACGCGCACCACAAGGTCGCGAAATAGCTGGGCCGAGACGTGCTTGAACAGGCAGTAAAGCATTTGCTCGCGGCCCAGCGCGGTGGTCTTGCCGTAAACCGCCGCAATGTCGGACACCAATTGCGCTTGCAGCCGCCACACACCCAGCAACTCCGGCAGGATGGTCAGCCAACTCAGAAAGCCCGGCGGCAATGCCAGCGAACCGGCCATCAGGCTGGCTTGCCGCGCGGCCACTCGGCCCAGTGCACGCGAGCGCGCTTTGGGCTGCGCAACTTCACCTTCGCCGGACGCCGGTACGCGCAGCACCAGACTCAAAATGGCGTCACCCATTTTTTGGCGCACGTCTTCCTGTGCGGCAACGGTGGCAATGGCGTTTTTAGACATGGGTGCTAAATTCGATGATCTCATGGCGGCTCTTGTCTGGCGGTGCGAAGTGCTTGATCAGCAGGCGGTAAGTGTCCAGATCAAAGGCCAGCGTGCGCCTGGCGTTCAGCGCTTCTTCAAGCTCGTTGTCGTCATGCACGGTAGCCAGATGGCACCACTGGTCAAATACGTGAATGTCAGTGCGACCACTGGCGTCATGGTGCTCGCGCAAACCGATTTTGCCAGCGTGCGGCCATACCTGCAGTTGTTGCTGTGCCAGCGCCAGCTGTAGTCGCAGGTGATGCAACTCAGGTTTCTCACCGGCGCAGCAGACGCCTTTGCAGTGGCCAATCTGGTGTGCAAAGCAGCGGCCCCGGCCGGACTCTAGCCCGAGCGCCTGCGGGCACAAAGAGTGCTTGTCAGCAAGCTCACGCAGGCCTGCAATGGCCTGCGTTTTGGAGCGGTACACGCCGTATAGCTGGCCGAACTCCTGTGGCGCCAGATCTTCACCGCGCACCAGGCTCAGCAGCGGTCGCGCCAGCGGATTGGCGTCCAGCCGCCAGGCGCATAGCGTGCGTTCGCGGCGCAACTGGCGGTTGTAAACCGGCTGGCGCTCTTTCACCAGGCGCGCCTCCAGCAGCAGGGCGCCTAGTTCACCCGCGGTTTCAATCCATTCGATACGCCGGATCTCCTGTGCAATGCGCATTTCGCGGGCCGAGCGTCCCGCCGCCTGAAAATGCGACAGCACCCGGCTGCGCATCTTGATGCTTTTGCCTATGTACAAGGGCAGTGCACTCTCGCCATAAAAGAGGTAGACACCGGGGGACTGCGGAACGTCGCTGAGCGCGGTTTCCAGCTGTGGCGGCAGCGCTGCGCTGCCTTGCAAAAGAGTAGCCGCGTGGCGGCTGATTTGCGCTGCGCCAAGTTCTTGCGTGGCAACTGCAAGCCAGGCCAGCACCACGTCCACATCGCCCATGGCACGATGGCGGGTGCTGGTTTGCAGGCCGTGGCGTTGCATGATGGCGTCCAGACCGTGGCCTCTATGCTGCGGATACAGCAGGCGTGACAAGCGCACCGTGCATAGCGTTTTGACACGCAGCGGGATCTCCATCCGGGCGAATGCGTTGAGTAAAAAGCCGTGGTCAAAACGCACGTTGTGGGCCACCAGCACGGCGCCTTCGAGCAACTCCAGCAATGGCGTGGCGACATCGGCAAAAGGAGGTGCGCTGGCCACCATCTGGTTGCTGATGCCGGTCAGCCGCTCGATGAACGACGAGATGGAAGTGCCAGGATTGACAAGGGTGCTCCAACGGGCGACTTCGATGCCGTCCTCGATGCGCACGGCCGCAATTTCGGTGATGCGATCAAACACCGGGTTGCCGCCGGTGGTTTCCAGGTCAAGCAAAACGTAGCAGGGCAACATGGGTGCAGTGGCTTAGCAAAAAATCAGCGCCAACCAGACCGGGTCATCGATGAAGTTGAGCAGCAGGTATGCACCGATGCGGTAGAGCCAGAATTCGGCGCAGCTTGTCAGGCCCGGCTTGGGGTCAAACGATGTCGATGGCATGAAAAGAGAATTGACCAGCACGGCGGTCGGCAAAGTAGTGTTCCAGCGTTGCCTTGACGGTTCTAAAGGCGATCTCGTCCCAGGGGATTTCTTCTTCGGTAAACAGCCGTGCCTCGATGGTTTCAAAGCCCGGGTCGAACTTGTCGCTGAGCAGCCGGGCCCGGTAAAACATGTGAACCTGGCCAACGCGGGCCACGTTCAGAATTGAAAAAATATCTTCCATTTCGAACTGCGCGCCAGCTTCTTCCAGCGTTTCACGGGCGGCGCCTTCAGCCAGCGTCTCAAATAACTCCATAAAGCCGGCCGGCAGCGTCCATTTTCCAAAGCGCGGTTCGATGTTGCGTTTGCACAGCAGGATCTTATTTCCCCAATAGGGCACCGTGCCCACCACGTTAAGGGGATTTTCGTAATGGATGGTGTCGCAAACGGTGCACACAGCGCGCTCTTTGGTATCGCCATCGTCCGGCAGCCGATAGAGCACCGCCGCGCCGCAATTTTTACAGTGTTTGATGGGGGTGCGCAGCATGAACCCAGTGTATTCGTCGTTAGCCGAGCGTGATTAACTGACCGTGACTTTGACTGATTCGAGTCCGGTCACGCTGCCCAGCATGGTGTCTCCGGTCACCACTGCGGCCACACCTTCCGGGGTGCCGGTGTAAATCAAGTCACCGGGTTGCAGTTCCCAGGCGGCCGACAGGTGTTCGATGGTCTCGGCAATGTTCCAGATCAGTTTGGACACATTGCTGCGCTGACGATGCTGGCCGTTCACCAGTAGCGAAATCTCGGCGTTGCCAATCTCGCCGGCAACTGACGCCGGCGTTATCGGGCCGATCGGTGCCGAATGGTCAAAACCCTTGCCGATGCACCAGGGACGGCCCTGTTTTTTCATATCGTTTTGCAGGTCGCGCCGTGTCATGTCCAGACCTACGGCGTAACCAAAGATGTGTTTGTGCGCGTCGGCCGCCTTGATATCTTTGCCGCCGGTTCCAATGGCCACCACCAGTTCGACTTCGTGGTGCAGGTTTTGGGTCAGGCTGGGGTAGGGCATGGTGCCGCTTTGACCGGCGTTAACCGCCACCACCGCACCGGCCGGCTTCATGAAGAAAAAGGGCGGCTCGCGCCCACTAAAACCCATCTCCTTGGCGTGATCCTCGTAGTTGCGTCCGACGCAATAAATGCGGTGCACCGGAAAACGCAGGGCTGTGCCCAACACGGCAACGGATACGGTTGGCGCGGGATTGAAAACGTAGTTCATGGGGATTTTCTTTCAGGCTGATTTGCTGACCAGTTCAAAGTGCTCGACCACCGGGGCCGCAGCAAAAAATGGACCCACAATGGCACGCCAGTTGGCAAACGCGGGCGATTGGCGAAAGCCCACCGTATGGTCTTGCAGCGTGTCCCAGAACACCTGCAGGATGTAGCGCTCAGTGCTTTCAATGCCGCGATTCACTTTGTAGCCCTGAAAGCCCTTGGCCTCATGGATGACGGTTTTCAAACCGCGCTGGATGGCCTCTTCAAACGCGGCGTTCTGACCAGGGTGAATGCGGATGTCGGCGAGTTCGAGGATCATGAAAGTCTCCGGTGCGTTTGTTGGTGTTGCCTGGGCGCCGAGTTTACCTTCAGACCGACGCCCGGGGGCGCGCTTCTGGGCTGCGGTATGCTGGCACCCATGACCACAGAAAACTTTATTCCCGGCAAGGATGCCTCGCTTGAGTCCACCATTACGAAACTGCAAAACAAGCTGCAGTCGCTCGGGTTTCATATTGAGGAGCGAAGCTGGCTGAACCCGGTAGAGGGTATCTGGTCGGTGCATATCCGGGACCGCGATTGCCCGCTGCTGTTTACCAACGGCAAGGGCGCCACCCGGCTGGCTTGTCTGGCCAGCGCGTTGGGCGAGTTCTTCGAGCGCCTGTCCACCAACTATTTCTGGACCCACTATTACCTGGGTCCCAAGGTGGCAGACCGGCATTACGTGCACTATCCGCAGGAGCGCTGGTTTGATGTGCCGGAAGATGGCAGCTGGCCGGTCGATTTATTGAACCCGGGTCTGCACAAGTTTTACAACCCGCAAGGCAGCGTTGACGCCAGCAGCCTGGTGGAGTTCAATTCGGGCAACGTCGAGCGCGGTATTTGCGCCATTCCCTATGTGCGCGAACGCGATGGCGTGGTCACCTATTTCCCGGTCAACATCATTGGCAATCTGTATGTGAGCAATGGCATGTCGGCCGGTAACACCCAGGCCGAAGCGCGCACGCAGGCGTTGTCGGAGATTTTCGAGCGTCACATCAAGGGTCGCATCATCAGCGAAGGCATCTGTCTGCCCGATGTGCCGGAAGGCGTGATTGCGCGTTATCCGCGTATTGCTGCGGGCGTCAAAGCCCTGCGTGCCGCCGGCTTTGGCATTCTGGTCAAGGACGCGTCGCTGGGTGGTCAATACCCGGTGATGAACGTCACCCTGTTGAATCCGCAGGACCAGGGTTGCTTTGCCAGTTTTGGCGCGCACCCGCGCTTCGAGATTGCCCTGGAGCGGGCCCTGACCGAACTATTGCAGGGTCGGGCTCTGGATGCGCTGGCCGGCTTTCCGGTGCCGGGTTTTGATCTGGAAGAAGTAGCGAGTTCGACCAATATCGAGATCCATTTTGTCGACTCCAGTGGCGTCATCCATTGGGCGTTTCTGGGTGATCAACCCGACTATCCGTTTTGCGACTGGAACTTCAGCAACACCACGGCCGAGGACTACGCCTGGGCGGTCGAGCGGATTCACCGTGACGCGCGCGAAATCTACATTGCCGACTTCACCCACCTGGGCGTTTATGCCTGCCGCATTCTGGTGCCGGGCATGTCCGAGATTTACCCGGTGGACGATCTCGAGTTCGAGAACAATAGTGTCGGCAACGATATTCGCGAAGCGATCTTGAATCTGCCCGAGCTGGACGACGAAGAATGCTCGGATCTGCTGGACACTCTGAATGAATCTGCGCTGGCCGACCAGCGACCGGTGGCGGCGGTAATAGGACTGGCGGCGGATGCCGGATCGTTCTGGAGCGACCTGCGCGTGGGTGAACTCAAAACGTTGCTGGCGCTGGCCATTGGTGATGAAACAGCGACGCTGGAGGGCTGCGATTGGGTTCGGCATTTCGACCAGCTCAATGCGCAGCGCCGCAATGTTTATGCCTGTATTGAGAGCCTGATCAATCTGGCGGAAATGGGCGATAGCGGTCCTTATCTGGATGCCTTGCGTCAGCTTTACGGTGCCGGTGCCGTGGCACAGGCGCATGCGCTCATCATGCAGACCGATCGCTTTATGGGTATCGCGGCGCCGGGGCTGGCGCTGGTGGGCTGTGAAATGCATCGCAAGTTGTTGCTGGCCTATGACAAGGTTCAGTTGCGTTCAATTTGAGATATGACCCCCACGCTTGTCACTTCGTGTACTGCGCTGCCCCCCGAGGGGGCTGTGCTTGCTTGGGGCGGCCCGGCGCGGCGCACGGCCCCCACGCTTGTCACTTCGTGTACTGCGCTGCCCCCCGAGGGGGCTGTGCTTGCTTGGGGCGGCCCGGCGCGGCGCACGGCCCCCACGCTTGTCACTTCGTGTACTGCGTTTCCCCCCGCGG
>Ga0194060_10003788_pt1 | contig 10638 bp, 7 predicted proteins | sample SepL225m_MetaG_FD_163427 | JGI IMG/M metagenome (GOLD analysis project Ga0194060, IMG submission 163427) | Anoxic zone freshwater microbial communities from boreal shield lake in IISD Experimental Lakes Area, Ontario, Canada - Sep2016-L222-5m | ecosystem: Environmental > Aquatic > Freshwater >... | reverse complement strand
AAGGACTACTTTTCCATCTTTTATTGTAACTATTATATTGCTTCCATTTACTTGACCTAAAATTTGGCCGTCTTTAAATGATTCAGCTTTATATACTCCAACAGAAACATGGTATTGAAGTATATCTGTTAAAGCATCTTTTTTATCGGCTTTTAATAATCCTTCAACTGTGCCTTTGGGTAATTTATTAAAAGCATTATTTGTAGGAGCAAAAACAGTGAATGGTCCGGTATTACTTAATACATCCACTAAATCTGCTGCTTTAACAGCAGTTACTAAAGTTGTATGGTCTTTACTTCCAATGGCAATTTGAACAACATTCTTTTGAGATACATTGTCTTGAACGCCTGATTGGCCTGCCATCTTTTCAGAAGGACTAACACTTTCTTTTGTTGATTCATTGTTGTTATTACATCCAAATAATAGAGAACAACATACGCCTGTAAATACAATTAATAAATTTTTCATTTGTTTTATTTTAATTAGGTATTAAAAACAAATCTATTAATTGTGTTGAGGCTTTTATGTGATTTGAATCATAATTACGTTATTAAACTTTCTTTTCTTTACATCAAAAAACCGCTGCCATTATTCACTTTCCTACATAAATCTGCAACAGTTTTATTTTTATAAAATTGTTCAAATTGGTCACGTACCTTTTTGTAGTCATTATGAATAGGGCATGGCCTTTTACTAGAACAGGTACTTAGCCCTAATCCACATTCTTTAAAAACAGCATCACCGTCAATGGCTGTTATTATTTCAATAATGGCTATTTGCATTTGTTTTAAATTAATGTAAAATCCGCCAGTAGGGCCTTTGCTACTTTTTATAATATTGGCTTTTACGAGTTTTTGCAACAATTTTCCAACAGTATGCTCACTGCCATAAATATCATCGGCTATTTCTTTGATACTGGCTTTTTTGCCTGTATCAATTTTTGAGGCTAAAAATACAACTGCTTTAATGGCTGTTTTACAAGTGATACTCAGCATTCTGTTTAATTATTTTTTTCTAGTTCCAAAGACTTAGGAAACAAGATATTATTTTCTAAGTGAATATGCAAATGAAGGTCTGTTTCAAATTCATGCAACATTCTATATAACAAACTATAACTAGCACAAGCATTCGATGGAAGAGTGTAGTCATTTGATAAACTTCTAATTTCAGCTAAATATTCGCCAACTGATTCATGCTCCATTTCCATCATATTAATTGGATTTTGTATGGTTCCAAAATGTGATGCTTGTAATGGGGCAATTCCTTTCTCAGCTATTACTAATGCCTTTATGTAAGGAAACAAAATCTTTTCTTCTTTAATCATGTGTGCACTTAATTCTGTATTCACTGATTCTACTAATTCGTATATCCGTTCTAATTCTGGATGCCTAGTGCCATGAACACGATTTACTTTCTCGGCATAAGTTCTAATATCAGGTAAAAACTTTCTTATATAACTATGGTGTGTATTGACAATATAGTCTGCTAAAAAATCTAAGCTCCATTCATTATATGGTAGGGGTCTTGAGGCTGGGATTTGGTCGATTTTTTGTAATTCTTGTTCTACTCTTGCACTGTCAATGCCTTTTTCTGCACAGGCTTCTTTTACTGTTTTTTTACCTCCACAGCAAAAATCAAGTCCATTTTGTTTAAATATTTGAGCCTTCCTTAAATCTTTAGCTGCAATAGCACCAAGTGTTTCTTCTTTATCGGTATCTAATTTTTTGGTAATTCGTACTTTCCACCATTCAGGCCCCTGTTCTAGATATTCCCATTTAAAAATATTTCCGCGTTCGCCTAGCATTTGATAATACAAAGGTTTCGGATCATGGTCATTATGAATAATCAAATCAAATCCTTTTTCTAGTATGTCGAATCTATTAAAAATGGTAGGGTGTTTCAATTTTGGTTCTAACAATGTAACATTTAAGATATTCTCTGTAACAACTAGCATTTCTTAATAATTTAGAATACAAAGGTAGGCTGTTTTAATTAAAAGTATTTAAATACTTTTAATTAAAAGAAATTAGGTTAACATTATCTAACCAGTAAGTAGCTTTATAAAATTGTAATTATTTAATAAGATGTTTTAACCTAGTTAATAAACCATTTGGGTAATGAAAATAGGGCTGATTTGCTGGATGGTAATTTTCGTAAAACGTTTTTACGCCATCTAGGTTTGATCCTTCAAAATCAAATAACAAATTTTGACCACTAAATTCATGTAAAATTCTATCTATTAATAAATGGTTAGCAGATAGTTTTCTGCCGTCATTAAGTGTTGTATTCATCAGTAAATACAATCTCTTATTGTCTTTTAATAATAAGGCAGTTGCAAGTGTTTGTTGGGTTAAGTTGTCTTTTATAGTTCTAATAATACATTGTTGCTGTTCTTGGTACTTTAAACAAAGTGCTTCGATATTCTTAAAGTCTAAAGCTGTAATATGCTTAAATCGATTTCCATAATACAATTGAAATAATTCAATAGCATTGCTAATATTGGTTTCATGTAAATAGGTAAAATTATATTTTTCGGCTTTTTGTAAATTTTGCACAAGGTCTTTGGAATACTTCGAAGCAATTGAATTGTAACCTTGTAATAATTGAATGGTATAATTATTTTTTAGATGATAGATATGGTTACTTATTATCCATTCGTTTTTAAAATTAAAAAGCAAGTCTCCAAAATTTGCAAATGAACGAATTGATTTAAATATTTCTTTTGAGGTTAATCCATCAATATTTCCAATTAAACCTAATTGTTGCACAAAAGCAGGTGCATAGAAATAGGTTATTCCAAATTTCTTTCGCCATGGTAATGGCATGATTGCTTGATAATTGCCTATTACTAATGCCGACCAATTAGCACAAACAGTATTTAAGTAGTGGTATTGTGCATAAATTAAGCCTGCATCATTTGCTGCAACACAGGAATCCCATTTAACGGCATCAATTTTATTTGATGCGATAATATTGATGGGAATATTCATATTGCTGGTTGAATTAGTTTTATTTTCCTTTTCCAGATAATATAATTCGCAAACTGTGAATCATAATTTTGAAATCTAATAGTAGTGAAATATTTTCTACATACATTAAGTCGTATTTCATTCTTTCAATCATTTCTGGTACAGTAGACGCATAGCCAAATTGCACCATACCCCATGATGTTAAACCTGGTTTTACCCTTAGTAAGAAGCGATAATAGGGGGCTGTAATAATTATTTGATTAATATAAGCTCTTCTTTCAGGTCTAGGACCTATAAAGCTCATATTTCCAATTAGTATATTCCAAAGTTGTGGTAGCTCATCTAAACGCCATTTGCGTATGAATTTACCCCATTTGGTTATTCGAAGATCGTTGTCAACTGAAAGTGCAGGTCCGTTGGGTTCTGCATTTGCAATCATACTTCTAAATTTATATATGGTAAATACTTTGCCCTTCAAGCCAACTCTTTCTTGAGCGTATATGATGCTACCTGAAGAATCTAACTTAATACGAATAGCAATTAATAGCATTACAGGACTCAATACAATTAAATTAGTTATCGAAAAAACGATATCAAATAAACGTTTTATATTTTGTTGCCAAAAGGGGAGTAGTTCAGTTTGCAAATCAATAAGTGTTGCCCCAAATACATTATTTGTTCTGACTGATCCTGCTAGAATATCAATCATATTAGGCGCAATTTTTATTGTTACTTCTTGTTCAATTAATAAATTGATTAATTGTTCTGCTTGATTATTTTGCTTTTTATCTAAGGCAATAATTACTTGGTCTATTTTATTATTATTAATTATTTGAATTATATTATTAATACTACCTAAATATTTTATTGTTTTTGATAAGCCATTTTTAATTTCATCATCGCTAGCAATAAATCCTATTGGTTTGAGACCTAAATATTTAAAATTCTTAATTAACTCTTTGTAAATGCCTTGAGCAATAGTGTTATTGCCAACTATTAGGGTATTAAAAAATACTTTTCCACCAATTATATTTCTTTTGGCATTTTCTAATAATAGTAGTCGTCCAAAAAATAATAAACTGAATTGCACTATTAGGTAAGAAATCCATTCTATTTCATAAGTTGAAAAATAACTAATGCTAAATAATATTAGCACTCCTAATAAGGAGTTAATAGCTGAATCTGTTAATTCGTTTAACCTCGATTTTTGATAAATAGATTGTTGGTACGCTCCTAAAAGCAAATGCCATAAAAGCCATCCAAGTGCTATTATTAAAGAAATTATAAACAGTGAAGAATATGGGATAATCGAAAATGGAGTACCTAAGGTATTAGGCTTAAAGTAAATAGCATATAGTATATAAATCCAACAAGCAATGATTGAAAAAATACAATCACTGACTGCGTAATATTTACTATGCTTACTATTCATTTGCATTACACAAGAATGCTTGTACTACTAATTTTTTCCAAAATTTGGTGTGCAACTTCCATTGCTAAAAAACCGTCAATTTCACTTACTACTGTTTGTGTGTTATTAAGTATAGCCGACACAAAAGATTCTAATTCTAATTTAATGGCATTCTCAGATTGAATTACAGGATTGGCAATTGCAATTGTTTTTTTACCTGTTTGGGTTTCTATATCAAATGAAAAAACATTCGTATCATTAGGCTGTTTTAATTTGATGATTTCTGTTTTCTTTTCTAAAAAATCAATGCCTATATAAGAGTTCGGTTGAAATAAGCGCATTTTGCGCATTTTCTTCATACTAATTCTGCTACTAGTTAAGTTGGCAACACATCCATTATTAAACTCAATTCGAACATTGGCTATATCTGGGGTATTGGTCATAACAGCTACACCATTTGCCGATATATTTTTAACATCACTCTTTACTAAACTTAAAATAATATCTATATCATGAATCATTAAGTCTAGAATAACACTTACTTCTGTTCCTCTAGGATTGAACTGTGCTAAACGATGTACTTCTATGAACATCGGATTTACATTAAGATCTTTAATAGCCAAAAATGCAGGATTAAATCTTTCTACATGGCCAACTTGCATTTTAATATTTGCCTCTTTTACCATGCTAACTAAGTCTCTGCCTTCTTTGATGGTATGGGCTAATGGTTTTTCTACAAATACATGCTTGCCTTTTCTAATGGCTTGCATACAGATGCTAAAATGGTGGTCTGTGGGCGTTATTACATCAATAATATCGCATGCATCCATCAATTTTTCTTCATCCATATAGCGTTTTAGCCCATACTGCTCAATTACTTGATTCGCATTATCGTTATTAGGATCAAAAAAACCTACAATTTTAACGCCATTAATTTCTTTCCAATTGTTTAGGTGAAATTTCCCTAAATGTCCCACTCCAAATACCCCAACTCTAAGCATAGCATTTTATTTTCTAGTGATAAAGGTAGTTATTCAATCAAGCCAAAATTGAACTGTTGTGAACATGTGGAAAGTTTGCATTTAACAATAATTAGACATGACTAACTAATATATATTAATTAAATTAATATAAAAATTATTGAATAGTAGTATATAGTCTTAATCTGGTTCTTATATAATCCAATATATAGATATATATTCTTAAAATTGGATAAATTCTATAAATTGCATTGCGAAATATAAATAACAGACAAATTAGCTATGTATGTTATTTATACCTGATTCATAAATTAATACCCCTAAATGCTGCAGAATAACCAACTGAAGATCTATATCTTAGAGGATGACCGTTGGTATGGTGCTATACTTGAGCACCATTTATCTAATAATCCCAATTACAAAGTTTTTAAGTTTGAAAAAGAGCGTGATTTTTTTAACGCTATGTATGAAGTACCCGATGTAGTTACTTTAGATTATTCATTAAAAGAAATGGATGGGGGGCAAGTACTTCAAAAAATCAAAGAAATTAGTCCTACAACGGAAGTAATTATTATATCTGGTCAACGCGATGTTGCAACAGCCGTACAATTATTAAAAGCAGGGTCATTCGATTATATTGTTAAAGACGATGATACTATTGAGCGTTTATTGAATGTGATGCTTCATCTTCAAGAAATAAAGTACTTACAAAGAGAGGTGGATTATCTTAAAATAGCCCTAAAAGACAAATTCAATTACGCAAATTCAATTATAGGGCAAAGTGAAGCAATTTTTAAAGTACATTCATTAATTGAAAAAGCATCTAAAACAAATATTACAGTAAGTGTAAATGGTCAATCCGGAACTGGTAAGGAAATGGTGGCAAAAGCAATACACTATCATTCTAATAGACACCAACAACCATTTATTTCATTTAATGTTGCCTCATTACCCACAGATTTATTAGAAGCTGAGTTATTTGGGTATGAAAAAAACGCTTTTCCTGGTGCGATTGAAAAACGGGTAGGAAAATTTGAACAAGCAAATAAAGGAACATTATTTATTGAAGAAATTGCTGAGTTAGACTTATCTCTCCAAGCAAAACTATTAAGGGTGCTTCAAGAGAGAGAAATGGTTCGTTTGGGTAGTACGAAAATAATTCCTATTGATATTCGAATTATTGTTTCAACACAATTCAATTTACTAGAAGAAGTAAATGCCAAAAGATTTAGGGAAGACCTATACTATAGAATTCTTGGTTTAACGATTGAACTTCCACCACTACAAAATAGAGGCAATGATATATTAATATTAGCAAAATATTTTTCTGATAATTTTTGCTTAGATAATCAAATTCCAACAAAATCATTTTCGCCAGCTGCTTTTAAAAAATTACAAAACTATAGTTATCCTGGGAATGTTCGGGAATTAAAATCTGTTGTTGAACTAGCAGTAGTAATGTCGGATACAATTGTTATAGAGGAAAAGGACATTAATAATGAAATGACCAATAGTAATACTAGTACGCTATTGCAAACTGAGTCTACTTTGCGTGAATATGAGCTAAAAATTATTACACATTTTATGGAAAAATACAACCAAGATATATTAATGGTTGCCAAAAAATTAGGAATAGGAAAATCAACAATTTATAGACTTATTCAGAATGGAGAATTAAAACAAAAATAAATAATTGCAGAAAATTAGTTTTGATATAGACCAATGGAATCGATTATTTCCTTTTTTCATTTTAATTAATGAAGAGATGGATATAGTTGCTGTAGGGGATGCGCTCAACAAACTAATTCCTAAAAATATACAAAAAAAGTTTAGTAATATCTTTGAATTTAATCAACCTGATATTGAAGTAATAGATTTCAATAGTATTCGAGATGAAAATAACGAAATGGTTATTTTAAAATTACTTAATCAAGCAGATGGCGTATTATTAAGAGGTCAATTTGAATTTTTAACAGCGTCAAACCAAATTATATTTCTAGGAACCCCAGTAAAAGCATCTATTGACGAATTGTCAACAAGGCAATCCATGGTTGTTGGAAATCAGCAACTAGGTAGTGGATTAACGCTAACTACAATTTCGCAATCAGAAAGTATTGCTGAAAAAATTAGACAGTCAGAAGAGAGGTGGAAATTTGCGTTAGAGGGTTCTGGAGCAGGCATTTGGGAGTATAATTTTCAAACAGAAGCCTTGTTTTTTTCTGTTCAGTATGAAAAAATGCTTGGTTATACCAAAGATGAGTTAGAAAATAATTCAACCATTTGGCCTGCAATTATTCATCCCGATGATTTTAAACATTTTAAAGAATATGATTTAGAGTATGAACAAGGTATTCGAACTAGTCATAAAAAAGAATATAGAATTAAACGAAAAGATGGCACTTATATTTGGGTTTTAGATAGAGGGATGTTGATTAGTAAAACGAATGATGGTAGGTCTTTAAGATTAATTGGCACTCATACAGATATCACCGAAAAGAAATTGGCGGAAAATAAATTAGAAAGTCAACGTATTTTCTATGAACAAGTGTTAAATAAAATTCCATCAGATATTGTTGTGTTTGATAAGGATCATAGGTATTTATTCATCAATCCAATTGCCATTAAAGATCCTGAATTAAGAAAATGGATGATTGGAAAAAAAGACGAAGATTACTGCGCTTTAAGAAATAAGCCCGATCATATAGTAGAAGGTCGTAGAGGTATTTTTAATAAAGTGTTAGCATCTAATAAACTATATGCTTGGGAAGAAACATTGCAAAATGCTGAAAATGAAACAGAATATCATTTGCGTAATATGCTTCCTGTATTAGATAGTAATGGAGAAGTAGAAATGGTTATAGGATATGGGGTAAATATCAGTGAACGAAAAAAAATTGAAGAAAAAATTCGAATCAACGAAAAACGTTATCGAGATTTATTTAATTATAGTCAAGCATTAATTTGTACCCATGATAAAAATGGCATCATACTTTCGGTTAATCCATCAATCTGTGAGGCATTAGGCTATAGTAGGGATGAAATGGTGGGAAATTCTTTATTACAATTTGTTCCAATAAAATTAGAGGAATTTCAACAAACAGAATACTTTGATTTGCTTTGGGCAGAAGGTAAAAGAAATGGCGTGATACCTGCCATTCATAAAAATGGCAAAAAGATATTTTTATTGTTTCAGAACTATTTAGTGGAAGAAACGGGTGCAGAGCCTTATGTGATTGGTTTTGCGCAAGATATTACAGATAGAATTTATGCAGAAAAGGAATTGCAAATTGCTAAACTAAAAACCGAAGAAGTATCAAGAGCTAAAGAGATTTTTTTAGCAAATATGAGTCATGAAATTAGAACGCCTATGAATGGTATTTTAGGTGTAGCTAATTTATTGTCAAAAACTATTATGAACAGTCAACAGAATAGTTATTTGAAATTAATTAAAGAATCTGCTAATAACTTGTTGTTAATTGTAAATGATGTTTTAGATATTGAAAAAATTGGGTCTGGAAAAATTGAGTTTGAGCAATCTGCTTTTTTATTGTTCGAAAATTTACAAAAATCTATACAAGCATTTCAATATAAGGCAGAAGAAAAAGGCTTGCAACTTACTATTGATTGTAGTTTAAATAAGCATTTAGTTTTAATTGGTGATTCTTATAGGTTGCACCAGATACTAAATAATTTGTTGAATAATGCACTCAAGTTTACTTCTAAAGGGAGGGTGAGTTTGCAAGTATATAAAATTAGTTCTGAGGCTGATGCGCTAATCATAGGGTTTACAATAGAAGATACTGGAATTGGAATAGAGGCTAATAAATTAGAAACAGTTTTTGATCCTTTTGTTCAAGCATCTTCAGATACTACACGTAAGTTTGGCGGAACTGGTTTAGGATTATCTATATGTAAAAATTTAGTGGAAATGCAAGGGGGGAGCATTGCTGTAGACAGTGTATTAAATCAAGGCACTAAATTCCATTTTCAAATACCATATAAATTAGGCAATATTGAAATGGTTGCATTAGAAGATAAACTTCCGGATGATTATAAACAACTTGGAAATAAAAAGATATTAATTGTTGAAGACGTTGAATTGAACTATTTTATTGCATCACAAATATTAGAGTCTTGGGGAATGGAAGTTGCCATAGCAATAAATGGTGTTGAGGCTGTTGATATGGTTAAAAGTAGTTCTTTTGATTTAGTACTTATGGATATTCATATGCCTGAAATGGATGGAATTGAAGCAACACGTATTATTCGAAAGATGGAAGGTGAAAAATTCAATAAAATTCCTATTATAGCGCTTACAGCAAATGCATTAAAAGGAGACAATCAACTTTTCTTTGAAGTAGGAATGAACGATTACATTACAAAGCCTTTTACGGAAGAAAAATTATATACAGTAATTAGTAGATTTTTACAACCCTCAGATAAACCAATTTTTCAAAAAAAGAATGATATCATATTAGACAATAGCACTGAAATATTGCCATTTACTAATTCTTTGGATGAGGTGTTATTATATGATCTTACAATGGTAGAAGAGATTGGTAAAGACAATCCTAGTTTTTTACCAAAAATGGTTTTCTTGTTTTTAGATCAAGTTTCTGAAGACCTAATGAATATGAATCATGCAACAGTAGAACAAGATTGGATGACTGTTTCTAGATTAGCACATAGAATGAAGCCATCTATTGAAGGGATGGGTATTATTTCTTTAAGAGAATCAATAAAGACAGTAGAAAATAATACAAAAAAAATTGATACAATAGTACCGTCGCAAATAATTGACTTGGTTACTGAAATTACTGTTGTTTTGGAAAAAGTATTTGCACAATTACGTAAGGCTTTTATTGAAAAGCCTACCGATAATTGGTAGGTTGGTGTTATATTATAAAAATAGTTCTAAATTTTGAAGGTTCGTTAGAGTACTTGTATTTAATAAGGTTTCTGCGCATGCAGCAGTATGTGGTAATTCATATTTAAAGAAAAAATACATTGTATGGATTTTCCCTTCGTAGAAACTTCTTGAATTTGTTTTAAAATCTTCTATTGCAATTTTTTCTTTAGCAATATTGGCCATTTTTAACCACTGCCAAGCAATTACTATATAGCTAGCCATTTCCATAAAAACAGTTGCATCAGATAAATACCTTTCAATTTCTCCTTTTATAGCATATTGGTTTAAATGCAACAGTACTTTTTTCATGTCATTCAATTCTTTTGAAAGCATATCTGCGCTTGCTTTTAATTCGGTATTCAATTTTGC
>Ga0194060_10003787_pt1 | contig 10643 bp, 11 predicted proteins | sample SepL225m_MetaG_FD_163427 | JGI IMG/M metagenome (GOLD analysis project Ga0194060, IMG submission 163427) | Anoxic zone freshwater microbial communities from boreal shield lake in IISD Experimental Lakes Area, Ontario, Canada - Sep2016-L222-5m | ecosystem: Environmental > Aquatic > Freshwater >... | reverse complement strand
CATTGAGAAACGATTTCTTGCCTGACTGAACCGCACTTTTCAGCCGCAGGTATTCCTTTGAGCAGACAGCTACCCAATCCCGGTATTCGTTGCGGTCTCTCAGGGATGGAGTCCCATCGGCCGCCCCATCCAGCATATCGAGCTTATGGGCAAATTCATGGTAGACAACATTATGGCCCTGTTCCGGGTGGCGGCCGGAGCTCAGAACGGCGTCCCAGATGAGAATGAGCGGCCCTTGCTGGAAGGCTTGCCCGATAATTGGCTGGGCGCCCTCTAGGGGGGCTAGCGCAATTTCAAAATGACCGAGTTTTCTCTGCGGAGGAACAACCGTGGAGGGGTAAACCAGAATAGATGAAACGTTCCGGTAAAATTCATGCGGCAGGCCGAGCAGCAGCAGACACGCCTGGGCAGAGATGGTTACCCGGATTTCGTCGGTCAGTTCAAGCCCGCCGCAACCTTCCCAGTGTTTTTCCGCAATAAATATCTGGATGAGGGATTGGAGGTGAGCTTGTTCAGCGGCGTCCAGCATGCAATAGTGGGCGACATTCCTGCGGACGATCTCTTCCCAGACAGCGGCAAAGGGTAGTGCCGCAAGTTTCTTGCGCCGGATAGTGGACAGCCATTGAAACATTGATGCTCCTTGGTACAGCAATGCTCAAATCTCGGGACCGGACACTTTATTTTACCGTAATCAGCTCGACCTCAAAGATCAGCGCAGCATTGGGCCCGATGACGTTACCGGCTCCCCGTTCTCCATAGGCAAGATCTGACGGTATAAAAAGTTGCCATTTTGCGCCTTCCTTCATTAACTGCAGGGCTTCCGTCCAGCCCGGTATGACGCCATTGACCGGGAAGGTTGCCGGTTCACCGCGACGGTACGAGCTATCAAACTCTCTTCCATTAATGAGCGTACCCCGATAATGGACCGATACCGTGTCTGCCGCCTTGGGGCTTTTACCCTTCCCCTCGTTGATCACCTTGTATTGCAAGCCACTGGCAAGCGTTTTTACTCCGTCCTTCTTCTTGTTCTCACCCAAGAACAAAACTGCCTCTTCTTTGTTCTTCTCAGCCGATTTCTTCAGAGCTTCCGCATTTTTTTCAGCCAATTCCTTATTCAGTGCGGTCATAATTTCGCGGACTTCATCGTCGCTCAACAAGTGTTTGCCAACGGTGAAGGCGTCGGTAACTCCCTGCAGGAAAATGTTCGGGTTAATCTCAATCGACTGTTGTTTAAAGCTGTTTCCAATGTTCAGGCCCAAAGCATAGCTCAGTTTGTCGGCGCGCTCCTTTAACGCATCCTCCCCCCAAGCTAACGTTGCCATCGCCAAAATACTCAAACCTGCTGACAAAACGATCCGCGATTTCATGGCTGCTCCTCAATAGTTATCGGTAAAAACGTATTCTTTTCTGAGATTTTGAAGACTTCGTTGAGATTATCGGTGGTGATCTTGGCGATATCTTCTAAAGAATCAGCCCGCAGTTCGGCTACTTTTTCGGCAATCTCCCGCAACAGGGCAAGTTCCAACCCCTGGGAACGGGTGCGCCCCTCCCGGGTGTCCGTTTCGAGCAACAGCCTCTCCGCGGGTATGAGGCGTATGATTTCGGCTAGAGCATCCGTGGGCTTGGTGATGATCGTCGGCCCAATGGAAAGATAGAAGCCGAGCCGCAGCCAGTCGTCCAGGATCGCCGGACTACCCCGGAATCCTTGGATAATGGCCTGTTTTTCCCCAAGGCCGTTTCTCCGCACCGCCTCGAGGGTTTCCCGATGAGCGGCGCTGGTATGGATCACGACGGGAAGCGCCAGATCCCGTGCCAACTTAAGCTGCGCATCGAAGAGCGGTAACTGCAATTCCCGGGTTTCCGGGTGCTGGACGAAATCCAGGCCGATCTCGCCGATGCCTACAACCCGTTCCCGCAAAGCCAACTTGCGCAGAGAGCCCACCATGGCGTGCAGGCGATCGGCATAAAACGGATGGAGTCCGACAGTGGCCCAGATGAAGGGGTACTGCGCGGCAATCTCCAAGGATTTCTCTGAAGAGCGCAACGTGATACCATTGGCGATAATCCTGCCTACCCCCTTGGCCAAGCCACGCTGAATGAGCGCATCCAGGTCATCGGGCGCGTAGCTCTCCAAATGGGCATGGGCATCACTTAAAAAAAGTTCTTCCATAAGCATCATCGCAGGGGTTTCGGTGTTTCCCGCTACACTCCTTATTTTTTGGAAGAGTTATATGCAATCAATCTGCCGGTGTCAAGTCAATTAGGCCCCCTTTATTACCCAATTCATTACACTTGACAACGTGTCGGCGTACCGATTAACATGATGCGCCGCGATGGGATGCATGTCCCCGTGGATAAACTACGTTACGAGGAGGGGAATAGGATGGAACAGGAGAGGGAATATGGAAGCATTATCGTATCCAAAAAGGACCAGGTAGCGACAATCTCGTTTTTGACGCGCAGTAAGATCGGTGCGGGGAAGCCGATTCCCTGGGAGATATCGTCGGCATTAAACGATTTGCGGGAAGATATCGAGACCAGGGTTATTGTCTTTACCGGTGCGGAAGGCCATTTCAAAATACCGCGCCAGAAAGAAGTTTATCATCGAGAGGTGAACAACCCTGCGGATATCCTTACGAAGGATTGGTACGGCGGCATGGGGCTGATGAGATGCCTGATGACGATGGCGGACATTGAAAAACCGATTGTGGCCAAGGTAAACGGCGATGCGATCGGCTTCGGCCAGAGCCTTGCATTCGGGTCAGATTTTATTATTGCCCGGGAGGATGCCACATTTCTGGATCACCACATGGGAGGGACCTTTATGGCTGACTATGATGGAGAAGTAAAAGAAGGAGGCCATGATTTTTCCATTGTGCCGGGAGATGGCGGGGCCGCCCTGGTGCCGTTGCATATGAGTCCCTGCAAGGCAAAGGAATATTTAATGCTGGCTGAACCAATTACTGCGGCTGAGTTGGCCAGGTTGGGGATTATTAATTATGCCGTTCCCGCCGCGGAATTGGATGCAAAAGTAGATGCTTTTGTGAACCGGCTGTTATCAAAAGGCGCCTACGCTCTGGCTTGGACAAAGCGGGTCGTGAACAAACGCCTTATGCAGCACCTTATCCTCACGATGGATGCGGGTATCGCCTATGAACGGGTTAATTTTCTGCATTTGGAAAAGCTCGGAGGAGTAGAGAAAAAAACCTTCGCCTGATTGAGGCCTGCCGCAACATCTGCAATGCTGTCCACTCCGGGTGCCGTTTTCGCATTGACTCGGGGGACAGGCATTAGTCAGGGGGGCCCGTTAGCGCTATGCGCTCCTTCAATCGCTGAAAGCGTTCTTGCGTATAATGAAAAAATGCTTTGTATGCCTCGCACAGATAATTGTTTTTCCCCGGTAAGTGATAATGCTGACAGCCAAAATGACAGATGAAATTCCATTCACAGGCGTTGCATTCTGAGGTTTGCTCGCTTTTACGCTTGTTGAATGTCTGGGCCTGCCGGTTTTTCGCAATCTCCGGCAGCGGCGTTTTCAGCAGATTGCCGAGCCTCCAGTGATCTTCCACGAAAAAATCACAGGGATATACATCGCCATTATATTCAACCACCGCATAACTGCCGCAGCGGTTTTTGAATGCGCATATCTCCGGTTCTATTCCCAGATAGAGCGCCAGGATGTTCTCGAAGAGTCTTATGGAGGCGACAGGTTGACCGTTGTTATACCAGACATCGAAGAGGGTGCAGAGAAACTCCCGATAATCTTCTACACCCACCGAGAAATCCTTCACGGCCTGAGTATCTTGGTGAATCTCGACACAGGGAATAAACTGCAAACGGTAAAATCCCTTGCTGATGAAAAAATCATAGAGCTCCCGGGGCTTTTTCGCCGTCACGGTGTTCACTACCGTCAGGATGCTGAATTCCACCTCGTGCTCACGGAGAGTCTGAATTCCCCTCATCGTCCGCTGGAAGCTGTTCGTTGCATGCGGAGAATGGCGGTAGTGATTGTGATCGGCCTCCGGGCCATCAAGACTCACGCCGATAAAAAAATTATACCGCCGGAAGAATTTCGCCCACCTATTGTTCAGCAATATGCCGTTTGTCTGGAGGTTGTTACTGACCAACTGCCCGGAAAGGCCTGAGGATTGCTGATAGGCCACCACCCGTCTAAAAAAGTCGATACCAGCCAGAAGGGGCTCCCCCCCCTGCCATCCGAATGAGGCGCACCTCCCGGCTGATTTCATGTAATCGGATATCATGGTCTTGAGCGTCATATCGTCCATAATATGACGCTCTTCGGAACGATAGGGATCACCCGGCCGCCGGTAAAAGCAATAGGTGCATTGCATATTGCAGTCCGCCGATACGGGCTTGATCAACAGGCTGAGTGGGTCGGCCATTGAAAAACCTAGCCTTTTGGTACGGCCGATTTTAAATATTTTGCAAACCAATCCAGCGACCGTTGCCATGCGTCCTTGGCAGCCGCTGCATGGTGATTGGGACCTTCCCGGTGAAATGCATGGAGCGCATCGGGGTATATCTTGATGTCAAAGGTCTTGTTGTTCTTCTGTAATTCTTCCTCAAGTTTTTTCACGTCGTCAACCGGTATCCCGGCATCCGCCGCACCATAATTGCCGAGCAGGGGTGCGGTAAGTTGCGGCACAAATTCAATCGGTGACTTCGGCTGTAACGGGGTTATTTTATTGATCGGCTTGCCATAAAAGACCACGGCGGCCTGCAGATCTTTTCTCTGGGTAGCAAAGAGGAGGGAAAAGCGTCCGCCCATGCAGAACCCCATGCAGCCAATGGAATTGGTAAATACAACCGGTTGTTTTTTCAGATACTCGACACCCGCATTCAAATCATCCACTGCATCGGCATCCGATAGTTTGCCGAGAGCCTCAAGCGCCTCATCAGAACCGCCGGGGTAATCAGCTCCGAGACCGCGCGAAACAAGATTCACGCAAAGGCTTACATATCCCTCTTTTGCCAGATTTTTGGTAACATCTTTAAGGTAATCGGTGACGCCCTTGTTTTCATGTACCACCAGCACTCCCGGATAAGGGCCGTTGCCTTCCGGTCTGGATAGATACCCGCCTAGCGTTCCCCCCGTGCCTTCAAAATGAACATTTTCGGAAATCACATTTTGGTGTTGATTGCTGACATCCATTTAACCTCTCCTTTCCTGGGTAATATGAAAAAAATGCCGTTCCCCTGCCTTTGCGCTACATCGCTTTTTGACGGCGTAGTATAAGCAGAACAGATGTGTATGTCAATGAGATATTGGGAAAATAAAAAATTTCTTGACATGCAGGCCAAAAGGTGGTCGGTTTGCGGCCCTCTATCGAGGGCTATCATGCAAGCTTGTCCTGTCGGGGATGCATTCAAAAAACACCCCCGGTAAAAAAATAACGAGGTACGTGCCATGAAGAAGTTGCTCACCATCATTATCGCGGTCCTGTTTGCCCTTTCCCTGTCCGGCATTGCCATTTCAGCCGAAGAGTTTGCTCCTCCACGGGATACAGCCAAGGTTGAAAATAAAGTCCCCGTAAAAAAGAAGGCGAAGCGGGTAACGAAAGTCAAGAAAGTAAAAAAAATGAAGAAGGCAAAAAAGGTGCAAAAAGGACACAAGTCTGGGCCGGCCAGGAAATACTAATGCAGAGCAGATCATGGGTGATGTGAGAATTGCCGTCGTTGGTATTGGAGCAACAGGATCGGTATTGGGAGCCGCATTGCTCAGTAAACAGCCTGATACGGTGCTCGTCGTGCCAAGACAAACACTGAGAGAGAAGCTCTTGACAGCGGGGCTGCAGGTCAGCGGCTCCCTGTCGTACCGAACCACCGTTCAGCATGCTGTCGCCACGATTGCGCACCTGAAGACAATGGCCCCCGATGTTATTTTCCTGTGCACGAAGACCTTCAATCTGATTGATGTCCTTGAGGAAATAGCGAATATCTTCCAGCCGGGGATGAAGATCGTGAGTACGCACAACGGTCTTGGCACCGAGGATGTAATTGCCGATAGATTCGGGGCCGGAGCCGCCTTGCGGATGACTCTGAATTACGGCGCCTCCGTCAAGGGACCGGGCGAGGTTGAAACAGCATTTTTTAATAGGCCAAATCACCTGGGGGCGCTGACTGCGGATAATCGGGAAGTCGGCGTACAGATAGCAGATTTGCTTACCAGCTGCGGCCTGGACACCCAATGTGTCGATGACATCAAGCTCTCTGTCTGGAAAAAGATGGTCATGAAGTGTACCATGGCCCCCATCTGTGCAGTCACGAACAAGACCATCAAAGAAGCGCTGGACTTTCCTCCCACCCGAGAAGTCGCCGAGGTTTGCTTTCGGGAGGCGTTATCCGTCGCTCAGGCAATGGGCTATGAACTGGGGCCGGCATACCTCACGCAGGCAATGAGCTATCTGGAAAAGGTCGGTATCCACAAGGATTCCATGTGCCATGATATCGCTCACCGGAGACCGACCGAGATCGACTTCCTGGGAGGAAAGGTGGTTGAATATGCGCGCCTGACAGGTGTGCCAACGCCGTTTTACGTTGTCATGACCAACATGGTAAAAGCAATCGAAGACAATTTCGCTCGCTAACAGGAGCGGTCATTTGCCCGAGATTTTAGCCCAGGCATCGCGCAACGTGACCGTGCGGTTAAAGACAAGGGTTTGGGCGGTCGAATCAACAGTATCCGCGCAGAAATAGCCTAGCCTCTCAAATTGGAAACGGGACCCCGGTGCAGAGGCGGCTAGGCTGGGTTCCAGACGGCATGAGGTGAGCATCTCCAGCGATTGCGGATTAAGGTGCTCCGTCAGATCTGATCCATTCTCCAGAGGATTGGCAACACGAAAGAGCCGGTCGTAAAGACGCACCTCGGCGGGTAAGGCGTGTGCCGCCGAGACCCAGTGGATGGTGGCGTCGACCTTCCGGCCATCGGGAGCGAACCCGCTGCGCGTCTCCGGATCATAGGTGCAATGCACTTCAGTCACCTCTCCCGTATCAGAATTTTTGACAACCCCTACGCACTTGACAAAGTAGCCATAGCGCAAACGTACTTCCCGGCCCACCGCCAACCGATAATATTTTTTGGGGGGATTTTCCTGAAAATCATCCTGTTCGATGTACAGCACCCGGGAGAAGGGTACTTTTCTGGTGCCCATGCCGGCATTCTGGGGGTGATAGGCGCACTCGAGCTCTTCCACCTGGCCTTCCGGGTAATTATCGATCACCACGGTGAGCGGTCGCAGCACCGCCAGCACGCGCGGCGCATAAGCATTCAAGCTCTCCCGGACGCAGTTTTCCAATAAGGCAATATCGATCATGCTGTCATTTTTCGCAACGCCGATCCGCTCACAAAAGTCGCGGATCGCCGCAGGGGTGAATCCACGCCGGCGCATTCCCGCCAGCGTGGGCAGCTGCGGATCATCCCAACCGCCGACCAGGCCTTGTTCCACCAATTCGATCAGTTTGCGCTTACTCAACACCGTGAAAGTGAGGTTGAGACGCGCAAACTCGATCTGCTGCGGCCGGTCTGCTACGTGCAATGCGGCCAGAAACCAATCATACAGCGGGCGGTTGTTCTCAAATTCCAGGGTACAAAGAGAATGGGTGATCCGTTCAAGGGAATCGGAGAGGCAATGGGCAAAATCATACATCGGATAGATGCACCACTGGTCGCCCGTGCGATAGTGGCTCTCTTTCTTAATACGGTAAATGACCGGGTCCCGCAGGGTGATGTTGGGAGAGGCCATGTCAATCCTGGCCCTCAGAACGCGTGTCCCCTCCTCAAATTCTCCGGCCCGCATGCGTTGGAACATATCCAGATTTTCGGCCACCGACCGGTTTCGATAGGGGCTTTCCCGGCCTGGTTCCGTCAAGGTGCCACGGTAGGCGCGCATCTCGTCGGCAGTTAATTCGCAGACAAAGGCCTTGTCAGCACGGATCAGCTGCACGGCATACTGGTAGAGTTGTTCATAATAATCGGAGGCATGGTGCAAACGATCTTGCCAGTCGAAGCCCAGCCATTGCACATCACTGATGATTGCATCGGAATATTCCTTGCTTTCTCCGCTGGGATCGGTGTCGTCCAAGCGCAAATTGCAGGTGCCCCCATATTGCGCGGCAATGCCGAAATTGAGGCAGATGGACTTGGCGTGTCCGATATGGAGATAACCATTCGGCTCGGGAGGAAAGCGTGTCGCCACTCTTCCTTGATGCTTGTTCGCCCTTAAGTCTGTCTCGATAATATCCCTGATAAAATCAGCGGGAAGTGATGCTACGGTTTGCGTCATATATCTCAACCTTTCAATGATTTTGAATTCATGCAATGGTTGCTGCGTATTGATTGTACCACAGGTATCGTCGGAATGTCGCCATTTTTATTCTTTCTGTTACCGTTACTCTCGCCACTAAATGCCACGTATGCAGTAAATTATTCTTGACAACTGTCACAATTTATAATTTACTTCACAACTTACATCGGGAATCAACATTTGATGGAAATGGGGTGGATATGAAGATTAACATCATAACCATACCCGAAGAGGGGTTAAGTGTTCAGTTTTCCCTGGTCGGGGCGCTGTTGCCCGGCCTCAGCGCGGAGACCAGACAAGCCGCTTTTACCTTGGAGAAGGTTGATGTTACCGGATCGATCAGAAGATATCGGCAGAGCCTTTTTTTCACCGGCCACCTGGATACCGAGCTGAAAACAACTTGCGCCCGTTGCCTGGAGGAGGCACAGTTGTCTGTCCAGGTTGACTTCAGGTATACTTTGCTGCCCGCGCCAGGGGCAGGCAAAGACGAGATCGAGCTCCAGACGGAAGATTTGGAAATAGCCCATTATGACGGGGAAATTATCGATTTGGACCCACTGATCGCGGAGCAGGTCCTGCTGCAGATACCGATGAAGATCCTCTGCCGGGAATCGTGCCGGGGCCTCTGCCTTCAATGCGGAACCAATCTGAATTTGGGCGGTTGCGATTGCAGTAAAGATGTTATTGACCCACGCTGGGCAGGATTAAAAAGTATCAAGATGTAACTAATTCCAGAGAGGCCGGAGAGGCCGGGAGAAAATTGAAAGGAAAGAAATATGGCAAATCCCGTAAAAAGACATTCCAGAACAAGGCGCAACATGAGGCGAGCTCACGACTTTCTGACGGCGCCCACAGCCAATGCCTGCCCCCAATGCGGACAGGCAAAGCTATCCCATCGTGCCTGCGCCAACTGCGGCACCTATAAAGGCCGGGAAGTCTTGCCCTTAGACAAGACCGCCTGAACCGCTTGCAGGAAGGCAAGCCACCCCGGCAGCAACAACTCCATGGCCGGGCGGCCGCTGGTCAGATCGTAAATAGTACCGGCGGGCAGGCGGCACCCCCTGACACCACGATATGCAACGGAAAACGAAAATAGCTCTCATTACCGGATCTTCAAGGGGCATTGGCAGGGCTGTAGCCATGAAACTTGCAGAGGCCGGTATTTTTGTATATATAAACTATCGTGCACAGGTGGTAGCGGCCGAGCAGACCCTGAAGGACATAGAAAGCGCTGGCGGCGCTGGTTCCCTTTGTCCTTTCGACGTGGGGAACCGTATGGCCGTCCAAAACGCCATAGCGCAGATTCTGCAGGAACAAGGCCGGCTCGACATTCTGGTCAATAACGCCGGCGTGGTGAAAAGCGGCTTGATCGCCCGGACGAAAGAGGCAGATTGGGACAGATTGGTGGATACCAATCTGAAAGGTATCTTTAACTGCTGTCAAGCTGTCAGCCGCCCCATGATCAAGCAGAGGTGGGGTCGCATCGTCAACGTCACTTCCGTGGTTGCTGAAGCCGGCAATGCCGGACAAGTGGCTTACGCCGCTGCTAAGGCAGGCATTTCGGGGTTGACCAAATCCCTGGCCCGGGAACTGGGCAGCAGGAATGTCTGCGTCAATGCCGTTTCACCGGGCCTGATCGAAACGGACATGATGGCCGTTTTGACAAACCAGGCACAAGAACAGATCAGGGCACAGATCCCCCTGGGGAGAGCAGGCAAACCAGACGATGTGGCGGGGGCAGTGGCTTTTTTGGTCTCGCCCCAGGCAGACTATATCACCGGTCAGGTCATACGAATCAATGGCGGACTTTACATGTGAGGGGGAGAATGGAACTCGAAGAAAAGGTCATCGAACTAATTATTGAGCAGCTCAGTGTGACCAGAGAGCAATGCGTACCCGAGGCTTCCTTTATCAATGATCTGGGAGCCGATTCCCTGGATTTGATGGAGCTGATCATGGAAATGGAAGAGCAGTACGGGGTCTCGATTCCTGATGAAGAACTGCAGAAGATCCGCACCATTCAGAATGTGATAGATTTTCTGCGCAAAGGTGGCGCGGCCTAACACCATGACCGGGGAGACGATTTAACAATTGCGGCGGCGGGTTGTCATAACGGGCCTCGGTGCGGTTACACCACTGGGCAATACGGTAGCGGAGACTTGGGAGGCATCCTGTGCGGGCCGCTCCGGGATCGGACCGATCACGAAATTCGACAACAGCCTCTTTGCCACCCGAATTGCCGGTGAGATAAAAAACTTCGACCCGCTGGCTTTTGTCAACAAAAAGGAACTGCGCCGCCTTGATGATTTTATCATCTAC
>Ga0194060_10003786_pt1 | contig 10643 bp, 9 predicted proteins | sample SepL225m_MetaG_FD_163427 | JGI IMG/M metagenome (GOLD analysis project Ga0194060, IMG submission 163427) | Anoxic zone freshwater microbial communities from boreal shield lake in IISD Experimental Lakes Area, Ontario, Canada - Sep2016-L222-5m | ecosystem: Environmental > Aquatic > Freshwater >... | reverse complement strand
GGCTGGGGGGGTAGAGTCCGTATTTACCGTGCTGGCGATGTACCACCAGAAGAGTCCACCGACCATCAATTTGCTGAATCAGGATCCAGAGTGCGATCTGGATTACTGCGCCAACGTCGCGCGTGACATGCGCATTGACGTGGCGGTTAAGAACAATTTCGGGTTTGGTGGAACCAACGGCACCCTGGTCTTCAAACGCGTTTGATTGACGCGTGACCGATTCGCGCCTTCCATGCACCGTGCACCAGCGGTTCATTTCCCGGTAAAACGTTCATGGTGGCACGCGTTCGGCATCGCTGTACTTTGGGGCTGGGGCCTGGTTGCGGCAGTCGCCTTTTTGCTCACTCAAAGAGCCACACCAATACTTTGGGTGATCTGGAGCCTGGGCATCGTTTTAAGTATTCTTCTGGCTGTTCGCGGGTGGTATCGGTCAGTTCCGGGCGTGCTGCATTGGGATGGCCAATGCTGGCGTTGGGATGGAATCTCTGATGGGACTGTTTGCCGTTTGCACCTGCACCTGGATTTGCAGCGCGTGATGCTGGTCTCTCTTGTCGATGGCTCTGGGCATACCACATGGTTGTGGCTGGAAAGGGCGACGGATAGCGCAGGTTGGAATGGCGTGCGTCGTGCCGTGATTTCGGGACAAGTCCGGAACGAAGCGCAGGATGAAGCAGATGTACTTCCGCTGGGAGCGGAGGAACCATGAAAGAGGATTTCCCGCAAAGCACGCACGCCTCGGATCTGGTGCTGGTGGAGCGTACTCTGGGTGGCGATCAGCGCGCATACAGCTTACTGGTGCTGAAATACCAGCGACGCATTCAGCGCCTGATCGGACGGATGGTGCGGGATGTTGACCTGGTCGAAGACATCGCGCAGGAAACCTTCATTCGTGCATACCGTGCGCTTCATCAGTTCCGGGGTGACTCTCAGTTCTACACTTGGCTGTATCGGATCGCGGTCAATACCGCGAAAAAATTCCTGCTCGAACTCAAGCGAGATCCCACTGTCTCGGGAAGTTTTATGGCCAGCGAAGAAGAAGATGAAACTTCCTGGCAGAAAAGCGAACCAAGGTCTGATGAAACCCCTGAAACGGTGTTGGCTGCCAAAGAAATTGCTGCGGTGGTCAATGCGGCGATGGATGAATTGGCAGACGATTTGAAAGAGGCAATAGTTCTGCGGGAGATAGAAGGCTTGAGTTACGAGGAAATTTCGCTGGCCATGGACTGCCCTATTGGGACCGTGCGTTCGCGGATTTTTCGGGCGCGCGAGGCAATTTCTGCGAGGATCAAGCCATTGCTGGACAAACAAACCAGCAAGCGCTGGTAAGAGGGAAGCATATGAAACCTGCAGCTGCAATTTCGGATGAATACATTTCTGCGATGGCGGATGGCCATTTGGATAGCTCTGAACTAGGGACGGCCTTGAACTCGTTTAACGCAGACGAGCAGCGTATGAGAACCTGGCATGCATACCATGTAGTGGGAGATGTATTGCGAAGTGCGGAACTGGCCCCTCTTGGCAGTGACTTTGATTTTCTGGAAAAACTGGAGAAGCGCTTGTCGTTGGAACCGGCAAACTGGTCCACCGCGAATGGCGTGCTTTCGCAAGGACATTCGTTGATCCGGGCTCGTGTCGGGAAATCAAGCGCAAATGCACCTGTATTGCGATGGAAGCTCGTTTCAGGGTTGGCCTGCACTGCATTGGTCGGCACCTTGGCTATCGGCCAGTGGAATCGATTTGACTCTGCGGCGAACCAGCACCTTTCGACTTTGGCACCAGTCGCAGTGCAACCGACCACACCCGTGCAGCTGGGGGACGCCAACTCCCAGGCCATGATTCGCGATCCGGTGCTGGATAGCTTGCTTGCTGCACACCACCAGTTGGGCGGACACTCTGCCTTGCAGAGACCTAGTGGTTTCTTGCGAAATGCAACCTATGAGGGAACGTCGCGATGAAGCTTTTCTCGCGTGCCCGGATGGGAGTCTTGGCTGCATTGGTTGTGTGCCTGACATCAGGCTGGACCGGTGCACAGCCGATTGCATCCAAGGACACAAGTGTCAACGGATGGTTGATGCATGTGCATGATGCTTCACGGCACCGTGCCTACACCGGAACGTTTGTGGTTTCTGCAGGTGGCAGTATGGCAAGCGCCAAAATCTGGCATGCCTGCGAGGGGGATCAACAAATTGAAAGAGTGGAGTCACTCAGCGGAACGCCCCGATCGACCTTTCGCCGTAACGATCGGGTGATCACTTTCTTTCCAGAGTCACGGATAGCGGTAGCGGAGACCCGTGACTCACTCGGGATTTTTCCAGGTATTCTCAAAGCGAATGAATCCGCGATCAACGATTACTACCAGCTTAAGCGGCTGGGACTTGAGCGCATCGCCGGATTCGAGGCGGAGTTGGTCCAGTTGACTCCCAACGACAATTTACGATACGGGTACCGTGTGTGGAGTGAAAAGCGCACCGGACTGGTCATGCAGTTGCAGACCCTGGACCTGGATGGGCGCGTACTGGAGCAGGCGGCTTTTTCCGAGCTGAGGTTGGACGCGACAGTCAGTGTGGGCAAACTCCATCAAATGATGGGCAATACCGAAGGCTACCGGGTGGAACGACTGGAGTTGCAGAAAGTCAACCCTGAGGCACGGGGTTGGGTTGTGCAAAAGGTGGTTTCTGGTTTTAGGCCCATGGGATGCTATGGTCGAACCGGGCCCCCTGCAGCCGGGATTTCTGCACGCAACGAGGGGGTAATTCAATGGATTTTTTCCGATGGATTGGCTACCGTATCGCTGTTTGTGGAGGCCTTCGATGGCAAGCGCCATGGTCGTGAAGGCTATACCGACATGGGCGGGTCGACCCACACACTCACGCGCCGCATAGACGACTGGTGGGCCACGGTTGTCGGTGAAGTACCTGTTTCCACGTTGATGACATTCGCAATGTCTCTTGAACGAAAAAAATGAATCCCCAGCTACCTATTTTTTTATCGGACTAAATTCCATGACACTTCAAGCGTTGAAACCACTACGTTACCTATGCTTTGCAGTGGCGCTGACTGGTGCCACAACGATGGCGCTTCTTCCCGCTCAAACTGTCCATGCCCAGGCGCGTGCCTTGCCAGACTTCACCGACCTGGTTGATCTGGTGGGGCCGTCCGTGGTCAACATTCGAACCATGGAGAAGGTCAGCGCCCGCGCCGGGCAGGGCCTTCCAGGAGGCGATGAGGACATGCTGGAGTTCTTCCGGCGCTTTGGTTTGCCTATTCCCAATGTGCCGGGCCATCCTCGACAGACACCCCGACCGAACAGACCTCAGCAGGAGGAAGAACAACCGCGCGGTGTGGGTTCCGGTTTTGTGCTGACTACGGACGGCTTCATCATGACCAATGCCCACGTAGTTGACGGGGCGGATGAGGTGCTGGTTACGCTGACGGACAAGCGCGAGTTCAAAGCCAAGATTATTGGGGCAGACAAACGGACCGATGTCGCCGTGGTCAAGATCGAAGCCTCCGGTTTGCCGGCGGTGAAAGTGGGCGATGTCAGCAAGCTGCGGGTTGGCGAATGGGTGATGGCCATTGGATCGCCGTTTGGGTTGGAGAACACCGTCACTGCGGGGATCGTGAGCGCCAAACAGCGCGACACCGGCGACTATTTGCCTTTCATCCAGACTGACGTTGCCATCAACCCGGGGAACTCGGGCGGACCTCTGATCAATATGCGTGGCGAGGTGGTGGGCATCAACAGCCAGATTTACTCCCGCTCCGGAGGGTTTATGGGGATTTCTTTTGCCATCCCGATGGACGAGGCCGTACGCGTGAGCGAACAACTGCGTAGCTCCGGGCGTGTTTCGCGCGGACGCATCGGGGTGCAGATTGAACAGGTCAGCAAAGAGGTGGCAGAGTCCATTGGTCTGGGTAAGCCCATGGGTGCCCTGGTGCGCGGCGTTGAAGCGGGCGCTCCGGCCGAGAAGGCTGGTGTGGAGGCTGGGGACATTATCACCAGGTTCGATGGCAAGGCGATTGACAAGTCCAGTGACCTGCCTCGTATCGTTGGCAGCACCAAGCCTGGCAACAAGAGCACGGTCACAGTGTTCCGCCGCGGTTCAACCAAGGAACTTAGCATCACCATTGCCGAGGTGGAAGCCGACAAGTCGGCAGCCAAGTCTTCGGCCAAAGAGGAGAAGCCCAAGGCCTCTTCGGCTGCACAGGCCTTTGGACTTGCCGTCAGCGAAGTGACTGATGCGCAGCGCAAGGAATTGAAGATAAAGGGGGGCGTAAAAGTCGAGGCTGCCACCGAGGCCGCGGCGCGAGCCGGCTTGCGTGAAGGAGATATCATTCTTGCGGTGGCCAATATCGAGGTCAACGGTATCAAGGACTTCGAGACGGTTCTTGCAAAGTTTGACAAGAGCAAGCCCCTGAACGTGCTATTCAGACGCGATGAATGGACTCAGTACGCTGTCATCCGGATCAACCGATGAAGCCAGTCAAAGTAAAAATGACCCCAGTTCGTTGTTGGCTTTGTGGTCTTTTTTATGAATTTAATAGCAGACTTTTTTTCATTTGCGGCGATGCATATGTAAGTATGTAAGCGCTAACGTAGCGAATGAGTTTGAAGTTTGGTTAGAATGCAGGCCTTCTGAGCATCATTATGGATATATGGACTACCAATTAGTCCACCATATGGAATGGTTTTAAGTAGCCCACAGTGGATCAACAGATCACCCACAAGTTGTCCATATGAAGCCCGCTAATTTTGTTAATAACCTGTGTATAAAATTTCTGTTGCTGCCTTGCAACTTCTTAACAATGCGATTTTTGGTGCTTTGCAAAAGCAACTTTTTGCCTACAATGAAGTTCCAACCTTCGCAGTTGCCAATGATTGTTGGTTCAGGGCGCGTCGTTTAACGACGCGCCCTTTTTTCTTTTCCCTTCGTTTTAATTCAAGCACTTAAGCGTTTCCGTTGATGAATCACATCAGAAATTTTTCAATCATTGCCCACATCGATCACGGCAAATCTACGCTCGCTGACCGTCTCATCCAACGTTGTGGTGGGCTCGAAGCGCGAGAGATGGAGGCGCAAGTTCTTGACTCGATGGATATTGAAAAAGAGCGTGGGATAACCATCAAGGCGCAGACCGCTGCGCTCAAGTACACGGCGAAGGACGGGCAGATCTACAACCTGAATTTGATCGACACGCCGGGGCATGTCGACTTCTCTTACGAGGTAAGCCGTTCGCTATCGGCGTGCGAAGGTGCATTGTTGGTGGTGGATGCATCGCAAGGGGTTGAAGCACAGACGGTTGCAAACTGCTACACGGCACTCGACCTTGGCGTGGAAGTTGTCCCTGTGCTGAACAAAATGGATTTACCCAATGCCGACCCCGACAATGCACGTACCGAGATCGAGGACGTGATTGGGTTAGATGCCACGGAGGCAATTCCGTGTTCAGCCAAGTCGGGCATGGGCATTGAGGAGATTCTGGAAGCCATTGTGGCGAAGATTCCTGCACCCAGAGGAGATCCCACGGCCCCGCTGCGTGCCATGATCATTGATAGCTGGTTTGACAGTTACGTCGGTGTGGTGATGCTGGTGCGCGTGGTGGACGGGCGTCTGGCCAAGGGTGAACGCATCAAGATGATGGCCACTGGGGCCACTTACAACGCCGACAATCTGGGCGTGTTCACGCCCGCGACCCAACCGCGTGAGTCCCTGGAAGCTGGAGAAGTAGGATTCATCATCGCCGGAATCAAGGAATTGCAGGCGGCCAAGGTGGGCGACACCGTGACACTGATCAAACCGGGTACGGGTGGTGCAGCGTTCACGGCCGCAGAGGCCCTACCGGGGTTCAAGGAAATTCAGCCCCAGGTGTTTGCCGGTTTGTACCCTACCGAGGCCAGCGAGTACGACTCGCTGCGGGATTCGCTGGAAAAGCTCAAGCTCAATGATGCCTCGTTACATTACGAACCAGAGGTTTCTCAGGCACTTGGCTTCGGGTTTCGCTGTGGTTTCTTGGGTCTGCTGCACATGGAAATTGTGCAGGAGCGACTGGAGCGCGAGTTCGATCAGGACTTGATCACTACCGCACCCAGTGTGGTGTACCAAGTGATGAAAGCGGATGGCGAGGTCATGATGGTGGAGAACCCTTCCAAGATGCCTGACCAGGGACGGCTGGAAGAAATTCGTGAACCCATCGTCACGGTGCATCTTTACATGCCACAGGAATATGTGGGTGTGGTGATGACGCTGGCGAACCAAAAGCGTGGCATGCAGATGAACATGGCGTATAAGGGCCGGCAGGTGGTACTAACCTACGATATGCCTTTGGGTGAGATCGTGCTGGACTTCTTTGACAAGCTCAAAAGCGTTAGCCGCGGTTACGCTTCCATGGACTATGAATTCAAGGAATACCGAGCATCCGATGTAGTGAAGGTGGACATTTTGCTCAATGGGGAACGGGTTGATGCGCTTTCCATCATCGTGCACCGGTCACAGTCGCAATACCGGGGGCGGGCGGTGGTAGCCAAGATGCGCGAGATCATTTCGCGTCAGATGTACGATGTTGCAATTCAGGCAGCGATTGGAGCCAATATCATTGCGCGTGAGACAATCAAGGCTCTGCGCAAAAACGTTCTCGCCAAGTGCTACGGTGGCGATATATCGCGCAAGAAGAAGCTCCTTGAGAAACAAAAAGCAGGCAAAAAGCGCATGAAGCAGATTGGATCCGTGGAAGTTCCCCAAGAGGCATTTCTAGCAATTTTGCAGGTGGAAGATTGATCGCCGCGGGGCAGTCCCTGGGCGTGGGAGTACCTATTTGATGCAGGCGATTACTTCGGCTGTTCTGGCAGCATTCGTCCTTTATGCGGGCTCCTGGTACCTTGGAATGATAGAAGGCAACTTCGCATTGCTGCTGTTCATGGCCACCGTGGTGACCGGCGTGTACTGGTTGGCCGAGCGTTTCTATTTCTTGCCGCAACGCCAGCAGGCTGCGCGCACGCTGGAGGCCAACGACTCCAAACGTCGCCAAGATCTGGACAAACTCGGCATCAGCCAGGCAGATGGGAATGTTTCCGAAGCGAAAGCACGGTTGCTCATGCAACCTTGGTGGCTGGACTGGACGGCGGGGCTGTTCCCAGTGATCATCGCGGTTTTTTTCTTGCGCTCCTTTTTGTTTGAACCGTTCAAGATTCCGTCCGGGTCCATGGTTCCTACCTTGCTGGTGGGGGACCTGATTCTGGTGAATAAATTCACCTACGGGTTGCGCCTTCCAGTACTCAACATCAAAATCTCCGAAGGCAACAAGCCGCAACCTGGGGATGTGATGGTTTTCCGTTATCCGCCCAAGCCCAGCCTCGATTACATCAAGCGGGTCGTGGGTGTTCCTGGTGACACCGTGGCCTATCTCAACAAGCGTTTGACGATCAACGGCAAGTCGGTAGCCACGACCGGTCTTCCCGAGTTTTTTGATGAAGAACATATGCGCTACTTCAAACAATTTGAAGAGCAGATTGGCGACAAGAAGCACCGTTTGCTCAACGATGACGACCGGCCGGCGTTTGTTCCAGGTGCCGATAATTTTGCGGGACGTGACGCTTGCAGCTACACCGTCGAAGGCGTAACCTGTAGAGTCCCTGACGGGCACTATTTCATGATGGGCGACAATCGCGATAATTCACTTGATTCTCGCTATTGGGGCTTTGTACCCGAGAAAAATATTGTGGGCAAAGCGTTTTTTGTCTGGATGAATTTTGGCAGTCTCAAGCGCATTGGGTCTTTTGATTGATAGGGGGACGACACATGGCATTGCAACGTAAATCGCGTCAACGTGGTATTTCTTTCATTGGTTTGGTCTTTACCGCTTCCGTGCTTGCGATGGCTGGTGTCGTCGCGGCCCAGGTCTTTCCGACGCTGGTCGAACTTCAGGCGATCAACAAAGCGGTGAACAAAGCTGCGACCGAAGGTACGACCGTTGCTGATGTGCGAATGTTATTTGACAAGGCCGCAGCCATCGACGATATCAAGTCCATTTCGGGCAAGGACATCATCGTGACCAAAGAGTCCGACAAGGTGGTAGTGAGTTTCGAGTACCAGCGTGAAATTCACCTCACTGGGCCGGCGTTTCTCACGCTCAAGTACGCCGGCCGCTCCAAATAACGTGATCGATGGCCTGGTCGAGTTGCAACGACGCTTGCAACACGAATTCTCCAATGCTTCCCTGCTGCGCCAGGCCCTGACCCACCGCAGTTTCTCGTCAGACCATAACGAACGCCTAGAGTTTCTGGGCGACTCGGTTCTCAACTTGACAATATCTGACCTGCTTTATTCCCGCTTGGACTCACTGCCCGAGGGAGATTTGTCGCGGGTCCGTGCCAACCTGGTAAAGAAGGACACTTTGTACCAACTCGCCCTGGATCTGAAGTTGCCTGAAGTTCTCAAAGTGGGTGAGGGTGCCGTGAATACGGGCGTGCAGAAGCGACCGAATGCGTTATCCGATGCGCTTGAGGCCGTTATTGGGGCGGTGTACCTGGACGCTGGGTTTGCGGCTGCACAAGCCTTGGTGCACCGGTTGTTCAATGCGGTGGAAATCAATCCGCAAATGGAAGCCATTGGAAGGGATCCAAAAACGGAACTGCAAGAGTGGCTTCAAGGGCGAAAGATGAAACTGCCGGTCTACAAGGTGGTCGGTACCCTGGGTGCGGCGCACAAGCAAAGCTTTGATGTGGAATGTGAAATTCCTGAACTGCGGTTGGCAGAACGTGGTATCGGTGGTTCGCGCCGGTCCGGCGAGCAGGCCGCAGCCGCTGCGATGCTGCAAACACTGAAATCGAAGGCCAGGTAATTCCTATGATTGCTCCTAAAAAAGTAGCTGAACACGCAGGTTCCATGGGCGCTACAGGCATGAATGAGCCTCAAGCCGATCTGGACAGCATGCTGGAGGGTTTGCTCAAGAGTACGCCCAAACTCAATGCACCCGGCACCACTGCGGACGGCCAGCGTTGTGGTCTGGTGGCGATTGTGGGTAAACCCAATGTGGGCAAGTCCACCCTGCTCAATGCCCTGGTAGGTCAGAAGATCAGCATCACGTCGCGCAAGGCACAAACCACGCGCCATCGAATCACTGGTATGCACACGCGGGGTGCTACGCAGTTCGTGTTTGTCGACACGCCAGGGTTTCAGACCCTGCACGCCAACGCGTTGAACAAGTCGCTCAACAAGACGGTGCAAGGGGCAGTGGCGGATGTGGATCTGATTCTGTTTGTAGTGGAAGCGGGTAGCTTCACTCCGGCGGACGCGCGGGTGTTGGCCTTGCTGGGCGAGGACATTCCTACGCTGCTCATCGCCAATAAGCTCGACAATGTGCACCGCCGCGGCGACATCGCGCCCTGGCTGCAGACCATGCAGGGCAAATACGACTTTGCCGAGTTTGTTCCCATGTCAGCCAAGAGCGCCAAGGACATTGAGCGGTTGATGGGGATCTGCGAAAAATTCCTGCCTGTGCAAGCCTGGTGGTACGCCGAGGATGAACTCACCGACCGTAGCGAAAAATTCCTGGCGAGTGAACTGGTACGTGAGAAATTGTTTCGTCTGACGGGCTATGAACTGCCGTACACATCGACCGTTGTAATCGACAGGTTCGAAGAAGAGCCACCACAGAAGAAGGGCCAAAAGCGTCTACTGCGCATCGCTGCCACGATTGTGGTGGAGCGCGATGGCCACAAGGCCATGGTGATCGGCGACAAGGGCGAGCGCATCAAGCGCATCGGCATGGAGACCCGGGTCGAACTGGAGAAACTGGCAGACGCCAAGGTATTCCTGGAGTTGTGGGTGAAGGTGCGATCCGGTTGGGCCGACGACGAAGCGCGGGTGCGCAGCTTCGGCTACGAGTAATGTCTCCTCTACGTTTGTCACTGCGTGTACTGCACTTTCCCCCGAGGGGGCCCAGGCTTGCCTGGGGCGACCCGGCGCTGGCCTGAGGGCGCTGTGGCGACCAAGCGCATCTCGGATGAGCCGGCTTTTGTGCTGCATCGTTACGACTGGAGCGAATCCAGTCTGATCCTGGAAGTGTTCACCCGCGCGCATGGGCGTATTGCACTGGTGGCCAAGGGTGCCAAGCGGCCCAGTTCCAGTTTCCGTCCGGTGCTGCTACCGCTGCAACCCCTTCACTTGGCATTTGGAGGGGATGCAGAAATTCGCACGCTCAAGGCCGCCGAGTGGCAGGGCGGGCACGTCATGCCCACGGGCGATGCGCTGCTATCGGGTTATTACCTTAATGAACTGCTACTGACCTTGTTGGCGCGTGACGATCCGCATCCCGGCCTCTTTGATATTTATGCCAATGTCGTGCAAGTGTTGGCCAGCGAGCACGGCGAAGCGCTGCAGGCGGCCTTGCGTACGTTCGAGCTCTTGTTGCTGCGGGAAATTGGTCTGCTTCCGGTGCTTAACCAGCAGACCATGACGCTGGGGGGACTGCAGGACGACACCCGCTATTGCCTGGTACCAGAGGGCGGATTGCGACAGTCGGGACAGGAGGACCGTGCCAGCATTGCGGGTGGTCAATGGTTGATGTTGCAGGCTGCGCTGCACGATGACGCACCCTTTACCGCCACACTGCGTGCCTGCGCTTCGGTGCAGGCCGAGCTCAAA
>Ga0194060_10003785_pt1 | contig 10644 bp, 10 predicted proteins | sample SepL225m_MetaG_FD_163427 | JGI IMG/M metagenome (GOLD analysis project Ga0194060, IMG submission 163427) | Anoxic zone freshwater microbial communities from boreal shield lake in IISD Experimental Lakes Area, Ontario, Canada - Sep2016-L222-5m | ecosystem: Environmental > Aquatic > Freshwater >... | reverse complement strand
CACATCGACAAACCCGATGAGTCCGCCGTCGGGAAGCGGCCAATAGGCGAAGCCGAGGTTGATTGAAATGCCGCGGGCCCTTTCTTCCGGCAGGCGATCCATATCCACCCCGGTGAGGGTCTTCACGAGCAAAGTCTTGCCGTGATCGATGTGGCCGGCCGTGGCTACGATCATGGTCTCGGGGGCGGGAAATCTGTCACTGCAGGGATTCGAGGGTCTTTCGCGCGGCCATTGCGGCTGCTTTTCCATCGGCCACGGCCGCGGCCACATTGCGCGCCGATCCGCCTCTTATGTCGCCGGCAGCAAAAATGCCGGGAACATCGGTCGCGAACTGCTCGTTCACCGCAATGTGGCCCGAATCGTCGAGCGCGAGGATGCCTTCGAGATAACCGGTCGCAGGCGCATAGCCGACGTGAACCAGCACCCCGTAGACCTCCAGCGCCTCCCGTTTGCCCGTAGCAGAGTTCTCGATCACGAGCGCTGTCACGCCTTGTTCGCCCAGAATCTCAATTGGCCTTTCGTTGCAGCGAATTACCAGCTTCGGGTCGGCCAATGCACGCGTCTGCAACACCGGCTTTGCGGTGGGTTCCGCCTGCGCTTCGATGACCAAGACTTTCGACGCAAACCGCCCCAGGTACATGGCTTCGATCAACCCGGCATCACCTCCGCCGCATACCGCCACCACATGGTCCCGGTACAGCCCGGCGTCGCACATAGCGCAATGAATCATGCCCTTGCCCTGCAGGTCTTCCTCCCCTGGCACCCCGAGCTTCTTCGAATACAAGCCGGCCGCTTGAATTACCACGGAAGACGTATGCGCCGTCCCGTCTGCGCACGTAACCGATATGCAACTGGAGTAGCGCTCGATTTCCACAACTTCCGCCAATTCCATCTCGACACCGGATTGTGCGGCCTGTTGCACCATATCCGAGGCGAGCATGGCCCCCGCCATCTTTTCGCCCGGGCGCGGGTAGCCGATTATCCACTCGATATTGATGACAGGCCCGCCGAACGATTCCTTCTCCAGCAGCAGCACACGGTACTTGGCCCGCGCCAGTTCGATGCCCGCGGACAGCCCGGCAGGGCCGCCACCAATTACTATTGCGTCGTAATCCATTGAGTATCTTTCCTTTGCCTTCGCGCGCCCGATCCGACTGACCGCTTGCGGCTCCGTTCGTCTCCCGCATCAATCGACCTGCCACCTATCATAATTGATCCCCGCCACCCGTTCAGGCACAAATCCCACTGGATAAACTGGCCGCTTGACAGGGCAGCGAGGCTGCGTGTCTACTTGACGCAGGCCTAATGCAGGCAATCAGCCGCAATCGATAATTTCAGGGGAGGTGAGCATATGAACACCAGCGCAGACAACCGTGGCGCAGAGTACGAAGTCTTGAGTCCATGGGCAGATGCTGATCCAGTGCCCTTGCGAGGGATCACACCTCGTCCTGCAGATCTCGCCGGCAAGACGATAGGCCTGTTTTCCAATAGAAAGAGGGCCGCTTTGCTTACCCTGGGCGCAGTGGAAACCGAATTGCTGGAGAAATTCCCCGCGACAAAGACTTCCTGGTATGAGTGCAGCACGATCAACACGCCCGAGATGCTCACCGAAGGCAAGGCCAAGTTCGAAGCATGGGTGGCCGGCGTTGACGCTGTGGTGCTCTCGGTAGCTGACTGAGGCTCATGCACTAAGTTCCTCGTGCACGATGCAATATCCGTTGAGGACTTGCATCGGCCCGCCGTAGTACTGGCAAACGAGGGCTTTGTGACGGACGGGCGGTCTGCCGCGTCTAACAAGGGGATGCCGATGGTTCGCATCGTGCAGGAAACGGTCCCCTGTGAATGCAACCTCAAGGATGAGGCCGACGCCGGAATTCGTTCGGCGATGGCCCAAATTATTGATGCGTTGACCAAACCTCTCTCCCCCGAGGAGCAGGCGCCGAAGAGGAAGGAAAAGGGAACGGCCTCCAGAGTCGCGTTCAAAGGCCAGTTGGAGGAATTCAACCGCTTTTTCTATAAGCGGGGTTGGGGCGACGGTTTGCCTCTTCTGCCCCCGACCGAGGCTGCAGTGAGGGAAATGCTGGCCGGGACCGATCTGCCGCCGGACCATGTCGTTGGCAAGGTCGTGCCGCGCCAGGGCAAGGCAACGGTGGAGAAAATCGCCATCAATGCCGTCATGGCTGGCGCCCTGCCTACGCACATGCCCATCTTGATCGCTTGCACGGAGGCTCTCGCAGATCCGCGTGCCCATTTGGGCGCCTACGGCACGAGCACCGGTTCATGGATGCCGTTCTGGATCGTCAACGGGCCGGTGCGCAACGACGCGCTGGTGAACTGCAGTTCCGGTGCGATGAACCCGGGAAACATCGCAAATGCCGCGATCGGTCGAACCATGGGCCTCATCGTCAAGAACATCGGCGGCGCGCGCAAGGCAATCGAAGACATGGGCGTATATGGCAATCCGGGAAAGTACTCCTGCGTAGCCGGGGAGAACGAAGAGATGAGCCCGTGGGAACCGCTTCATGTCGAGCAGGGATTGGCGAAGGAAGACAGCGCCGTGACGCTGTTCTTTCCGAATTGCTATTCCCAGATCTGGCAGTACGGCTCCGATGACAAGGGCATACTCAATACGCTGATCTACAATCTGCCGCCGGGAAGAAGCGGCCTCACCTGCCTATTGATGACGCCGACGCAGGCGAAGACGCTGTCGCAGAAGGGTTGGACCAAGTCGATGGTCCGCAAGTACGTCTATGAGTACGGACGTGTTCCTGCGTACCGGCACCCGGTCTTCCATGACGGCGGCGGCTGGACCGGCCGAAGTCCGGAGACCGTTTCACCGGGCGCCATGGATGCGGTCGCCATCGTGCCGAGCACGGAGCACATCCGGGTCCTGGTCTTGGGCGGTCCGGGGGCGTTCATGGGACTTGCGTGCGGCGGCGGCTTGCCGGGCGGGGCGTTCGTGACCAAGAAGATCAGCCTGCCATCGGGCTGGGGCAAATTGGTTGCAAAATACAAGAACCTCGTCCCGACGTACGAAAGGTATTAGGCGCAAGATCGACCGATTCGAGTTCGACCGCGCCATCGGTCCCAAATAAGGAGGAGATGTAATGAAGTTCGTTCGCGGCTTCGCCGGCGTGCTCGGCCTGTGCGTGTTGGCGTTACTTGTGGTTGCGCCAGTGGCAGCGCAAAATTACCCCAAAGGCACAGTCAAATGGGTTGTGCCCTTTCCTCCCGGCGGCCCGACCGATGTGGTCGGGCGCATCGTCGCGCAACAACTACAGGAGGCTTGGGGCCAACCGGTCGTAGTCGAAAACAAGCCGGGCGCGGGCACCATGATTGGAACTGATGCCGTGGCCAAGTCGGCGCCCGACGGACAGACGATAGGCATGGTGATCACGGCGCACATGATCAACCCGGCGTTAAACGCAGCCACGATCCCCTACGACACGCTTAAGGATCTCACGCATGTTACGCAGATGGTCGCGCAACACGTGGTGCTGGTTGCGAATACCAAGGTGCCTTTCAATACAGTGCGAGAAATGATCGCATACGCGAAAGCCCACCCTGGGAAGCTTACTTATGCCTCGCCCGGTGCCGGGACCGGAACACATCTTGCAGGCGAAATGCTGAAAATCGAGGCCGGCATCGACATGGTGCACGTCCCCTACAAGGGGAGCAGTCCCGCCCAGATGGACCTCGTGGCCGGGCGCGTGGACTTGATGTTCGATGTGTATCACTCGGCAAAGCAACTGGTCGAACAGGGAAAGCTCAAAGTCATCGCGCTTACTAGCGATACCCAGCCGGTAAACATCCGGGGCTACCCGCTGGTCGCTGACACGATTCCCGGGTTCAATGTATCCAGCCTTTTCGGGCTCGTTGTGCGCGCCGGCACGCCACGCTCGATCATCGACAAGATTCAGGAAGACACGGCAAGGGTTCTCAACAAGCCGGAAGTCAAGGTGCGGCTGGAGGGCCTGGGCGTTGAAGTCGTCGGTTCCACACCGGAACAGTTTGAACATTTCGTTCGCACCGAGCTCGCAAAGTGGGCGAAAGTGATCAAGGCGAGCAACATCAAGAGCGACTGACACCGGTCATAGACCAATGTCCGCGGGCCGGCATGCATTGAGCCATGCGGCAAGGGAAGCGAGATGACCGGATTTATTGCTTTGTTTTCAGAGAAGGGGGGTCGCTTCCTCTGCCCATTGTCCGGCAACCGCAAGCGCAACGTCGAGCGTCGCCGCCGCCTGGCCGAATGATATTTTCCACAATGACGCATTCTGTGACAACGCACGCGCCAGCACGAAATTGGCAATTACAGATAGCGCGACCAGAGCACGGGCACGCGCGGACACCTTCAACGCGTCCAGTCGGTCGATATCGTGATGCAGTCGTACCGCGGCCGCTATTTCATCGGAAAGCCCCCATTGCTCCACCAGCGAGGAGCTGACTGTCGGGTGATCCAATACGTGATCATGCCGCTCTGCCGATGCGGCATCCGGCGCTGAAGCACATTCCCATCATCATGGTCACTTCAAGGTCGACGCGAGAAGATGTCATGCGGGCCCTTGCTGCCGGAGCCAACGGCTACATTACGAAGCCGGTAGAGTTCGAGTCGCCACTGGCAAGCATCAAGGCCGTCTTGGGCATTGGCCTTGAACCAAAGCCACGGACTTGAGCCTGCTTGTACGGGCGCCTAGTGTCCCGGGGCCCGACGGCAATCGCGCACCCCTGCCCCCCCCAAGGCGTCAGGCGGCTGGGATCCACAGCGTTACAGTTGTGCCAACGCCCGCTTCGCTTGCAAGGGTGGCGCTGCCGCCGTGCAGTTGGATGATTTCGCGCACGATGGTCATTCCCAACCCGGTGCCGGGAATCTTGCCCGAGGTATCGGCGCGGTAGAAGCGCTCGCCGACGCGCGCGAGTTGCTCGGGCGTCATGCCGATGCCGTGATCGGTGATGCGGACGCAAGCACCGCCCGCGGATTCGGCCGGTTCGATTTCGACGCCGCTTCCGGGCCGGGAATACTTGTACGCATTGGAGAGCACGTTGCTCACCGCCTGGGTTAGCTTCCCTCGATCGGCGCGCACCCAGAGCGGGCCGTCGGGCGCCGGCAGTGCGGGTGCCGTGCGGCCCTCTGGCGTCCCGAATCCGGCGGCAATCTCGCGCAGCAGTTCGCACAGATCGACGCGCTCGATGGTGAAGTCCTTGCCGCGCCGCTCTTCGATGCGCACGAGGTCGAGCAGTTCGTTCAGTATGGACACCGTGAGCTTGGACTGTCTCACGATCGTGCCCAGAAATTCGCGCCGGTCCGCCTCCCCGAAATCGCGCTCCAGCATCAGTTCGGCGAAGCCGTAGATGGTGGTCATCGGCGTGCGCAACTCGTGCGCAGCGGTGGAGAGAAATTCGCTCTTCATTTGGTCGACTTCGGTCTCATGGGTAACGTCGCGAAAATAGAGGATCTGCGATACGGTCGCGGTCTCGGAGAGGCGGATGGCGCACTCGAGCACACGCCTGCTTGCACCGCCGATCTCGATGCGCTGCCGCTGTTCGTTCTGGTTGCCCCGAGCGGAAACCCCGGAAGTCTGCGCCCCGCGCACCGCCGCCACGCCGGGGAAGCGCGCCTCATTGGTGCAGACGAGCGCCAAGCGCGCGGAGAATTCCGCTTCATCCAGCCCCGCTATCTGCGGCCCTTGCAAGCCGGTCAGGCGCGCAATGGCGGGGCTGGCGTACACGACGCGGCGGTTTCTATCGAAGGAGACGAAACCGTCCGGACTGAGCTCGAAAATCGTATTCAGTTGCGCCACGCGCTCGCGGACCTCCGCGGTGAGTTCAGCGGCTATGCGCATGGCGTTGACCCGCGTGTTGATCACCGACAGCATCAGCCAAAATAGCAGGCCGCTCAGCGCAATACCGCCGAGCAGGGTCGACCAGGCGGGCATGTAGCTGATGCCCGACGCTGCCTGCGTCTGGTCAAACGCCAGCAGCCACTGGTGGCCGTTGAAGCCGATCCTGCGCTGCTGGTGGAACAGCGAATGCTGCTCGAAGGCCTGCTCGAACCGGCTGTCGAAGAGCAGGGCGGCGGGCGTTGCATCGGCGCCGTCATAGATGTGCAAATCGATGGCGTTTCTCATCTCGCCCACCCGGTCGCCGAGCATGCCGAGCATCAGATCGCTCATGCGGTACGGACTGTAAGTCCAACCGATCAGCGCCGTCCGCCGCCGCTCAGGCGAGTCCACCGAAGCGCCGTTGCGGTAGACCGGAACATACATGAGGGTGCCCGCCTGGACGTCGGTGCGCGTCTCCTGCACCAGTTCAACTTTCCCCGACAGTGCCGCGTCGCCGCTGTCGCGCGCCTGCTCCATGGCCGCTCGCCTGATCGGCTCGGAGTACATGTCGAAGCCAAAGGCGCGCAGGTTGCGGTCGCGGAAGGGCTCCAGGTAGATAATGGAAGTCGTGACGGCGCGTTCGCCTGCCGGGCGTACGCTGTATTGGGGAAAGCCTTCGCCGCGGATACGGCCGATGTGCGCTTCGAGCCGCCCGGGCGGGATGACTTGCGCAAAACCGATCCCTTGCACCCCGGGGATGCTTACTTCGGCGCGCAGTTTCTCCACGTAAGCTTGCCACGCTCCACGGGTCACCGTGCCCGATGCGGCGAACAGACCGGCGGCGCCGCGAAGAATCAGCGCGTAGGCGCCGAGGCGTTCCTGAATTTGCAGGGTGATCTGATCGCAACTGAGGGCAAACTGGCGCACCGCCATTTTCTCGATATCCTGCCTGACCAGATGGCTGGCAAGAATGCTCGCCAGCATCCCGGCGCCCAAGACAATCCAGGCGGGCCAGGTCTTGCGAGTAGCTTGAAGCCAGGCGATCACGCCTGTTCGTCCAGGGCTGCGCTGGTCAACGCACCTGCGTCAAGCGAAACGAGCAGCGAGACTGCCGAGAGCAATAGCCATTGTGCGAAAGGCTTTCTCACATTCAGTCTTTGCCCAATGCTCATGGCAGTCACGCGGGGCGTACCCCGGCGGCGAACACCGTCGAGGCAAGCCGTGTTTTGCCGTGGAAATCGGATGGCTCGGGTTCGTGCACTCTGGTTCAGTCCTCGACGCAATCGCAGGCCCCTTGCCCACAGACGGCCGCCTGCTCCGCTTCATTCATCAACAGCCGATACCACACTTCATTGGAATTATCAGCCCGGTGCGAGGCGGACCCTATCAGAAATGGTCCAATCTCGTGTAGGAATCCGTGGCGACGTGCTGTAGGACGATTCTTACACGCGTCCGGCTTTCGCCCGAAGAAGCGCATGCATGGCCGATCGGCGCCATAATCAGCATGGGGCCGTGCTGGGAGAGGGGGCCTCGTAGACGCTGGGGAGGCGCTGCCAGAGCGTCTTCAGGAACCGGACGCTCGTTCTTCGCTGGTAGCCGCGTCCGGAATGGATCGAGGCGGTGAGTGCTCGTTCTCGAGAAGGTGCTTCCTGCCGCGCATTTCAACAGCCGGCGAGCGCTCAAATGAAACGCAATAAATCTCAACTATTTCTTCATTGCTTTGCGATTCAGTGCGGCGCTATTCTTTGATCGATGCATAGACAGAAGAGGCGTGCCTGGAGTGCCCGTCGAACTGACGATGGGAGAGCGCTTGGGCGCGTTAGTTAAACCACGGCCGGTCAATGTCAACAGCGCGGAAAATATCCTGCCGCTCGTGGAAGACATGTCGAATACGCACCAGAACGGCCGGGTGAGCATTGCACTTTTCTGCAACAAGAGCAACGCGCTCAGGGTGCTTTACTTTGCCAATGTGACGCCCAATGTCGGAAGACTCGCCAGCGTGATCGGCAGCATTATCTACGGAACGTCCTTGCCGTGCCGCGTGATTCGCATGCTCAGAGGTGATTTCCGATGTCTGAACCGGTGTAACGGGAAACTGCAGATGATGAACTCCGCCAAACGGACAGGCTGGCCCCGCCCATGACCGTGAATTCGGAAATGTTCAGCCAGGCGCTGCCGGCACCGCCTTTGAAGGCGCGGGGCGAAACATCTGCCCCGGCCCGCGGCGGGACGAGTTCCAAACCGCAGAGCGACATGCACGCCCTGCCTGGCGCCGATGACATCGACTGGGTCGGCCTGGGCAAGGTATTGCGCGAAGCGCGGGAATCGTGCCACGGCTCCCATGAGGGCGCAGCGGACAAGTTATGCTTGTCTGGAAAGCAGATTCGCGCGCTGGAATGCGGTTCGGTCGCTCCGTTTCCCGGCGCCACGGTCCGATCATGGTGCGCTCGCCGCTACGCGACATTGCTCGGGCTGGATTGGGATCAACTCGCGCAATCCCTGCGTAGCGAAGAACCCGACGCCGCCATCGGAACGACCAGTCCCCCAACGTCAAGCCCGGTGGAACCCGTCTCCGGCGCCGCAAGCGCGCAATTCCGGTTTGGCTTGCTGCTGGGCGCGGTTGTATTGACGTTCATCACTGTGATCGCGATCAGCGGCAATGGTTGAACGCGATAGCAAGCCGAAGGCGACGATGGGACGCCGCAATAAGAAAAAGGGGTGCGAGCCACAACCCGAGGATGCGGAAAATCCTGAAGAAGTGTTCGAGTGCGTGGTCAACTTGGCGGGGCGGTTTCGGGATGCTATCAAGAGTATTGCGCTTTCATGCAACGAGGGCACCGCGGACAGCATTCTTTGCTCGGTCAATGTAAAGGCCGATGCGCTAAAAATCGCCAATGCGATTGGCGGTGGTGCCTTGGGATCTTTTTTGTACCGCGAGATTCGTCCGGTGCGAAGCAATTTTCTTTGCATGAAGCGTCAGGACGGAAAGCTCCAATCGAACTCCTGCAGTTGCGGTGGTGGCGTGGCGCAACCATGACGTGCATACCCCCGGGCCCCAGACATTCTCGACAGATGCGGCGCCCGCTTCGTGGCCGCGTCATTCCCGACCTGCTCAAGCGTGTGGCAAACCGCAAATGACGGCCTGTCTTCGACTGCCGGGAACGATCGATGAAGCTGTCGATCTCCTGCTCAAGCAAGTGCCCCTCTCCGCGAGAGCGGAAATTGCATTGATGTCGGACGACTATCTGATCTGGTTGCATATGGACTATGGCAACTTTATTCGGAATGCCTTTGGCCTTTCCACAGGCAATCGGGCGCTGATGGCGGCGACTGGTCGACAAACCGCCGACGACGCATCGTGGGTGGTCATTGAGGCGCTGTGGCGGCGCCTGAAGTCGGAAATGCATATGGTCAACGGCATTCATGCTTGAGACCGCGTACATCCACGCCTGTGGCTGTCGGACTGTGTCCCAATTGTCCGTGGTGCTTTCCGGTTCGTGAAAAAAGGCGGATCCTTTGTTCTGGAAAAGTAAGGGCACGAGATATTCGCAGATGCGCACCGACGTCCTGATCGGCGCCGGCGTCCGCGTCGAAGGCAATATTACCTTCACAGGTTCAGGTGTTTTGCGCATTCAAGGGGACGCCCTTGGCGACGTCTCGTGCGACGTTGATTCCAACGGAGCGATTGTCGTTGGAGAGTCAGGAAATATTACAGGCACGATCAAGGCCCCGCACATCGTTGTAAATGGTCACGTTTATGGGCCAATACATTCATCGAAGTCTGTTGAAATTCAGCCGGGCGGCCATGTTGTAGGCGATGCCTTCTACCAGACCATTGTTATCCATGCGGGTGGAGTCATCGAAGGAGCGCTGACTCCGAGAGCTTTGGTAGATCTGGATCAGGTAAGGCAGAAAAATCGATTCCAAGAGAAGGGACTGCCGGCAGCCAATGAACACGACAGCCAACCCGCCAACGCAGCGCCGGCCGACCGTACGTTTGGGAGGCGCTTCGGGGGTGCGCGCAAGCTCGGCGGGGCCGCTACGCTGCTCTTCGCCATAATCGCGGTCGTGTTTGCGAACCAAGAACCGGCGCCCATTGCTCAACCAGCCGCTGACGTCGCGCCCAAGGCCAATTCCACCGCGAAAAAGGCCTCGGCGGCCCGATCTGCGCCCTTGGGAAGTGTTGGGCGACAGGACAGTCCAGCAGCCATTTTCCCTGCGCCGAACTCGGACGCGGACACCGAAAGTGCTGTTCAAGCGACCCATCCAAACAGTCCCCTTATGGATCAAGAAAATGTGGTCGCGGTACAAGGGGTCAATCCACGCAAGCCAGCGAAATATTTGCTGGTGATTAGCAAAAGCCCGTCCGTCCTGTACAAAAAGAACCGGCAGGATCCCGCAGATGGCAAGCGCATCGATATTTCTCAAGGGGCGACGGAAAGTATTGCGATTGCCAAGGACGAAATATTGCGGGTCGCGAACGGTCGAGACATTGAAATTTTCTTTCAGGGCCGGAAGGTGGCGCCGAAAACCATCGGAAGCGGCGCCTGGATGAGTTTCGTTCCTCAATCGCTTTGAGTGGCAAGGGAAGAAAGCCAGTCTGTAACCGTGGGACTGGAGCGCACAAGCAATCCCGCGGTTACTTACCCCCCGGCCCCGCCGGGCCGGAAGGATGGTTTCTTGGGAAAGCTGGCCGCCGACATTCGGTCTTCTTGATAATTATCATGCCGGGATTCCAGGGGTGGCGCATATTCTAGTTTCGTTCAAAGAGTTTTTCCTCCTCCTCCCCGACTTTGAACGTCTCGGCCCAGCGCAAAACAAT
>Ga0194060_10003784_pt1 | contig 10645 bp, 10 predicted proteins | sample SepL225m_MetaG_FD_163427 | JGI IMG/M metagenome (GOLD analysis project Ga0194060, IMG submission 163427) | Anoxic zone freshwater microbial communities from boreal shield lake in IISD Experimental Lakes Area, Ontario, Canada - Sep2016-L222-5m | ecosystem: Environmental > Aquatic > Freshwater >... | reverse complement strand
GCGGTGAAATGGCTATGGATAACTCCCCTACGTTTTAGAGATGGAATAGTGGACAATTCATTTGCTACAAAACCGGACAAGTCTATTTGTTGACAACAGTAAGTCCGCTCATCACCCCTATAATCCCTTCCCCTTCAAAATTACCTTAACCCCCCGCCCGATGATCTTCAAATCCAGCCACAACAGCCCCAGTCCAGACAGCTTCAGATATTGGTCGGCGTATTCATATTCATAGATGGGGCTGCCAAACTCCGGCGTGCCTTTCAACAGGTGCCCCAGCCCCAGCAATCCGCCTTTCAGCAGATAGCGGGTCACATTGCCCTGTTTCAGATCACGCTCATAATGATGAACTGCCAGGGGGCGCGGTCCGGCAAAACCCATATCGCCTTTCAAGATGCTGTAGAATTGCGGCAACTCATCCAAATAAAATTTCTTAACAAAATTAACCAATCCCGCTCATCCTGCGCCTGTCGAAGGATGCCGACCCTCATTCCACCTATGATCTCCCATGCAATACCTGCCTAACCTTCTCCTTTAATACCCAATAAACAAAGACAGGCGCCGATACAAACATTCTTCTCCACACCCGTTGCGGTTCCCGGATCAGCCTGGGCAGCCATTCAAGGCCGAGCTTTTGCAGTAATGGTGATGCCCTTCTCTTGGTGCCGGCGTAGTAATCAAATACAGCGCCGATAGCCGCCATAAAGGGGAAGGTTGTTTTTCCTGCTTGGGGGCAGTCATGCCGACCCAAAGCACATCCGGTTTTGCTTCATTGGTCAGAAAACAAGGAATTGCCCGATCTTCCTCAGTGGCTTCAAGTAGGTGGTCCATGGATACGGCTTTAGCCCGTTCACTTCCCACGCCTTCCGATCCATGCGGTTCGCCTTGATTCGATTGTCTAACGAGGCATTGCTTGTTCCGGCTGTGCGCATTTTAACGAGAATTTCAGGAATGTACGCGGTAGTGATTTTGTATTTAACAAGGAATCGCAGCATCAATTCGTAATCCGCAGCGGAGCCGAGATCAAGGTTGAACATACCATATTTTTCATATACCGAACGCCGGACAAAAAAAGTCGGATGCGGTGGCATCCAACCCCAGTAAAAGCTTCTGTCGTTAAAAGCGCCTGATTTCCAATCGCGAAATATTTTCGAAGTATCCGCAGGGTTAACGTATACAAGGTCACCGTAGCATGACGCTACGCCGCTGTGAGAGAATATTTCAGCCACTTTGGACAGAACAGAGGAGTCAGCATAGTAATCATCAGAATTCAAAATACCGATTATGTCCCCGGTGGCAAGGGAAATGCCCTTGTTCATCGCATCGTAGATGCCATGATCCGGTTCGGATACAATCCTCGTAACATGTTCATAGGACTTAATAACATCCAACACCCCGTCAGTTGAACCGCCGTCAATAATGACATGCTCGACTTCGCCATGCTGCGTTTTGACACTGTTCAGGCAATCGCGGATAGTTGAAAGGCTGTTTAAGGTAGCAGTTATAATGGAAACCGAACAATTCATTTGATGATTCATGTTACTGATAGTCTAAATATTATAGAGGTAAGCCCTTCCGGCGAAGCTTCATCTCCTTAACCTTGCAATCTATCATGTATTCATAAATTGCCCTGAGCATGCAGTATGTCAATCCTGGGCTTCCATCAAGAAAGCCACGGCGGATAAAATATAGGGCAAAGAACATAAGAATCGGCCTTCCCGGCAATGAATACACAAAAGACTTTATCGCCTTGCGCCTTTCAACGGGGTCAGACTGAACCAAATCGCCGAAGGTCACAGCATTTACTTCACGGCTTGAAGATGCAGCAGCTTCCATCGTAGAATATCTGTTATGTTTTTCAAACCATGCGTGAAAACCCTTATTAAACGGATAATGAAGCAGGTGATGCTCCAAATAGGCGATTTCTCCGTCTGTATGATATTCCTCGTTAATGGCGCGTTCGACGCGGACATGGCCGACCCGTGCCAAGCGTCCAAACCACGTGGGATATCCGCTGCTGTGGCGAATCCACTTATTAAAAAAGTAGTCTTTACGGCGCATCCTATACAAACATATCTCTGGTTTCACATGATCGAGAACCAACTTTATTTCCGAAGCCAAATCTGGTGATACCTCTTCATCGGCGTCAACCATCAAAACCCATGGGTTTTTATATTGAATATCATTAAGCCCATAATTTCTCTGATTTGCATAATCATCGAACGGCCTCTCAATGAACCGAACACCGTATTCATTGGCAATATGAACCGTTCTATCCGCACTGTTGGAATCCAGAACAACTACATCATCACACCAGCTAAGTGAATCTAAGCATCTTCGCAGATTGCTTTCTTCGTTCAAAGTCAGTATTAACACCGATGTATTCAAGGGAAGAGACCTTTCAATTCTCTAATTTTTGATTCTGGATCATTTGCCCATCCGGTTTTTGCAAGAAAGTATATGCCAGGGGGTAAAGAAGTTAACTGATGGTGTTGATTAACTTTTCAATTTTGGCGACAATATTAAGTCCAGAGCTCAGTTACTTGCTTTTAAGGTGCATTACTCATTAGCCTTTTCTTAATAAACTTAGCAGGGTTCCCGGCAACTATGTCCCATGGGCCAACATCTTTTGTCAGGACAGCTCGTGCGCCAACGACCGCCCAGTCGCCTACAGTCACGCCAGGGCCAACAAAGGCATCTGCACAAATCCAAACCTGACTTCCAATAGTGATAGGAATTTTCAATAATACTAGCAACGGGTCTCGATAGTCGTGTGTGCCGGCACAGAGGTGTGCCCGGTGGGAAATGGTTGCTCTCTCGCCAATGGTAATTTTACCAAGGTTGTAAATTAATGCATTTTCACCAATGCTTGACCAGTCACCTATTTCGAGATTCCAAGGCATATAAATAATTGCTGAGTTATAGATGAAGACCTCTTTACCTACGTGTGCACCAAATAAACGAAGGAGCATCCGGCGCCAGCCGAAGCAAATGCGGGGGCTGAAACGAAAAAAGGGTAACGCAATCGCCCAAAGTACCCTCATCCATTGTTCTTTGCTGCTATACTTTACTGCGCGGCGGTTGGCATTTACATCAAGTGCCTGGTCAGGCATCTTTCCTCCATCATGCATAAGGAGCAATATATAGTCATGTCAAATATGAAATATCGTAAAAGGAATGTGCAATATGAGAATTCAACGCTACCAAATATGTGAAATAGGGGTACACGTAATTTCCCTTTTAATAAAATACTACGGAGGATGTATGCTTACTGGCTTTGGACTATGGCCCAGAACCCAAGAATAAACATCGGCCATGTCTTTTCCGACTTTTTCCCACGAATAGCAATTCTCAACCAACATGCGGCCTCGCTTCCCCATATCGGATCGCGCCTTGTCCGATAAAGAGATAGCCTCCCGCAGTGCCTGAACCAACGGCGTCACGCCGATTTCGACCCACCAGCCACAACTATGGGTAATCAGCTCTTGCCATGGGGTTCCGGTTGTCGTTATCACCGGCACGGCACAGGCAAGCGCTTCGGCTATGACGATGCCGAAGTTTTCAGAAAATGAGGGTAAGACAAACAGGTCAGCATGATAATACAGATCCCACTTTGTAATATCATCAACAGGACCGATAAATTCGAAAAACTCCTGCATATCAGCGTTGCGAATTGCCTCTTCGACTTCGTGTTTATGATCGGCCTCATCAGGGCCAGCAATAACTATCCGCCAACCTGGTGCCTTGATTTGCTGCCAGGCACTGACAAGATTAAGTAAACCCTTTTTTTTATGAATACGTGAAAGGAAAAGGATTGTTCTCGTACCTGTTTCCGATAATTTACGCACTGGTATAGGTGGGACATCAACTCCGTTAGGAATAATAGCTACAGGTTTATGAATTAATTCCCGCACTCTATCAGCTTCCTGCTGAGACGTGACATGGATAAGATCAGCAGTATCAAGGTCACGTTTCTGATAGAGTCGCCATGCGATCTTCTTTTTGAGTGAATTGTGGTTCATCGGCCATGGTTCGAGCATGCCACGGGGGGTAATGATCAAAGGTGTCTTGCTTTTTCTGGCTACTTCTACCGCACCATGGTTATTCAGCAACCAGATACCCTGATCGTGAATGATCGACTTGTTGGGATGTTCCTTCACCTGAGTTGCAAGGTCTCTGCATAAGCGATCGATTGCCTTCAGCTTGCTGAGAACTGTTCCAGTATGTGAATATAACTCGAGTGCATAACCATCATCTTCAACACGGACTGCTGTATTTCCGATTGATTTCAGTCTAACAGCAATATCCAGCTGTGCAAGCTGGCGCGCCAGATTTGGGACAGATCGGGACGGCCCGCCTGCAGCCGGATCGATACTCGCGATTGTAATAAATATATTCAAGTTCTCTTCAGGCACGGTAAAGTCCCCTTACTGCGTACGTGCGTACCGATTCTGGTACGAATAGACGATCTTCGCCCACGGTCGCAATCCCCGCTCGCACTGAGTCGCACCATTTGACTCCATAAGCCAATCCGATACAGGTATGGAAAAGCCTGACTTTTCCCTGGAAATGATCGCCTTAGGTAATCTGTTTCGCGGCAGATCCGCCATGAACTGTTTGTTCCCGGCGCAGACAGAATCCACAGAGGCAATCAACGGCAAGATTCCTGAGATAAATTGTATGTCCACGAGAGGCGTACGTATCTCTAGGGAATGCGCCATGCTGGCCCAGTCTGAGTCCCGGAGCAGTTGATTCAACAGATAGAACTTAAATTCCATGGCTGCAACCCTAAATTGCGGCTTAGTAATATCGCCAACGGTTTCTTGCAAGATTTCTAGGGTATGCAGATCCTGCCAACCCTCGCGTACCATGTCGGGGTCAAGCACCTCGGGTAACTCCCAGGGCATATAGAGTCCGCGCCGTAACAAGTAGGCGCCACCATAGGAGTTCCCAAACTCGAACAGACCCGCGTACTTCGGAGAACAGATGCATTTCAGGAACGGGGCAGAAAAGCGCCGGAAGAGGGATCCGGACCACTGAGAGATTCCGAGCACCGATAATAAATTCACTAGCCGGGGAATCTGGCTGAAACTCGGATACCCTGCCAACAGCTCATCTGCGCCCACCACCGAAAGGGCGACTTTCATACCGCAATCAGCTGCAGCCTTGCTGACGAAGTATGTGTTGACGCCATCGATCGTGGGCTGGTCCATACTCTGCAGAAAGCGGTAATAGCCAGCGCTAAAATCCGCTTTATCCACCCAACAAGTTGAGTGATTTGCACCGAATTGCCGGGCAACCTGTTCGGCTAGAACGGTTTCATCGTTGGCAGTGTTCTGAAATTCTTGAAACCCCAACGTAACAGTATGCAATACCGTTGAATTCACCTCGCCGGCCAAAGAAAGCAGCGTGGTGGAGTCGAGCCCCGCAGACAGGAACAGGCCGACCGGCACATCTGCAACAAGATGATGTCTGACTGTATCCAGGAAGATCTCACGCAATTCGTGGCACTGCACTTCCGGCGAGGTGGTTGACGGAAACCTTTCCGCCTCCAGCAGTTGCAATTTCAGACTGTGGGGTGTCCGTATTTTCTTCACTCCACTGCTATCGAACCATAAACAGCCACCGGCGGGAAGTCCGCGAATCCCCCGGTACAGGGTAAAAGGCTCGGGAATATGCCCCCAGAGAAAAAAGCCCACATGACCAGCCGACTCAGGTGCAGTATCGACTCTGCCTCCCGCCAGTAGCGCCTTAACCTGCGAGGCCACGCGCACTGTTCGACCGTCGTCGGCGAAATAGAGCGGCTTAATGCCCAGGGGGTCCCGCGCCAGCAGCAGTCCCTTGCGGCGATCATCCCACAGCGCAAAGGCAAACATTCCCCGCACCCTGTCCAGCATCTGTTCACCATAATCCAGATAAAGGTTGATCAGCACCTCGGTATCACTCTGCGTACGAAACCGGTGCCCTCTGTGGATCAATTGCTTACGCAGTTCCCGGTAATTGTAGATCTCCCCATTGAATACGATCACAATCGACCCATCGGCCGACATCATCGGTTGATTGCCCGAATCCGTCACATCGATGATTGAAAGCCGACGATGTCCCAAACCGACCCTGCCATCCGGCGACAGCCAGAGGCCATGGCCATCAGGCCCACGCTTAACCATAGCATCACGGATTGCAAGCAATTCGTCACGGTCTACGGAAAGAGCGGCAGAGTCATACGCATATATTGCGGCGATACCACACATTTATTGCACCGTTATCCTCTCTGTGAAATGGCCATCCATTAGAATAAATCCGTAGAAGCCAGTCCCAACTGCAAGAGGTCATTCTTCAGTAATGACCGATATGCCTTGATATAACTGTAGCATATCGCCGGCCCATCAAGCGACTGGCCGTCGTTAACAGTTAAAAGCATTATCAATTTTGTACATTATGTATGACCCTCACTAGCACTGATAGATCCTGAGTGGTATTCACGCACCGCGAGGCGGGCATTCATGAGGGTGAGGAGTTCTGCTGTTAGAATCTTTATGTCATAGTCTTGCTCAATCTTTGTTCGAGCTGCCACGAGCATCTGCTCCTGCTCATCTCCCTTGGTCTCCAGACAACGACGCAAAGCAGATGCAAGTGACTGCGGATCGTCCGGCTTGGCTAGATATCCAGTAACGCCGTCGACAACAAGTTCCGGAATGCCACTTGTATAGGTGCTGACTACTGGCACCCCCTTCGCCATAGCCTCCATAAGGGCGACTGGAATCCCGTCCTGTGCTTTGGTCGCTTTGTCCCAACGGGCAGGCAAAACAAACGCGGCGGCACTTTTTAGCATCGTTTTCACCAATTCCGGTGCGCAATAACCCAACAGCTGCACCTGGTCATCGAGCACCAGTTCGTGAACCTGCTCTTCGAGCCGCGATTTCTCTGGACCATCACCGAGAATGAAGACTCGATGATCGATTCCGTTGTCGAGCAGTCGACGGCTTGCCTCGATCAGGAGATCAAAACCCTTCATCTTCACTAGCCGTCCGACAGAAACGATCACGGGTGGACCATCACCAGGTTTAAACGGTTCAAAGGTAAATGCTTCCATCGGGATGCCACACCTGTGTATTATAATCTTTGCCGAATCAACATCAGGGTAATGCTCACGAATGAATCTCACGTTGTATTCCGAAATGGTAATAACTAGCAGCGCTAGATTGGTCTTCATTTTGAGGAGAGCTACCCGTTCGAAGACATCTCCCGCATGCATTTTAATGATGTACGGCGTCGAAGTGAGCAGGTAAAAGTAGAATGCCAGGTTGGTCCTGGTGCCGGCAAAATCAGCGTAGGTGAGGTCGGGGGCAAAACGCGATATCTCGTCGTAGAATCGGGCGATGAAGAGAAGATCACGGCTCATTTGAAGCTTTCTCCGAAAACCGCGGGCGTCACCAAGTATACCCCGAATGAAGAAGCTGATGAGCCTGATAGATACGATCCTTTTCACCTTCCGCGCAAATATCGGTTTGATATCCCGCAGGTATGTCGTCAGCCCGCAGAAGTGTTGTAATTCAGGAGCGATGCACTCTGGCCGAGGTTTGGTAGCAAAAACCTGCACGTGGCAGCCAAGAGAGAGAAGTGCTTCAATCTCGTGATGCACCCAGGTTTCGCTTTGACTCGGGAAGAACTCGGCAAAATAGGCAATACGCAAGGGTCTGTTCATATACCGCACCTAAAAGTCTTTAGTAGCAAATATCACCACACGGTTATTATTTCGCCTACTCAGATGGCGTGTTTCGGTTCTTACTCAGTTCAAGAGAGATGACAGACCGGCGTCATGTCAGGCCCATTCAGCTCCACCTGCACCGTCCCAGCCTCATTGGCATGGGGCAGCGTCCAGCAGAACTCAGGTCAATGTTGCTCAGTCGCCGATGGACCAAACCGACTCCCTGTCCGATATACATGCCATGGTCGTCCGGGCCACGTCCAAGCATGGCCTCGGACAGTCTGTCAAGAGCCTCTGCATCGCAAGGCATTCCGACAAAGTTGAATACTCCGCCTATTCCGCACATCTATCCGGTTCGCCCCTTACCTACGGCACAACAAATTCAAACCAAAGGAATTTTAGACATTTCAGAGCACAGAGACGCGTACATATCGACAACACGCGCTGCCACACTATCAATCGAATACTGCTGCACAGCATAATTCCTGGCATGATCACCGCAAGTCCGGCGTTGCTCCCCGTTCTCCAGCAAGTGCATGACTGCGGTCGCCAAGGCTGGCGTATCCCCTACCGCTACGATTTCACCGATATCGGCTGCGGCAAAAATATCGACACTCCCCGATACCTTGGTCGACACGACCGGCAAGCCACAGCTCATGGCTTCGAGCAGGCTGTTGGACAACCCTTCGATGTGCGATGGCAAGACATACAGATCACTGGCCCGGTACCAGTCATGAGTGACATCGCTCTGACCGGCTAGGATTACGGATTCGGACATCTTGGCAGATTTCACTGCATTGCCGAGCGCCGCAGCTGAAGGTCCCTCTCCAATGTAGGCAAGCCTGGCGTTGGGAAACGCCCGTACTACCGGCGCCCAGGCCTGCAGCAGGCCGTCTGGGTTCTTCTCGGGGCTTAACCTGCCCACATAGAGTACGAGCAGACAATCAGGTGCAATGCCTAATTGGCGGCGTAACTGGACTTTATCTTGACGCGACGCAGGCGCGTAGAGCTTACAATCCACCCCGTTCGGTATCAGATGAATCCGGTCACGTGCAATCCCTGCATTGAGGGCTTCCTGTAAGGCTTCCCCACTCGTGACCACGCAGCCATCGATCCTCGAATAGAGCCGACGCGTCATTCTGCCAAGTATTGGGGAGGCGGACGATACGCTTCGAGCGAGCCCCATCACCCCAGTGCTAGTAAGTTTCAGGACTACCGGGCGCCGAAAAAGACATGCCAGTATCAACGTAACAACGCCATGATCACCATATTGATGAAGATGCCAGATTACAAAGCTCCTGCCTTTTATCAGCATGTACGCCATAAAAGAAATCGTTGATGAAATCCTATGGAAGCCCTGTCGATAAATGATTGGATATCTCACGACGTGAAAGCCCTCGATCTGTTCGATCGTCGGCCATGTACTTATCCGGCGTTCAGTCACTACGGTAACCCCGAGCCCCCGGCGCACCAATGCCGCGGAAAGGCGTTCCGCCGCCCGTTCGTACCCCCCGACGATCGGCCTAAACTGGGGGCAGATCATCAGTATTCGGTTAATCGTAGTATCTTTTAGTGTCATGGATTCACTTGAAGAGAGCATAGAAAATTACCAGTGAGAATGACAAAAAGAATTCCACGCAGATCAGAAGGTTAACCAATGTCTTTGGAGGTTTATCCAACCCCAAGCAGCGACCGCAACCATTGCCGGGAGTCCCGGTATCCGCCACCTGATCGAGTCCTTGGTCATCCAGGCGAGAACGAAATATATATGACGATAAACCCGCCCAGCAGCAACAGCACGCCCTTTGGTTGAAGTATGTTATCACTTCTCGCTACACCTTGTTCCGGTACCAATTTACTGTCCGGCGGTCAGTATTTTACGAAAAAAACCATGTAGAGCCCCACAAGAAACAGGGGGTCACCGGTGAAGATCCAGGGGATGGCCGTTTCGCCATGCACCAGCCCCACATTGAGCCCTTTCCAGGCATTCGGATTGAAAGAATGAGAACCGGAAAAATCCCCCCGTAGCCTGCAATACCCCCATGACGAATGCTCTGCCGACCCTGACTCCGCCAATCTCACAGATATGCCGTCCAGATCGCGTCCAGCAGTATAAACGCCTCAACATTGAGCACCTTTCTCAGATAGAGGCTGTCACCAACAAATTGATGCAGCCAGGTCAGAAGCATAGGATACCCGAGTTTATTTACCGCTTTTGGACTAAATGATATCAGCAGACGATATCAGATCATTTTTGTGCCACCAAACGTAGCCCCACTGTTTTCAATTCAAGGTCGCCAAGGATTCGAAATCGGTGCGCCAAATTTCCCTTAGGAGACGGCAATGTTTCACGAACAGTTCGTTGCTCACTAATGATGCGATACTGGAGCTGGCGAAGTTTCTCTACATGATCACCCGCTCTCCAACGGTTGATGCCGCCGGGAGTATAGCGTGTCATAAACCAATAAAGGAGGTCGGGATACTCCAGCATCTCGATATAGTTGCCCTCACGAAACGTGTGGTCTGCAAGATCAACATGTATTGAGAGCCAGCCACCAGATGCAGTCACTGCTGCAAGGGATTCCCAGGTACCATCGATATCCCAGGCGTGTTCGAGGGCGGCATGACTGTAAATCAAATCAAAAGGTTTCCCGTAGAAGCGACGGCAAAGTTCCCGATGCGGAGCGATAAGGTAATCAATCTCCGGCTGAATAGCGCCGTCCGCAACATAAGCAAGTCGTGCCGACATACTAGCTGACAGACTTGGCGGCTGCGTTTCCAGAAGCCCTTTCGCGCAATCTTTCCAGGTTTCACTGTGCATTTTGGCATTGGCAAACACATCCCACATTACTACGTGTGCCTCGCCATTGAGTGCCGTCCCATAGGCCCACCACAGAAGTGCGGTACCTATATTACGCCCAGGGCCCACCTCCAGGA
>Ga0194060_10003783_pt1 | contig 10645 bp, 28 predicted proteins | sample SepL225m_MetaG_FD_163427 | JGI IMG/M metagenome (GOLD analysis project Ga0194060, IMG submission 163427) | Anoxic zone freshwater microbial communities from boreal shield lake in IISD Experimental Lakes Area, Ontario, Canada - Sep2016-L222-5m | ecosystem: Environmental > Aquatic > Freshwater >... | reverse complement strand
TTATATACCCAGTTTGGCATATTATATCCTTTCGTTGATATGTTCTAATTATACAATGGACCACTGACATTTGTATAGGGAATATCGTGTGATACACACCACATCCCCAAGCTTTGTGGTCAAGATCACAGAATTTCAGGAGTTTTCATATTGACGTCGTAAAAGAGATATGATACCCTCATGTCTTTGTGGGCAAACAAAAAACCCCAGCTTGCGCTGAGGCTTATGTTTTAGGTGTACACCAAACTTAATATATGAATATGGCTGCTGATTTCCAACGAAAGAAATAAACCGCTTTACTTAGCGCCTGGCCCGCAGACTAGTTAGACGCACCACTTCATTTCTGTATTAAAACCAGGACCAAGGTCCTAGATTAATTATACCACACTTAGTTGACTGCAATACTTATCGACAAATGCCTGCAGGGTTATACTAAATACTTCTGTGATTAGGTCTTCTTCCATTAGGGTAAACGTTTTAGCGGCCCAATTAATAATAGGGACCTTGTGCTCATTGTCATTTAATTGATTGACGCTAATGCCCCAACCTGTTTCGCTTTGCCACTCTTCGCCAACTAGCCTGCTAATAGCGATACGTGTTGCATATGATTCATCGCCCCACCTTGGCTGTGCTGCAGCAACCGCGTCCGCTAATTGCTCCAACATTCGATGTCCAGCCCAGTGGCCGTATAAAAATACTGTATCGCCCTTACGGTCCTTAAAACCAAAGTTTGCTCTGTCTCCCATTTTATTCCGCCTTTGTTAGTAGTTGATTCTGCTCGTACTTGAGCAATTGTACCATTTCTTGGGCCCAGTCCACAAGTACTTCGCCCTGTTCATTTTTATGGTGCCCGCAAAAATAAAGGGATGCTGTATCTTTTTTTGCTTCCCACATAGCTTGTGCTGCACATTGGTCACACTTAAGCCATTCGCTCATCATAGTATCCCACCTTCAATCATTTCAGAAAAACGGTCAAGGATCCAAGTATCGATATCGTTGATGTCAATCTCTGAAAGTTTTTCCATAATTTCTTCACGGGCAAACTTATATCCATCTTGAAATCCATCCTTGTAATCTGACATATTATCCTCTGTATCCTGTCGCTTCTCTGTCTGACCAGTACGATTCTTTTAAATTATACTTGTCACGAATGCGACTTACTTTCTCAATACTACCAGTTCCAACATTGAATGTCAACGGTGGCATAAATTCAGGGTCGAGCCCCATGATTTGTGCATCCCAATAAGCCATCTCTAAAGATAGCCTATCGGGAGCAGTAAGTTCAAAGTACATTAGTTCTCACGAACATTTGTAACTTCTTGGTCAACAATTTCAATGTTGCCATTTTGTGAATCAACATAAAGGTTGTCGTAGATTTCTTGTTCTACATCTGTATCTGAATCAGCAAGTAAATCTAATTGAATAGTTCCGCTAACCTCAATTGTTGCAGACCACTCAACATCTCGTGTCAAAGCAATGCCAAGCGCCTCAGCAATTGAACGAAGAGTTTCTTGGTCATCTGAATCAGCATATGCTTCAGTGATAATATCTTTGACTGTGTCAATCTTAGACAAGTAAAGGTTTACTTGCTTTTGTGATTGGCGTCCATTGTGTAAATCCCACTCAATAGATGTAACTTTATCAGTTGCATATTCTGCATCTGAATATCCACGGATTACTTTGTAAGTCACCAATAGATTAGAGTTATATGACTCAGGGATTGGTGTTGTAGTTGTTGTATCTTCCATTTTTTCCTCTTTCGTTTGGGTTATAGGAGCAATTGTAGCATGTACCACTGACACCAATGTGGTCCTGCGACCACATGGGCATGTGAGTTCGGTCACACCAGACGGGAAGCCAAATCCGTCTGATGATGTTAATTCAATTAGGCAATCACATTCATCTGGGTCACAGACAAATGTATATTTACTTGATACTAGTTCGTTGGTCATGATGAGAATTATACACGAGCCCACTGACATTTACAATAGCTTTCAGGGATTTTTTTTGTGATTCGTAACACACTTTTTGGTCCCTTACGTTTGCGGGCGCTTTGCGATCTGTAACGGACTTGAACCGTCGACCTCTACCGTGACAGGGTAGCGCTCTAACCAACTGAGCTAACAGACCAAGAAAAAATTGTGAGCAGTTTTAAATCTTGCTCAGGATTTATTTATTTAGAAAGCAGAAACCAATTTCTTGATTTTGTTTTTCTCAGCAGTTAGAACTGGGTCGAAACCTGATGCGCCAGCCATAAGAGTTTCGCCGTTGCCACGACCTGAACGATAATAATCAAGGCGCTCAGTTAGTGCGTTGAACGCACCCCACTTTGTTCCCTTGATTGTAGCGTTAGTTGGTGAGTTATGATACAACTCATCAAGGAGAACAATTTTGTTTTCCCACTTCTTGATTGCGCCCTTAGCATCTTTTTCTGGCTTTGGGTAAATTGATTGAACCAATTTAGAAAATTCTGAATCGGTAATTGCTTGAGCGTATAGAGCCTTAGCCTCAACTTCAAACTCATCAAAATAACCAAGAGCCATTCCAAGAGTTTCACGAGCAACTTGAATACGACCTTCAACAGATTGTGTGTGACGAATCTTGAATGATTGCTTAGCATTACGCATCGCAAGATTTAGTGTGTTTTGGCATACAACACGAACAGGTGTAACGGCTGCCTGAACAGCAACAGAACCATCGTGAGATGTCCAAACAATTAGATAGAGTTTAGTTTCATCATTGGCACCTTGTGGGTCAAGAACCATTGTGCGGGGAATGTCTACAGTTCCGAAAACTACTTTACCCTTTTTCAATGAGCCAGCAGATTCCCAACGGCAATCAGCGTTAGCGTCGTGAATAGCATCAGCAAACGCAAACAGTTCTTCATTTTGAACTGGCTTGTATCGCTTACCAACAGTGGCGAGAACATCTACGCCCTTTTTGAATGGGTTGTCACGAATGACAAGAGATGCGCTTGAAACATCATTCCAAGATTCTGGAATGTGCTCGGTGATTGGAGATAGACGAACATTCCAATTTGCTAACTTTGCCTCTTCAAGCATTGTTGCAGTTGTAACTTCCTCATCTTGTGTAAAGATGCGATTTGCTAGATTGTGCCAAGCAGGAGCACCACGAAGAGCAAAAGCAACTTCGCCGTTTTCCATTTCTAGATTATGAGCCATTTTTATTTCCTTTCGTTTGATTAGTCATAAGTATAACATCTGCCACTGACATTGTCTAGGTTAGTTAGTCATTTGTCCGAATTGTGCGGTGTGATCATTCTCACAAACTTTCAGGGTTATCCACAAGCACTCGTAAACCTGTGGATAACCCCTCAACATTGGGGGCCAAGCTCGGGATTAATTCCCGAACTCAATCCTTTTTGCTTTGTCAATTATATTTTTATTAAACTGAACTGTGTTCTCATCAAGAAACATAGCAGTTGTTTTCTTTTTATTTGCGTTATCAAAAACATAAGCATTTATTTTTCCGCTAAAGTTTCTGATGTTACTGAATACTAATTCAGTTAGATATTCTTTATCAACACCTTGATCTGAATAAATCGTGATGTCATTTGCTTTGTTTGCGTCGTAGATTTCTACTCTGAAACGATTTGCCATTGTATTACCTTTGTTAGTAGTTTCCCGAAGGAGAGCAGTTTGGCAACATACTCAGGTTGTTTGGGTTCAGGACTTTAGTTCTGCCCCCCAAATTACTTAGAGATACTTAGCAATCTGCTTCATTGTGGAAGCATTTACTGTTTCCTCATCTGTCATTTTGAGAATTGTAAGGGCATTTGTGATGTCCTCTTTCATCTCACGATAACTGTGCTGATGGATAACCTCAAAATCTTTTTCAGGTTCAGTAGGGAAAGTTCCCTCTTTTGTTATGATGTCAAAATCAACATTGAGAGTGTTGTTCCAAGAGCGATAGTTTGTGCGAAGGTTCTCAGCCTTTGAGAAGTTAGCAATAGCCCACTTGCCAATTTCCTTGCGCCACGCCTCTACTGCCTTTTGATACTTTGCCTCGTTAGCACCTGTTGATGCGTAGTCTTTTTCTAGTGTTGCTAGACGAGTTTCTAGTGCCTTGATTACTTTGGTAGTTGCTACCTTTACTGTTATTGCTCTAGTCATTTGTTGCCTTTCGTTGGTTGGTTGTTGTTATGGATAGTATAGCAGGGGGGTCTGACATTATTAAGTTGTGTGAGCATTTTTAAGACATACTCAGGTCTTGGCTTAGCACTCAATTAGAGTGTGTGCCTCCGTCTTATCAGCCAAGTAGCGCTTTAGCCGATACTGAAGTCCAACGAGTTTCTTTTGTTGGTAGTTCCAGTAGCACACGCACCGAGCCAGATGCTTGTGGGTGTATCTCTTTGATAACACCTGTTCTCTTTGACTTTAGGGTGGTGAATAAATCGCCAACCTCATAGGTATGATTATCTATTGTCATTTTTGCCTCTTTTCTTTGTTAGGTTGTAATTATAGCATTGGGGTATGACATTAGTCTAGCCCTATCTCACTATCTGAGAAAGTTATTGTGTGATGCTAATCACTTTCTTGTAGCCAAGCGTGTAAGTGATGCTGTTCGACTATTGCGTGAGCGGGCGCAAACTTATCTCCTCGATAAGATACGCCTTCAGGCATTTCGATCAATTTATCATACTCATCTGCCCAATATGCGTCAATAGCCTCGATGCAAGGTTGCACCATAGAAAGTGGAACGGGTGGATAGTGATTACCCTGTAAGTGATAAGCAATACCTTGTTCTAAATCTAAATCTGCAAAATCTAACGCTGTGTTGTATCCCATTATTAGTTACCTGCCTTTACTGTAATTTCTGCCCAAGTGTTAAACTCGTTAGCAATTTTTAATAGATTAGACTCAGTAAGTGCGTGTAGTGTTGCTTCTTTGCACATCTTTGTAACTGAATAAGTATCAAGTGCAAGTATTGCAGGTAGTAAATTAGCGGGAATTTTATCAAGGTCAATAATGGCCTCGAAAGTTACTGTGTGTGGAACTGTCATTAGATTAGACATAGATTACCTTTCGTTGTTGGATAGTAGTATTATAGCCTATTGCACTGACATTACCTAATCCATTATGGGCGTGTCGCAGCTTTTGTGATTAACCTCACAAATCCAGGGGTTGTGGATAAACCTCGTAAGCCTGTGGATAACCCCCTACATATAGGGGCCGAGCTGACAATTGTCAACTCGACACGCCGTTATTTGCTCCAACGATTAGGCAAATCTTCTTTACCGTCATGATCATTATCAATTTTAACACTGGTCCACATGTACACGGCTAGCACAATTGGTGAGCACAAGAATGCAATTAATATAATTCCAATTAAGGATCCAAGAATGTCAATCATTATTTTTTACTCGCAGAAAATCTAATATCCGCTTTACCGTATACGCATAGGCCACAAGATACGCAGGCGGACCCATTGCTAGAGATAAGCGGAATACTTTTCATATTCTCAGGGCACTTAGCGCCAGGCTTGCCAGTCAATTCTTTCATCGTGTCTTCGGTTGAAGCGAATGTCTTGCCTAGATAAGCAAGGCGGACCTTAGAATTAGTTTTCAAATCGAATGCTATTTCTTTATTCTCATCATCCGTGGAATAGTAAAGAGATAGATTAGAGATATCCTTTAGAATAAGCGCTGCAGACTTTACACGTGTGTAAACCCAAAATTGAATATCGGAATGGTTTTCAATAACAGTTTTCCAGGCATAGGTATAAGTATCATTGAAGAAATCTCCGTCCCAGTGTATACGGAATAACTTAGGGGCACTCTTCTTATCACAATCAGCAACAAAATCAACAATCATCTCTTCTAGTAAACGCACCATTGTGTCATTGTCTGCATTGCGTAACAATTCCCAATTGTGTAATAGATTAGTTTTTACTCCTGGGAATAGTTTTTCAAGTTTTCCTGCGTAGCAAACACTCTCACAAATACTAGTGGCACCAGGGCATGAATAATTCTTTCCTGCAGGTAATCCGAACGTGTTCGCAATTGCGGCTTGCTTTCCATTTTTTGTGACAAGGTTAGCCACTTTTCTATCATTAGAACGTTTTAGTTTCATTGGAGCCCAATCGTTGGTTGAATGTCAAGTATAGCAGAATGGACCGACATATTCTAATCCTGGCCCAGCTTTTCAGGGTGATTTTGATCACACCCGTAACGACACGCCCGACCCCGTGCCTTTGCGGGCAGCTCGATCAATTGTCAAATTTATTTTTATGTTTTATTTTGCGTGTGTATTTTTTTTTATTACGAACAGGTTGCGCCGCATTACTGCGACGCAATTCCTGAATTCGTTTTACTTTATCTTGAAGTGAAGTTAGGAACATTATAATTGCTCGCTTCGTGAAATCGGGTTACATCAAATCTCGGATTATCTTTCGCAAACATTTCTGCAAAATCGTGAACAAGTTTTGAAAATAACGCTGGGTGAGTTTTATTGCTTGCATACTTTAGAATTTCAGCCGTTGCAACATAGTCTTTACGAGTCATCATTTTGCTACCACCATTCCGCTACGATAAAAGTTTTTTGTGTAGCATTTTAATTCAGGAGTGTAAATATTTACAGTTGAGAATTCATCAGCAAATCCCCAATCGGTGAATTTGAAAAACGCTGACCACGCTTCCATTTCATCATAGTAATCGCCCTGCCAATGTGGAGCGTTGCCGTCATAGGCTAGAGTTATTTTATACATTAGTTATTTTCTCCATTCAAAAATAGTGAGCCGTCATCTACACAATCGCAAGGCTCAACATCAAAATTATTTTCATCGCCAAAGAAAATAAATCCTGCTCCTTCACATTCATCACACGCAACCGCAATGATTTCTTTTAGGTTTATCATTTATTCAAACGCTCCTTCGTTTAGTAATCCAATTTCAATTTGAAATAATTCATCTGGTGTTGCTTCTGAGAAATCAACCCAGCCAGCACCATTTTCATCTATTCTAAAAATCTCTATGTATCCCATTATTCAGCACACTCGCATTTCGCATAAGGGTCAAATTCGCAAAATTGGCAACCCATCATCTCATCACAATTACGGCATTGGTATTTGAATTGGTGTTCATCACAATGAACGAACAGTAAATCCCAAATCCAATAGTGTTCGTTAGTTTTATCTATAACGCTAGCCATAATTAGTCACCAACCTTTACTACGACAGTAGCGTAAAAATCATTTCCATAAGTGGAAGGCTTTCCCATTTCGTATTGTGGTCGCACTAAAACGGTGTACGCTTCTGCGCCGTCATACCAAACATTATCGCGTTTAGTTGCTCGTGAAATAATTCCCTCTTTGCCTTTGCGAGCAAAAGAGTGTGAGCGGTAGTAGGTTCCCTCTAAGAGGCTTTCGATTGTATAAACAGTTGCTGACATTGTGTCCGCCTTTCGTTGTTGTTATACCCGTAATTATACACGAACCCACCGACATTTTCACATTACTAGCCAGTAATTCCAAATATTGAGACGCTCAAGCGGTGTGATACTAATCACATCGATATGTCCGTTTTGTCTGTCAAGTCGACACGCCGTAAATTTTCAGGGAATTTATAACTCTTTCATAACGACACGCCCGACCCCGTGCTTTTGCGGGCGGATCACCTTTGTCAAGGCGACACGCCGCTATCTATTGATAATCTTTTAGAATTTCTTCTAATTCGTTTATTTGTTTATCAGTAAGATGATCGAGCTGAATTGCTTTTTCAAATCCAAATAAATCGCTCATTCGTTTTCCATTTCTGCTAAATAATCTTCGTGTTCAATAAGACCGATTGAAAATGCAATAGGGTCGCAACATTCCAAAATCTCGGCGGGAGTAAAAGTTGAATAACCAATTTTTACAGTTGGATAAACATCATTTAGTAAATCAATAAAACTTTCTTTGATTTCTAAATCTAATTCAAATTGTGATTTCATTCGCTCAATTCCAAATCTTTTATGTCGGCAACATAAACATTATCTTTATTCATTCCGTATTTTAGTTGGAATTGAAATACATCAATAGCCTCATCATAAGACTCAGCCTCTACAGTTATGTAGGTTAGAAACTCAAAGTTTTTCATTTATTTATTCTCGCAATTCTCATGTCGTGTTTTAGGTGCTAAGACTACTTGCCCGCATACGCATTCATTCATCATGCCTTTAGGGTAATCGTGTATAGTAGCAAATTTTGTCCAAATACTCATTTAGTCAAATACCAATCTGTCCACATAGGCAAACGCTCAGGGTCATGGTCACCATAATAGCGTGAAATGTTACTTTCGCAATTCTCGCAAAAAGTAAATTGCTCATCTCCTACCTCTGAGATAGCGATTTTATTAGGTGTGTGTTCTTTACACATTGTAATTGTTGTAGTCATTATTCTGCCTCCTTAGTATTGAATAGTGAGGACATCTTATCATTAGCCTCTGACATTGTTGCGATAGCCTTTAGTAGGCTTTCCTTGCGTTGCGCCTCTACGTGCGCCTTGTATTCTGCTAGGTTCATTTCTGACCTTCTTTCGTTGTTGTTATAGTAGAGATTATACACTAGGGGGCTGACATTTATCTACCTACTAGCCAGTAATTCCACATAGTAAGACGCTCAACGTATGTGATAAATCTCACAAAAATCCAGGGGTTATCCACAGGTACCGTAACGACACGCCCGACCCCGTGCCTTTGCGGGCCAGCTTGACATTGTCAAACCGACACGCCGTAGCGTTAGTTTAATTTATTGTGAATTAGATCACGAATTACTAGGCGTAGCATAAGCAGGGCGGGAATACCGATACCTAATTGGACTAGCGTAGTTAGTATGCGATTAGTAGTCATTATTAGTTATCCCAACTTAGTGCGAATACTTTTGCTAGTTCCTCATCATCAACATCATCAAAGTCATCAACTGGTGGTTGTTCCTCATCTACCTCATCAAGGTAGGCGTATGCGTCTGATATATCCGACTGTATAGACTCGTATTTATTTATGCTATTAGTAGCGTATGAGTATGCGTATGACATTAGTTCTTTACCTCTACTTTTCTTACATTGTAGGTAAAACCTTTACCTAGTTTTTCTAATTCTGACATTACGGCTAATAGTTCTGCGCTATTCTTAGCGGTGTTATCTACGCTTAGTAGATTAGAGCCTTGCCATAGTGAGTATGTGATAGTCATTATCTGTTCTTCTTTCGTTAGTGGTTATAGTAAGTATTGTAGCCTAGTGGGCTGACATTATCAAGGCGACACGCACCTTATGCGGTGTGAGTTACCTCACACCCTTATCCTTAGCCAATTGCTCGGCATAGGCGGGGTTAGATACTGAGTCAGCACCAAACTCCTCATATATCTCTAAATAGATATCGTTATAGTAATCGTCGTAGTCCATTATGAACCACCTTTCTTAGTAAGAGTTTCTTACTTTCTTTATAATATAATCGTATCAGACGGGTCTGACATTATCAAGTTTTCTCTCGGCGTGTCTAAATAAATCTTAGAATAACCCTGTGATATAGGACACACTCACGCTCAATATGTGCGGTCTATCCTAAATGTCCGAATTTTTTTATAGTGTGTATCGTACAAGATAAAGATATATTAACATTTTGTGAAATCTGAAAAAAATATTTTTTGGGAAAAGCTTGACATCGAAATTATAAATAGTATAATTTTTCTAGGGGGGTCGGGGGGTCAGTAAATCAATAATATTTAAATATATTATATATAAGACCTAAGACCTAAGATCAAGTGATAAATATAATGATACAATAAAGTATGGAAAAAGTATATCTCGTAGGCGATTGCCACACAGCAAGAATTTTAGAACACTGGAATCCAGAAACCTGCCCAGTAGATTTTAAGGCATGGGGTAAAGGCGGAACATATGCCTGGGGTATAGATCTTAATAAAAAAACGGAAGAAAACGAGATATCTTCAGGCACAGAAATGTCTAGCCTATATGTAAGTGGTAGCAAGCTTCAGCTAAATTGGGCGGATATAAAAGATGATGGACTAATCCAGGTATGGCTAGGATATGTAGACATTAGACAATTCCTACCAATACATAAAAATGCAGATGCTCTTGCAAAACTACTTGTCGACAAATTTTTAAGATTCTATCCAAAATCTAAAATTCAATTTATAGAACCACTTCCACAGTTTACGGAAATGCTATTAAAATACGAAGGCATTTCTCCGTCATACACATATGAAGAAAGACAAGAGCAAAATAAAGAGTTTTGCGACTCTCTCAGAAAGTATGCAGAGCAATGTGGTCTAGAAAGAGTTGTTACGCAGGATCAGATACGTGCTGCAGTTGGCAATGTAGAATTTACTGCGGAAATTACTCCAAAAGATAGACCACATCCAGTAGACTGCTTACCAGTAGATCTAAATGGTCCTATATATGACTTATTCATTTCAGAAGCTTGTAAAGTATTAAATATTGCAGTTGACTAGAATATATAGTACAATAGATTTATGAAAAAGTTATGGGCATTAATAAGTCTAATTGCGATAGCAATCTCTTCTGGTGCACTGATATTTAATATTTTAAAAAAAGCGGGACTAGAAGATATATTTGATTTTGACCTAAATGAAGATATAGATAATGAAGAACTCTCAGCTCTATAAATCAGTC
>Ga0194060_10003782_pt1 | contig 10649 bp, 8 predicted proteins | sample SepL225m_MetaG_FD_163427 | JGI IMG/M metagenome (GOLD analysis project Ga0194060, IMG submission 163427) | Anoxic zone freshwater microbial communities from boreal shield lake in IISD Experimental Lakes Area, Ontario, Canada - Sep2016-L222-5m | ecosystem: Environmental > Aquatic > Freshwater >... | reverse complement strand
GGATGGTTGGCGTTTCAGTGGTACATGGCTTCGATCTGCGCCGCATATTTCTTTTCTACCAGCTTGCGTTTGAGCTTCATGGTGGGGGTAAGTTCCTCGTCATCGGCTGAGAGTTGGGTTTCCAGCAGATAGAACTTCTTGATCTGCTCGACGCGGGCAAACTTCTTATTGACGCGTTCCACCTCGGCCCAGATCAGCGCCTGAACTTCGGGGGATCGCGTGAGGGACGCGTAATTGCTAAAGGGAACATCGGTGTCCTGGGCGAACTTTTCCACGTTCTCCTGATCGATCATGATGATGACGACCAGATACGGGCGCTTGTCTCCAATGACCACTGCGTCTGTGATGTAGGGTGAGAACTTCAAGTCGTTTTCCAGCTCGCTGGGAGTGACGTTTTTGCCGCCAGCGGTGATGATGATGTCCTTGATGCGGTCGGTGATGGAGTAATAGCCATCGGCGTCTACCGTGCCCACGTCCCCGGTGTGCAGCCAACCGTCGGCGTCAATCGCCTCCGCGGTTTTTTCGGGCAGATTGAGGTAACCGGCAAATACGTTTTGGCCGCGCACGAGGATTTCGTTGGTGAGCGGGTCCAGGCGCATTTCGTTGAACTCTGCGGCCGGGCCGATGGTGCCGGGTTTCACACGTCCGGGCTGGGCACCGCTGGAGCCGCCGCAGGTTTCCGTCATTCCCCACACCTCGACCATCGGCACGCCGAGTGCCAGGTACCAGCGAACCAGGTCGGCTGAAATAGGGGCGGCGCCGGTGAATAGCACGCGGGCGCGGTGGATGCCGATGAGTTTGCGCACGTTGTTGAGTACCAGCAGGCTGGCCACATGAAACTGGAACTTCAGCCAGGCGCTCACCGGTTGTTGCGCCAAGACCCGATTGGCAATGCGGGTGCCCACGCCAATCGCCCATCCATAAGCTAGCTGCTGCACCGCGCCGGCTTCCTTGAGCGAAATCATCACGCCCGAGTAAAACTTCTCCCAGACCCGCGGTACGCCCACGAAAATGGTGGGCGCAATTTCGCGCACATTCTCTGGAATGGTTTCGGGGTTCTCCACGAAGTTGAGTTTGGCACCGCTGTACAGACCGTAGTATTCACCCCCCATGCGCTCGGCAATGTGGCACAGGGGCAGAAAACACATGCGCTCATCCTGCTCGTTTTGTTGAATCAGGGTGTTGTAGCCGCGCATGGTGTACACCAACCCCCGATGCAAATGCATGGCGCCTTTGGACTTGCCGGTGGTGCCGGAGGTGTAAACCAGGATGGCCAGGTCGCCGGGGAGCGTGGCCCGGGAGCGTTCTTCAAATAGGTGGGGATGCTGTGCCAAATAGGCTTTGCCCAAATCGCGCAGCGCGGCCAGGCTGGTCACACCGGGGTCAGCCAACTCGTGCAGTCCTTCCATGTTGGCCACCACAATTCTGCGAAGTCCTGGTAGCTGGTCGCGCACTTCCAGGGCCTTGTCGAGCTGCTCGTCATCCTCCACAAAAAGATAGCGGGTTTGCGAATCCTCACACAGGTACTGCACCTGGGTCGGCGCATCCGTGGGATAGATGCCGTTGGAGACGCCACCACAACACAGGATGGCCAGATCCATCCAGACCCAATCCACCGTGGTGTTGGAGAGAATGGACGCACACTCGCCTTTGGCAAAACCCAGGCTGATCAGGCCCGCACCGATTTCCCGCACCGCGTCCGCCGTTTGCCTCCAGGTCCAGCTGCGCCATATGCCCAGATGTTTCTGTCGCAGCCAGACCTGCGGACCGCGCAGGGTTACGGCGTTCCAGAAGACCTCCGGAATAGTCTCTCCCGCAACCACAATCTGGTGAATGGGAGTGATAGTTTCGGTTTCCCACAGGCCGTTCATGCTGTTACCGCCATGTCTTCTTCTTCTTCCAGCGCCGCTCCCCGCGTACACCGTCTTCCTTGAGGCCGAGATAGAACTCCTTGATGTCGTCCTTTTCACGCAGTTGCGCGCAGGTGTCTTCCATCACGATGCGGCCGTTCTCCAGCACATAGCCATAGTCCGAGGCATTGAGGGCCATGTTGGCGTTTTGCTCTACCAGCAGGATAGTGGTGCCGCGCTCGCGGTTAATGCGCACCACGATTTCGAAGATTTCCTTGGTAAGTTTGGGGCTTAGACCGAGACTGGGTTCATCCAGCAAGATCAGATCCGGGTTGGCCATCAGCGCACGTGAGATCGACAGCATCTGCTGCTGACCGCCCGATAGCAAGCCGGCGTCCTGGGTGAAGCGTTCACGCAGAATGGGGAAGTAGCCATACACCGATTCCATGTCTTTGGCCACCCCGTCCCGGTCCGAGCGGGTATAGGCCCCCATCAGCAGATTGTCATGCACACTGAGCAGCGGAAACACTTCACGTCCCTCAGGAACATGTGAAAGGCCCTGCTGCACGATGAAAGCCGGGTCCTGTGCGGTAATGTTTTCGCCCTTGAACTCAATGGAGCCCTTGCGCGGATCGATGATGCCCGAGATGGTTTTCAAAATGGTGGTTTTGCCCGCCCCATTGGACCCCAGGACGGTGGCTATCTCACTGCGGCGCACTTGCAGGCTCACGCCACGGATGGCTTTGATGGGGCCATAGGCGCTTTCTACATTGAGCAGTTTGAGGACCGGTTGGTCGCTGATCGGTGGGGGCTGCGTGCTCATGGTTTCCTGCTACCAATGCGTTGCTCACTACCAATCACACCGGGGCTTGCTACTTCGCGTCGCAGTGATGAAACATCGTCTATCGAACCTAAATAGGCCTCAATGACGCCTGGGTCGTTCTGCACCTCGCGTGGTGTTCCCATGGCCAGAACTTCACCCTGGTTCATTGCCAGCACCCGATCCGACACTTTGGAAACCAGGGTCATGTCGTGTTCCACCATCAGCACGGTAATACCCAACTCATGTTTGATGTCCTGAATCCAGAACGCCATGTCGTCGGTCTCTTCCACATTCAGACCAGACGAAGGCTCGTCCAGCAGCAGCAACTGCGGCTCGGTACACAGCGCACGGGCCAGTTCTACCACCTTGCGCACGCCATAGGGAAGTCCGGCAACAAACGAGTCGCGATGGTGCTGCAACCCCAAAAACTCGATGACCTCTTCAGCTTTTTCGCGCGACTTAAGCTCCGTCTCCCGTGCCCTTTGGGTGAAGAAAAGGTCTTGCCAAAGGTGGGTAGTACGGTGGGTGTGGCGCCCGATCAACAGGTTGTGCAGTACCGAGGCGTGCTCAAAGAGTTCGATGTTTTGAAACGTGCGTGCAATACCCAGCGACGCAACGTTTTGGGGTGGCTGCTCAGTCAGAATCAACATGCCTTGCGGACCCCGGTAGTCAATCGCGCCGGTGGTGGGTGTGTAGAAGCGGCTGATCAGATTGAACACCGTGGTCTTGCCTGCGCCATTCGGTCCAATCAGGGTAAAGACCTCGCCTTGCCTGACATCGAAACTGACGTTGTTCACCGCCATCACCCCGCCAAAGCGCACGCTCAGGTTCTTCGCAGAAAGAAGTAGATCCACCATTATTTCAGTCGGTCCGACTTTTGGAACGATTTCTGCCGCTTGAACATTCCTTTGCGGTAGAACGGAAACATCTGCAAATAGGTGCGGACTTTGAGCCAGCGGCCGTACAAACCCATGGGCTCGAACAGCACGAAGGAAATCAAAACCACTCCATAGACGAAGCCCTGCAGGCCCGGTGCCTGTCCTACAGCCGCGGGGAAAAAGTCCTTCACCAGCGAAATCAATTGCGGCATGCTAATCAGAAATATTGCGCCCAAGAATGCGCCGTGCACAGCACCCACGCCGCCGATCACGATCATCAGCAACAAATCAATCGACTGCAAAATGTTGAACTGGTCGGGCGAAATGAATTGCAGATTGTGGGCATACAGTGCACCTGCCACACCGGCCAGTGCCGCCGACAAAGAAAACGACAAGGTCTTGTAATAAGCCAGGTGGATACCCATACTCTGAGCGGAAATTTCCGAGTCGCGAATGGCAACGAAGGCGCGTCCGGTAGGCGAACGCAGCAGGTTCAAAATGCCCAGCGTTGCCACCACTGTGATGACCAGGCAGAGGTAGTAGAACTGGTCACCCGTGTTGAGGATCCAGCCAAAAATGTCGGGCTTCTTGATGTGCACGCCAGCGTTGCCCCCGGTCACCGATTCCCAGCGCGCCAGTACTTCTTCCACAATGAAGCCGAATGAAAGGGTGGCGATTCCCAGGTAAATTCCCTTGACCCGAAGCGCCGGCAAGCCCACCAAAAAACCCACCATTGCCGAGAGCCCCGCAGCGCATGTCAGCGCGATCGGGAACGGCACTCCATGGTTGGTCAGCACCGCATGGGTATAGGCGCCGACCCCCAAAAAAGCAGCGTGCCCCATGGAAAACAATCCGGTAAAGCCGGCCAGCAGCATCAACCCCAAACCGGCAATGGAGTAAATGAGCACCAGAGTCAATTGGGCCAGCCAGTACTCAGCAAAAACCCATGGCGCCAGCAGCAGCAGCAGCAGCAGGGCGCCATACCAGAACCGATGGCCACCGTGTTTGGCCAGATTGATGTCCTGTGCGTAATCGGTTTTAAAAATAAATCGCATGTTGGAACCGTGGGTGGGCCCTGTTCAGACTTTCTTGCGCAGCTTTTCGCCAAACAGTCCGTTGGGCTTGACCATCAACATAACCAGCACCACGATATAGGCGGCTGTATCTTTGAAGCCATCGGGCAGGTAGAACCCCGAGAGGGATTCGACAATGCCAATCACCAGTCCGCCCACAATGGCGCCTGGCAAGCTGCCAAAACCGCCCACCACTGCCGCAGGAAATGCCTTCAGACCGATGAAGCCCATGTTGGCGTGCACGAAGGTGATGGGCGCCAGCAGCAAACCGGCTATCGCCGCCACGGCAGCGGCCATGCCCCATGCAATGCCATTGAGACGCTGCACCGGGATACCCATGTAATACGCAGCCAGTTGATTTTGGGAGGCGGCCTGCATGGCAATACCCAACTTGCTATAACGAAACACAGCGAACAGCACGCCGCACAGGACGGCCGTGGCGGCAATCACCACCATGTGTTCTACGTTGAGCACCAGCGTACCTGCGTTCCACACGTCGTCCTTGTAAGGCACGGGCAGGGCCTGGGTGTCCGTACCCATATTCGGAATCATGGTGATCATTCCACGCGCCACATAGCCAATGCCGATGGTCAGCATCACTACGGAAAATGCAGGCTGTCCGAGAATCGGGCGAATGACCGCGCGCTCCAGCACCACACCAAATACCGCCATGCCCGCGATGGCGCAAACAATGGCAAGCCAGTAAGGAAACCCGAGCAGTGTCATTCCGACCAACCCTCCAAACGCTCCGAGCATCATCAGTTCGCCCTGGGCAAAACTCACGGTCTCCGTGGCTTTGTAAATCAAAACAAAGCCCAATGCGATCAGCCCATAAATACACCCCTGTGCGATACCGCTGATAACGAGTTGAAGAAACAGCACCTAGTCTCCAGAAATTCTTTTGGTCGCTCGTTTATAGCGGGTGGCAGGCAAATCGCTGATAGGGTTGTCACTGATTCCGACGTCGCTGGGGCGACTATTTCAGGGCGCAGACGGATGTCACGGTAGTAACCCTTAGTGGTGAACGACGTTTGCGGTCACCCGACGGGAAGTGACATGGCTTAGCGGTGCATAATCAGGGCAAACCCTGAGAGCGGGTTGCCCATGTTTTTTAAACAAATCAAGTTCAAAGTGAGCCTTTACTTGGCGCTGGCCCTGGCGCCCGTGATGGTTCTTTTTCCGTATCTGATCGTTCAGCACCAGCGTAACCATCTGCAGGACGAAATTTCGCGCCATGTCGTGCAAATTTCCGAGATCGTCGTGAAAAGTACCCGCTACGCCATGATGCTCAACAGGCAGGATATGGCGGAGAAGATCATTCAGGACATCGGGCAGCAGGAAGGGATCGAGCGCGTTCGCATCATTAGCAAGGATGGAACCATCATTCACTCCAGCCGATCTTCCGAGGTCGGGTTTTCGGTGGAGCAGTCTGACGAGCCCTGCGTCAATTGTCATTTGTCGAGCAAGCCTCTCACCAAAGTACCCGACGAAAGGCGCTGGAAGATTTACCCTGCGCCCGATGGCCATCGCGTGCTCGGAACCATGCAGCCTATCTCCAACGAGCCCAGCTGCTCGTCGGCGTCCTGCCATGAGCACAAGGCCAGTCAGTCGGTTCTCGGGATCGTGGACGTCGCCTACTCCCTGAAAGATGTGGATCAAGTGCTGAATTTGCACTCCTCCTACCTTTATGGAACCGCCGCCGTGGTTGTTTTTCTGGTAGCGGCGAGCGTTGGAGTCCTGATGCAGCTGCTGGTTTATGTGCCACTAAAAGACCTGGAGTCGGGCGCCAAGAAGATATCCCTGGGCGATCTGGACCATACGATTCCTGTGCGCAGTGACGACGATTTCGGCCATGTGGCCGGCTCGTTCAACCATATGACGGTGGCGCTGAAAAACTCCATGTCCGAAACGCAGGAACTGGTCCACACTTTAGAAACCAAAGTTCTGGTGAAGACCAAGGAACTCCAGCTTGCGCAGGCCGAAGTGGCTCAAGGCGAGAAGCTGTCCGCCATTGGCTTGCTGGCTTCGGGAATCGCCCACGAACTGAACAACCCACTGACCGGGGTCCTTACCTTTACCTCGTTGCTACGCAAGAAGATGCCTGATGGATCCCCTGATGCCGAAGACCTCGACCTCGTGATTCGGGAGACCAAGCGATGTGCCGCGATCATTCGACGGTTGCTGGATTTCGCGCGAGAAAAAGTACCGGTGAAGGGATTCTTCAACCTCAATCAGTTGATTGAGGACACCGTACACTTCGTCGATCGGCCGGCTTCACTGCAGCAGATCAGCATCACGCATAGCCTGGATGCCGAATTACCTCTGGTGTGGGGCGATGCGGACCTCATCAAACAGGTTTTGCTCAACATCATTGTCAATGCCGAGCAGTCCATTGAGGGTGCAGGCGAGGTTCGTGTGTCCAGCCGTCGCTACCATGCCCCCGCCCTGCCAGCATCCGCAGTGCAGCCTGTTCCCTTGGTCGAAATTGCGGTTGCAGATACGGGCTGTGGCATTTCAGAGGCCAATCTCCAAAGAATTTTTGACCCCTTCTTTACGTCGAAGGAAGTGGGTAAAGGTACGGGCCTGGGCTTGTCGGTAAGTTATGGCATTATCAAATCCCATGGTGGGGCAATCAAGGTCGAGAGCATCGTCGGCTCTGGAACTACTTTCCGCGTCTATCTTCCGATAGAAGCCCCCTTCGATGAACCGCAACCCAAGGCAGGTGAAAACACCCCATGAGTACCAGGATACTGATTGTTGACGACGAAGAAATTGTCATTCGGAGCTGCCAGCGCATCCTGAGCGACAGCAGCTATGTAGTCGATTCCCTGATGGACGGATTTGAAGCCATGCGCCGGGTGGATGAGTCTCCTTACGACATCGTCATTCTGGACATCATGATGCCCAAAATCGATGGCCTGGAGGTGTTGCAGTACATCAAGGAGCGGCATCCCGAGGTGGACGTCATCATGATGACTGGGTTGTCACAGGTGCAAACTGCGGTAAAGGCCATGAAGATGGGTGCCTTTGACTATCTGTCCAAGCCATTCGACCCGGAAGAGTTACAACACGTGGTGGATCGGGCGCTGGAGCGCAGACGACTGCTGCAGGAAAACCGTGATCTCAAAAGCGAGGTCAGTTCCAAATACCGTTTCGAAAACATCATCGGATCGAGTGCAGCCATGCAGGCCGTTTTCGGCCTGATTGCCAAGAGTGCTCCGACCAACACCACCGTGCTGATTACCGGCGAGAGTGGCACTGGCAAGGAGGTAATCGCGCGCGCCATTCACTACAACAGCTTGCGCAAGGACCAGCCGTTTGTCACGGTGGACTGCAATACATTGAGTGAAAATCTGCTCGAGAGCGAGCTGTTCGGGCACGTCAAGGGCTCCTTTACTGGGGCGGTGGCCAACAAGCGCGGCATGTTCGATATTGCGAATAACGGAACCCTTTTCATGGACGAGTTTGGCAACATTCCATTGTCAACGCAGGCCAAGCTGCTGCGCGTCATTCAGGAGCGCGAGTTCCGCCCAGTGGGCAGCACCGTGAGCCAGAAGACCAATGTCCGGTTGATTACTGCGACCAACAAGGATCTCAAGGCGATGGCGGCCGAGGGTACTTTCCGGGAAGATCTCTATTACCGGGTGAACGTGTTTCCGATCCACGCGCCCCCCCTGCGGGATCGACGGGATGACGTTCCGGCGCTGACTTTCCATTTCCTCAAGCAATTCTGCGCCGAACTGGAGCGGCCAGTGTCAGAGATCTCGGAAGCGGCGATGAGCATGCTGGTCGGCTACGACTGGCCCGGCAATGTGCGTGAATTGCAGAGCACCATTCAGCGCGCGGTGATACTGGCCTCTGACAACGTGATCCACCAGGCCCATCTGGTCAACATAATCGAGACCCTGCCCAAAGGCGACCACGAAGTGCCACGCACCAGTGAGGACCTCAAACGCATCAAGAAGCAGGTTCGGGAAAAGTCGGTTGAGGATGTTGAAAAGCTCTTCATTCAGGAGACCTTGAAGCGCAACGATTTCAACGTCACCAAGAGCGCTGAAGAGACCGGCATGCAGCGTTCCAACTTTCAGGCACTCATGAAAAAGTACGGCATCCGTGTGCGCGACACCGAATACGATCCTGACGAAGCCGGCAACAGTTCAGCGGGCAAGTCTGTGACCTAGAAAAGAGGCCATGGGCTGGCCCCTATGCCGATCGCGGTCGATCGTTAACCGTGGTGGGCGTCTTCCTCCAACTCCTCGTATCCGGTGATCATGGCCTTGAAGTGGGCAGATGGCGTGTGGCCCAGGCTCGCCAGGTAGACGTGCACGATGATGAAGCCGCTGAACACGATGAAAAGGAGCACGTGAATAGTATCCACCACACGCAAACCGCCCAGTGCTTCGACAATGGATGAAAAGCGTGCCACGTCCCACAACAATACGCCAGTAAAGAACTGCGCCGGCACCAGCATCATCATGATGATCTGGTACATCATGCTTTGCAGCGGATTGAACTTTCGGTAGGCATTGGGGTGGTGCGGGTTGACTTCACCGCGAAAGATGCCGTAGCCGTAGTACTGCATCTGGCGGAAACTTTCCTTGAAATACTTGGTCGGGCTGAGTTCAGGGTGGTAAACCTTGATCTTGTCGGTAAACAGGTAAAACCCCAGCCAGATGAAGAAGTTGGCGATCAGCACGAATCCGATCCAGTTGTGCGCTACAACGGCCGTATTGAACGAGACCCACTGGAACAGGTCCAAATACCGGATTTGCAGACCAGAGAGAATCAGCAGCACAAAGCCCAAGGCATTTGTCCAGTGCCAGATGCGTACGGGAAGCGGATGAATATACAGTTTTTTCATGGCGGTTTCCTGTTATCTAGGTGCTTGATCGGTGGAGGCTGGTGAACCAGGTGCCGCAGCGGTGCCGGAACCGTTGGCTGCTGCAAGTCGCTCGGCTTCCAGGCGTTCACGCACCCCCTTGAACAGGCGCTTGACCGTCATGTGCCCGATGGGAACGCAGACCGCCCCCACCATAACCATCACCAGCAAGTAGTCGAGTAACTTGATGCGGGTACTTCCGATGGCATAAAAGCCGCGCACCGATTGCATGGATGTCAGCGAACTCAGCACGTCTTTTTGGACTCCGTGGCGCAGTGGGCGTCCATCGGGCCCGGCGATGGTGAGTGTGACGCTTTGGAAAGGCGCTGCGCCTTCCTTGTGGCAGGCATCGCAATCCTTCAGGGCTTTGCCCTTCTCACTCAACTGGTGCGCCTCCACGCCCGACTGAACTTCGAGTCGGCCCCGCAAGACGGTATTGCTGGAAACGGAGTCCTGATTGAACTCCTTGAGCAAACTCCATAAAGCGCGCTCGTCAAGCCCCATTCCTTTGGAGTCTGCGGCATCGGTCATTTGAGCAAATTGCGGCACGCCGGTCTTCTCTGCCATCTGAACGTTTGTCTTGCTATCAAACAGCCTCAGATTAACCCGGCGTTTGGCGTTCGGTGCGTGACAGGCTGCACAGGAAATGGCGGCAAAGTGCCTGCCGGTGTTGGGCAACCAGTCCTGGTGCTGCACAACCGCGTCTTTGTGGCACGACAGGCAGGCGTCCCTGATGCCGTCGCCCAAAGAAGCCGACTTGACATCATGGGCCTGGTGGCAATCGGCGCAGATGGGCGCCGACTTGCCTTTGGCGATGCGCTCCAGTCCGTGCACGTCTTTGGCATAGGCCTTGAAGATCGGTTCATGGCATTTCACACAAGGAGTCGCCTCGATGGGCTGAGCCTCTTTGAACGATTTGACGGTGTGCGGGTTGTGGCAATCCGAACAAAGCGGTGCCTTTTTACTGCCTTCCTTCACCATGGCGGCGTGAACGCTGTCGTCGTACTGCGCGTATTTTTTCTTGTGGCAGTCACGGCAGCCATTGCCCTGGGCCACGGTGAAATCGCGTTTGCTTGCAATTTCGGATTTGACTTTCCCATGCGTCTTGGCGTCCAGGTCGGCATGGCAGTCCTCGCAGGCGTTTTC
>Ga0194060_10003781_pt1 | contig 10649 bp, 7 predicted proteins | sample SepL225m_MetaG_FD_163427 | JGI IMG/M metagenome (GOLD analysis project Ga0194060, IMG submission 163427) | Anoxic zone freshwater microbial communities from boreal shield lake in IISD Experimental Lakes Area, Ontario, Canada - Sep2016-L222-5m | ecosystem: Environmental > Aquatic > Freshwater >... | reverse complement strand
GAATAAAATAAATATTAAAGTAACATAATATGATTAAAATCGTTCATGATTTTGAGAGCAAATAAAATTGTATATGAGGGCTAATAATTTTAACAGATACTGGTTTGAAAATGCTCACTCCTTGAGATCAAGAGCGGAAAGGCCATTATTTAGTAATCTTGGGACATTGTTGCAGCAACGGCTGAAGCAAGATGCAGTTAAACCGAGAAGGTTTAGGTTTAAAGAAGCGCTAGATGTCCCGAAAGTAGAAGGAATGAAGCATGTTATTACCTTTTCTGTAGGCGCTCCATTGGCGTTTATCGATATAAAAATTAACTCTGGCGCAACAAAAGAAGAACAGGTTGCTAAGCTAGAGCGTCTGTATGCGCGTCTTGCAAGTGGTTGTGGCATTTTGATAGCGTCTACTCCCAGAGTAAAAAGTGAGCATTTTGCTTTGCAGAGATTGAAGGTGAGTATAAGAAGTAAGGATCATCAACAGAGATTTCTTCAGGCTTTGCATGCAATCGCAGAAGAGGAAAAAGGAAACGTTCTTGTCGCGGTCGGGAAGTTTGAGGAACCTTTTTATGGCTTTGTTGCGGACGATGTACAAGGAAATGTGAAAACATCAATATGCTTAAGAAAAGAAGGGCGGGGTGGAGAGCATGCCTTGATAGCAATGACTAGATTAGCAGATGCATTGATGAGTAAATGTTTTCTTGGTAAGGAAACTGAAGAGAGTTGCATATTTCATGTTCCTTGCGGTGAGGGGAAGGAAGCAGTAGAAACAGTCATGGATTTGAAAGGTCAGCCAAGAGAGTTTTTGCGGAGGCAAGTAAGAGTAGGTGTGTTGAAACATGGGGTAGTAGATATCCTAGTAAGTAAATATTTTGTAGGACTACAACCTCTAGCTCCTAAAAGGTTTCCCTACGAAGATATGCCTTTGTACGAGTTTGACAAGAAAGACTCTAGTAAGCAGACTACTCTAGAATCTCGCCTTGCGTCGATGCTCTATAGGTTGGCAAGAATAGTAAGCCAAAAGGCTTTGCATCCTTTTGGAGTTATCGAAGGTGATAGCGTGATAGTTAAGGGAGATCCAAGAGAAAAGCTTAATGAAAGACTGCTCATGGGTTTGGAAGAAAAGGGGATAGTTGCGTCAAAGCTTCCACTCCGAGTAGCTTTCACTCGCGGTGGGTTGCCAGTATTTTTCAGTGCAGAGGACGAGCAAAGTAAGTTGACTGAAGATTTGCTTGCGTTTAATACGGTTGAACAGCAAAAAGCTGCTTAATTTTTTTTCAATCCACCAGTTGTTGGAGTTGATGAGTTTGCAGTTTTTGTTGTGGTTTTCTTTGGAGTATCTGGAGTTGCAGTGGTTTCCAGTACCTTTGCATCGGCAAGAGATTTATTCAGAAAAGCGGTCTGGATATTCATTTCACTGATCTTGTCATTAATTTTCACTAGTTGTGCCGCATCATCTTTGTTCTCTGAACGAAGCTTACTGATTTCACTTGCCAGTAAGGCTATGTCATTAAAAAGTTTGGCGCTTGTATTTGCTTCTTTGCTAATTTGCTCAGCTCCAGTAGGTACGGCTTCTGATGTAAGAAAAGAATTGAAAGCTGTCACTTTTGTTTGCAAGGAAGAATTCGATTGTGCAAATTCCTGAGCAGTAGATGTGGTACTTATCACTGAGAGATGGTCAATTTCGTCAACAACACTATTATGCTTTTCGAGCATAGTCTTTGCATAAGCAACTACTGCTTCCTGTTTTTTGGCAAGATCAATAAGTGTCGCGCCACCCCAGAAGGCAAAACCTCCTGCTATAACGCCAATAACTAACGAGCATGAGCAACAACCGATAGCAACCTTTTGCCAAGTTTTCATGAAAACCTTTCTAAAGTGATAGTGATAAGAAAAGAGTAATTGGAAATTGGAGGAATCACAAGTAAGCAGCAAGAAGAATTAGTAACTGATAAAAATTTTGCATTTGCAAATTTGTTTAATCACTAGAAAAAGCATCAGTAAACCAGTAAGATAAATGCATACCAACGTGAGTAAACATGAATTTTATTTTACAAAAATCAAGAAAATTTATTAAGAAATTTCCTGTTTTCGTTCTGTTTTTAATTGGCTTTTTTGTTTTTATGATATGTTGTAGTTTGAATTTTTATTCACATTCTGCGAGTGCTCAGGCTCCAGTGATTTCCCCTTGGCTAAATCAGAATATGGTGCAAAATCCTTCCTTTGAAGACAGCTTCGTGAATTCTTGGTTTTTCAAAGTGACGCCAGGAGCCAATGCAACGTTGGCTGCGGACAATACAACCGCTGAGGATGGAACAAATTCAGCGGTTGTCACTATTACACAAAGCAATACAAATCGGTGGTATGTGCAATTGGCCCAGATTCTCATGCCTATTTTTAAGGACAGAACGTACGAGCTTACATTCTGGGCAAAAGCATCAGCACCGAGAAATATTGAATTTTCACTGCAACAGTCAAAGGCTCCCTATCCTGTATTCAAGGCACAGGCAGCTGCACTTACTACCTCATGGCAACAGTACACAATGACATACACTAGTAGCGTCAATCAAGACAACACCAGTATTCATTTCAACCTTGCCGAGTCTATTGGTACTGTATGGATAGACAATGTTTCTTTGAAAATGACAAACACGCCAGAACTTCATGATGCTCTTGCCGTTCAACCATCAAGCAATGCGCCAGGTTTGTGGAATTTGGTGTTTAACGATGAGTTTGATGGCACGACACTAGATGTCGCCAAATGGGTGCAATGTCGTAGATGGAATAATTATGATGGTTGCCATGTTGGCGGCACAGAAGAATTACAGTGGTATTCCCGTGACAACGTCATAGTCAACAACGGAACACTGAAATTGCGGGCTCTAAAACAGGGTTTTGATGGATCAGATGGACAGCATTATGACTACACTTCCGGCATGATCACAACGGATAAAGACAACTATAACGAGAATGTTCCACCTAGATTTTCCTATACCTATGGATATGCCGAGATGAAAGCGAAGCTCCCACCGGGACAAGGCTACTGGCCGGCATTCTGGATGTTGCAACAAAACGGCGTCTGGCCACCAGAAATTGACATTCTAGAAAACCTAGGGCATCAAATGACCATAGCACATATGACGTTTCACTGGTCAGACCTAGTTGATGGAAGCCATAAACAAAGCGGCACTATTTGCACTTCCTCAGACCTTTCTGCTAACTGGCATACCTATGGTGTAGACTGGCAACCTAATGCTATTGTGTGGTATCTCGATGGACAAGAATGCAAGCGTTACTCTACGGCAGCAAACATTCCTACCAACCCAATGTATTTATTATTGAATCTCTCAGTGGGAGGGGCATGGGGCGGATATCCTGATTCTACAACCGTTTTCCCAGGTGATTTTGAAACTGATTACGTTCGAGTATGGCAGAAAGAGCCGTCTCCAACTGTCACTCCAACAGTTACCATCACAAATACACCTACTCCCACCTCAACAAAAACGCCAACTTCGACATACTATTCCGGAGGAGGTTCAGTTTGGTACACCCAAACACCTACTCGAACACCGGAACACTTCTCTCAGGAAACTATTCCAGATGAAGCGAAAGCAATTAAAAAATTCTATGCTTACCGTTACAGCGCCAAGTGGGCAGGTCAATATCAGGCAAGTACGTTTGAAGGAACTGCAAACAATGGTGACGAATATTTTGACATGCAACCATGCTCAGTCCTGAATTTTTGGGCAGAGTTGCAGAATGACGGTATCACGCCTTGGCTCTCTAGCAAAAACGCACAAGCCAACAGCCTCAACGAGTTTACTTTTGCCACCTATAAAGATCCCAAAGTTGTCTCAGCACCTAGTTCCTTAGGCTACGACGACTGCCCTCTGGGCTTATCCTGCGGAAAAAGCTATTTCAAGCACAGCTCTTGGGTTAGTGATTACCGCATTGGTACGCTCGATCAGTTAGTGGTTTATCCAGGTCAGATTGGGCGCGTCAGTATGCAATTTCAAATTCCCTGCAACGCCGAAAAAGGCCGATACCGCGAAGATATTTCTGCCGCTTCTGGAAAATATTGGATTTACAACGGCACGAACGGTGACCCTTTAAATGTGATGCATATCTGGGTTGGATTTAGGGTGCAGTAAGTATTGAAATTGTGACTTACTGCAGAGTTGAATAGCAAAAACCTATTTGAATTAATTAACAGCTGGAGGCTAATTATTACGTGTTTGCTGAACCAAGAATGGGTTGCATAGATAGAAGTAGTAAGTGAAAGAAAAAAAGCAGGAGACTGAACTACTAGAAAATAGTTATACTACTACCGTGAGCACTATTTATATTACAACTAGCAAATCAAAGAATATAAAGAAACGCCCCCGTTTCGGTTGCTGTGGCTGTGTATTTCTACTTGTTGCTGCATTATCAACACTTGCCTACCTCTCCACCATCACCGATCCATTTTCTCCCAACACCATAGTCAATACTCCTTTTACCACTACCGTTGATAACGGACAGATTCACCTCCTTCAAAACTCAGCCCTGACGATAAACAACAACGGTGTATATGAAGCCTTCAGCTGGTTCAAAAGCGGTTACCACATGATCGTCAACGCAAATTGGGGCAGCCCAAAAGCTGCAAGTGAAGACGAAGATGGCATCATCAACGATATTCACACACTCAGGTTTGATCCTTCAAAACCCTATCTGATTTCCGGCGATCATTTCAGCGTGCTCTATCCTAGAAATCTTGGTGTTTTTTACCTCCCAACACTCGATCCACGCATCGCCAGAACGCAAGATGAGTGGGAACTGCAGCAACGGCTATATCTTCAGACCACAGCATACACGTTGGAAACCTTTTCCCAATCAGGAAAGCCATCAACGACCATCGTTCCAACAGGCAGTAATGCCGTTACGCAAATTAACGTATACGCCTATCCTTCTGATGCCCTTTACGGAACGCTCTTTGCCCTAAAAACGCTGCAATCACCAGAGGAGCTGCAACGCCTTTATCCTTTCACAGCAGCAGAAAACGTTTCTCTCGAAACTGCGCAAGCCGGAACAGAGCTACTTGACCGCTACAGGGAAAATCTTCAGCAACTTCTTGATGACTACTTTCACTATGTGTACGACGAACAAACGGGTTTGGTCAAAACGCAGATTCACCTCTCCGGAGCCAAAGACATCACCAAGCGGCAAGGTGCTTTCTACGATAACGTTATTCTCTGGCGCACGCTGCAGCTCGCTCAGGATATGGAAATAATGCCATCACCAATTGACCTTGATCAGTACAGAGAGCTCATTCTCAGCACGTATTGGGATGGTAAAACCGGTCATTTCCTCGAGGACCTTTCCGATGAAAGCTTACAGGAGAGCTACTATTCGTCCGACTGGCTCGTTGTCCTTTTCACTGGCTTCCTCAACCCTGCCATTCCAAACGACCGAGCATACTACGAGCAGAGTTTGCAATACATCGAAAAAGAAGGACTAGCACGCCCCTTTGCCATTAAATACCAACAAACCGACCGAGAAGGCCGCCAGTTTCCTCTCGTCAAAACATTCCTCCCCTCCTACGGCGGCAGCGCAATCTGGAGCTTCTGGGGCTTGGAATACACAAAGTTGAATCTGCTGCTCTACAAACAAACCAACGATCAAAAATATCTTCAGGAAGCCGAATACCAGCTAGATCGCTACAAAGAAAACATCGAAAAATACCGAGGATTCCCCGAAGTATACTCCGAAAATGGCGAAATGATCGAGACCAAATGGTACACCAGCGTTCGGCAGACTGGGTGGGTGGTGAATTATGAGCAGGCGAGGGGGATGTGGGAGAGTGTGAAGTAGTGTGATTGAAACATAATGGGAGTAGTATCCCAAGAAAATAATATGTATTTGTGTCATCCTGAGGCTTTTGCGAAGGATCTTTTCGTAACAACCAGGGGTTTCTGTAGCCCTGAAGGTGTTCGAAGAGATCCTTCGACTCCGAGTACATCGCTCAGGATGACACTATAGAAAACGCTTTGCAGCAGGACTTTCAGCCTTAAAACACCTACCGAAAATACCCCAACAACACCGGATACACCACCCCAATCTGCTGTTTCTTCTGATCAGGATCCAGCATATCGTGAATCAACCCAAGATCTTTGGAAAACTGAAACGTCTCAACTTCTTTCCCTTTCCCCCGCCACAACGCAACCATATCCGACGTCATCTCGTTATTCACAGCCGGATCATCTTCCAAAGTAATAACCGTAATGCTTTTAGACAACGGGGCAGACTGCGTTGCTTGATTATGCACTGCATAGCCCAGTCTTGCGATCTCCGCAACAGCTCTTGTTGAAAAGCGAGGATACGCATGATCCAGTCCATCCTCCTGCTTCTTTACCTCATCCCACCAACGATAGTACCCAGGAAAGAATATGCTCGCATTCACAAAGAATTTTTTCAGCGGTACTGGAATCGTTTGAGAACCAAACACAGGTGCCAACACTACGATCTTATCCACATCTGCTCTATTTTGTGCCACCCATGCTGCCATAACCCCCCCAGCTGAAATCCCACTCACGGTAACTTTTTCACCCAAACCCGTTGCAATATCAACCACTTCATCACTAAATACTCGCAACTCCCCAGCCGTAAGCAACTGCGGCTCATTGGTCATCAGGTCAGCAAAACCATGATGTGGTATTCTCGGAATCAAAACATTATAACCCTGATCATAGAGTTGTTGCCCAAAAGCTCGGTATTGCTGAGGACAGTTGGTGAAGCCATGAATCAGTACAACCATGCGATCGGTTTTTTTTCCATGAGTCAGAAACGTCGTTTTACATTTCTCCAAGATTTGAGGAGAATCGGCTTGTTCGAGGAGGGAAAGGCGGAAGAGTGCGTCGTCGTAGGTGGTGGTTGGGGTAGCTTTTGACTGTAAACCAAAGGTTGTAACATAAAAAAAGGCCGTCAGTGCGAGAGCGCAGACAATAAGAAGCAATGAAAAAAGGCGTAACTTAGATTTTCTTTTCATAGTGATGGTAAATTTCCTAATTATTTTGCCAAAATATTCTTTGAATTCACTGGAAACGATAGCGTAAAAGAGGTTCCTTTTCCTACCTGACTCTTCACCAGTATTGTTCCCCCATGAGCTTCGACAATGTTTTTTACAAGATATAAACCGATTCCCGTGCCATCAGGTCGAATTCTCTGGGCTTGTTCTTCTCGACTGAACTTTGTAAATAGTTTTTCTAGATAGTCTTTTACAATACCAATGCCAGTATCTTTTACAGTAACCTGCACCGAATTTTGTTTATGCGTCAGGGTAACCTTGATACTCCCTTTCGAAGTATAATGGATTGCATTGTCCACAAGATTGGTTAAAGCCTGTAAAATTTTCTGAGTATCAAGAGTGAGGTTTGGAATTGCTGTTGATGGTGGAAGAAACCGTAGGGCAAGCCCTTTCTTCTCAGCCCGTTCGGTTAACTGCTCAATTACATCAACAATAATGGGGGAAATTGCACAACTCGTAGGGTGAATAATAAATTTTCCTGCCTCTATTTGGGCAATACTCAAAATATCTTCAACGATTATGGCCAACCGCTCAATATTGTTTTCAGTTTTTCGGACAGCTTCTAGTTCTGCTTTTGTTAATTTACCGTAGTCTCCTTCACTCAACATTGATACGTAACCTCGAAGTGCAGATATCGGGGTGCGGAGCTGATGGCTAGCTATAGACACAAACTCCATTTTTGCCTGATCAAGTACTTGCAGTTCCTTGTAGGCTTTTTCAAGATCTTTGGTTTTTTGCTCGAGCGAGCTCGCATACTGATTGATCTGGTTGTATAACCTTGCATTTTCCATTGCAATAGCAGCCTGCGAAGCGAAACTATTTAAACTTTCTAAAGTAGCAATAGAAATATTTTCCTTAGGTGTTCTCATAGAAACCTGTAGTACGCCAATAATCTTTTCTTTAACTTTCATAGGAATAGCCACATAGCTCTGCACACCCCACAGCTTCGCAAGCGGTGGAGTTTTTTTTACATTGAGAATTCCAATTCCAAGTAACTCAGAAAGTGAGTTTGCTATTTGAATTGTTCCTTTGCGGTAAAGTTCTTGCATAAGACTGGGCTTGCCGTGGATAGCAATAATACGATTCTCAAACGCTGTTTTATAACTAGCCCGTAGTTGCTTATCATAGGCATTATTTGAAGTTTTAAAAAAGTGGAATTGGTGTTCTTTTTCATCAAACACATACATAACTGTAATAACAATATCCTCACTCGATGTGCTGCTGACAGCTGCAAGGTTGTCAACAATTCTCTGCGCTACATCATCAAAATTCAGTGAAGATGCGATTAGTTGGGAAAACATTTGAATTTTATGCAAATCTAAGGCTCGCTGATCAATGTAGAGAAGCTTTTTTTGATACAATCTTGCATTTTCGAGTGCCAAAGAGGCTTGGTCAACATAACTTTGAATCATAGCAAGTAAGCGGGGCGTGACACTTTTTTGGGAAATTCCCATCGAAACCTGCAGAGCTCCTTTGATCTTTCCACGAATCAGGATTGGATAAACCACAAAGGATTCAAACCTCATTTCCTTCCGAAAGGTACGATCTTCCAACTCAGTTAACTGATCACCAACTAGGTCACGAAGTGTTTTCCCAAACTGAATTTTCCGAGTTTCAGCAACTTTACTCAGAACTGTAGGGTGTGGAGAAGGTAGGACAGGAACAATTCTATTTTCCATTCGTGCAGGGCGATAGATCGTCTTGATCGCTTTCCGAAGTTTTGGAATATTGGAGGTTGCCACATAGCGAAATGCCTGAATATCTTCGTCAATCGTATATATCACTGACGCAATAACACCTTCTCGGCTGCCTACCTGCACGATCAAATCTACAATCAACTGGGCAACTTCGTTAAAATCCAGAGTGCTGTTAATTTTTTTTATCACCGTCTGCAAAGAAAGAAGATCCGAAGCCAGTAGCTCTGACTCTCCATACTGTTGGTGCGCTTTTTCAAAAAATGCTGGTTGATCAGATAACGCCAAAGATGCCATAGCAATATAGTGTTCCAAGGTCTGCAGAGTATTTTTTGAAAGTTCTTTATAAGGCTTGCTGATGGCGACCTGAAGCATGCCTTCCACTTTTCCTTTTGAGGCAAGTGGTAGCACAAGGAAAGATTGAAATCCCATGCTATTGCTTAGAGCCAATTCTTCAGTGGGCGAAATCTGTGTGCCAACAACATCAGCAAAGCAATTTCCATGCTGCATAGTGCTTGTTGTATAAGCTTTAGAAAGTAAGGTAGAGGTGTTGGTGATTGGAATAATTCGCTGTTCGAGAGGAGTAGCGGATAAAGAAATTTGCAAAGCCTGCTGAAATTTGGGGACTTGAGAACAAGTGAGAAATCTAAATCCTTGGTTTTCCTCGTCAAATATGTACACAAATGCACAAATATACTCATTTTGTGAACCAAGTGAGGGAATAGTATCAACAATCAACTGCGCTATTGTAGTGAAAGTATTCATAGTGAATCGAGAGATACATCATAACAAGTTAAGTATACCATTTTCCACTGACGGTTTCGTACACTTCTGATAAGGATTATTTAGAAGATGTATTCGAACGAATTTTTCCATACACCTTTGTAAACTCCGCACCAAGAAACAGGATTTCCGAGGAGGTATACACCCATAGCAAAATCGCCACCAACGCCCCCGCCGCACCATACGCCGACGTTGCCACCCCTTTCGTCAGGTACCAAGTCAGCAGCATCCGCCCAAAAAGAAAAAGCAATGCCGTAAATCCGCCACCAACCAAAGCATCATGGAGATGAACCTTCGCATCAGGGATAAAAGTAAACATACTCACAAATAACAACCACGTAAGAAGAAAGGTCAACACCATGCTCCCAAGCGGAAGGATAAATGCAAGCGTTGGGTATTGCTCAGTAAGAAATCCGAGAAAAAAGTTCAGAGCAGTATTCAGAAGCAACGAAAGAAGCAACAACAAAGCAAGAAGGAGGATATACCCAAGTGAGAAAATCTGTTTTTTTACTAATCGAAACCAGACAGTTTTGCTTTTCGGCTTCGCATCCCAGATGACGTTGAATGAGTTCTGTAGCTGAGAAATAATCCCTGTTGCTCCAATAAGGAGAGTTATTACCCCCACAACAGTGGCGATAATCGAAGAATTTCTATTCGAAAGATCATTCAGTAATGAAGACACTACCCGCCCCACCTCAACTCCCAGTAACGCATTCACAGCCCCAATCACTTCATGTAACACTTGATCTCGACTGAGCACCATCCCCACAATTGCGATAATAATCAGAAGCAAAGGAGCAAGCGAAAAAACAGCATAATACGCTAACGCCGCCGCCAAAGTCTGGGCATTGTCTTTCTGCCACTCTCGGATGACCGCTTGTAGAAATTTCCAGTATTTTTTCATGTATATGTACTATAACGAAGTGAGAGAGAGAACAAAATAATATTTTTTTGTCATTGCAACTTCACAGAACACTAAGGAAAATAGAAGCACTGAAAGGGAAAGAAACATGCAATCAAACAATCTAATTTTGTGTGCAATTGTTCTGATAATTCCGATAATTGCTATTATTTTTCTTAAAGGTAGACCTCAAGCTAGCAAACCAACTAAACAA
>Ga0194060_10003780_pt1 | contig 10649 bp, 10 predicted proteins | sample SepL225m_MetaG_FD_163427 | JGI IMG/M metagenome (GOLD analysis project Ga0194060, IMG submission 163427) | Anoxic zone freshwater microbial communities from boreal shield lake in IISD Experimental Lakes Area, Ontario, Canada - Sep2016-L222-5m | ecosystem: Environmental > Aquatic > Freshwater >... | reverse complement strand
CAGGGAGTTATTTTATATACTCAGCTGGCGCGATATTAAGGTAAGGTATAAGCAAACCGTATTGGGTGTAGCCTGGAGTGTGATCAGGCCGGTGCTTACTACCATTATTTTTACGGTATTGTTCAGTAAGGTAGCCAAGCTGGGCAATCCCGGTGCAGCACCATATGCCCTAATGGTATTTGCAGGAATGCTGCCCTGGCAGTTTTTCAGCAATGCTTTAAGTGAGGCCAGTGGAAGTTTGGTAGGCAACTCTAATTTGATCACCAAGGTATATTTTCCAAGGATGATCATTCCGGCCAGTTCGGTGATCACGAGCTTGGTTGACCTTGGGATATCATTCTGCATCATGCTCTTATTATTTGCCTGGTATGGCTTCATGCCCTCCTGGCATATTATATTTTTACCCCTATTTATTTTATTGGCCTTTACCTGTGCATTTGGTATTGGTTTATACCTAACTGCAGTAAATGTTAAGTACCGCGATTTCAGGTATATCATTCCCTTTATTGTGCAGTTTGGCTTGTATGTAAGCCCGGTAGGTTTCAACAGTTTTGTGATCAATGATAAATGGCGGATGTTGTATTCTCTGAATCCAATGGTAGGGGTAATTGATGGATTCCGTTGGTGCCTGCTCGGTGATCCCATGCACTGGCGTTCTTTTATTGTATCAGTAGCCATCACACTTGGTTTTTTATGGCTGGGTGTATATTATTTCCGGAAGATGGAGAAGAGTTTCGCTGATAACATTTAAAAGGATGAGGAACACAATAGTATAGTATGTCATGCTGATCCCGATAGCTATTCTTCTTTACATGATGTGATCGTCAGGAAGACAAAGAAGATATTCTCCTTTCCACCGTCATTGCTAGGAGGTACGACATCCTATCCCCATTATTTCGGTAAAGCAATCTTAAAATAAGGAGGGGGAATTGCAGGTGCTTGATTTAATAAAGGGAGATAGAAAAATATAGCATTTTGGTAAAGCATTTACAAAAAGGGAATTTAATATTTTGAATTTAAACTTTATTCTAAAAGGGCAGATTTCTTTAAAAAAATTAGCAATCCCTGCAATATTCCAAGGATATATTCCGGTATTAGATGGATTACGAGGGATATCTATTTTATTTGTTGTTTTTTCGCATGTAGTTCATTCAAATAATTCGCCGAACTGGCTGATGAATGTTGGAGATATTGTAACAATTGGTAATTTAGGAGTACAGATATTTTTTTTCATATCTGGTTTTTTAATCACCGGTTTGTTGTTAAAAGAAAAAGCAAAATCTAATTCAATAAATCTGCGGACATTTTATTGGCGAAGATTTTTACGGATATTTCCGGTATTTTATTTCTTTTTATTATTTGTTTTCATTGCTTCGTACACCCATTTTTCTATACATATTGATAATAAAAGCTTCATTGGCCCTTTGTGCTATATTTCAAATTTTACCTATGGTGAATATAATGCAGGCTGGTTTTTAGGACATTCATGGTCTTTAAGTATAGAGGAACAATTTTATATTCTTTGGCCATTTTTATTATTGGTGGTAACAGGTATTAAAAATATATATTTTATTCTGTTTCTCTTTGCGCACATTTTAATTAGGGTGATTTATTATAAAGATCCAATGATCGGGCGTATGTTGCTTGGGCCTTTTTTGGAGTATGCACCATTACTTTTAAGTGGCGCCATACTTGCATTCCTTTCTTTTACAGAAAAACTTAATTTAATAAAACTACTTAACAAACTAAACCAGGTGTTTATTTTAATTGCATTTTGTATTATCCTTTTTATTGAATATTTAAGCGGTCATGGAATGTTTGGAATTATTTTACTGCCTTTTGGAAAAGTGATAACAAGTATCATGCTGTTTTTTATAATAGGGCATATACTTTTTGCTTCTGAAAAACTCAAAACAATTTTGAGCAATAAAGGTTTACTCTTTATTGGTAAGATTAGTTACAGCTGGTATATTTGGCAACAAATATTTCTTGCTCAAAGCGGGAATTGTTTTTTTTCTGGTGAGGTCTCAATTTTAAATAGATTTCCTAATAATATTATTGCTTCATTTACTGTTGCAGTATTATCCTATTTTACTGTAGAGAAATATTTTCTTCAATATAAATACAGTTTCAATAAAACAAGAACTTTATAGTGAATTATGGCTAAAACTCGTTTAAAATAATTTATGTCTAATATAATTCAGGTAACAAACCTTTCTAAAAGCTACACCATTACCCACGAAGGCCGGGAAAGATATACCTCTTTACGTGATGTGATCGCTAGGAATGTAAAGAAGATATTCTCCTTCCCTTCGTCATTGATAGGAGGCACGACGAAGCAATCTCCCAATGCTGAAGAATTTTGGGCCCTAAAAGATGTCAACTTTAACATAGAGCAGGGCGATAGGGTAGGCATTATTGGCCGTAATGGGGCCGGTAAAAGCACCCTCTTAAAGATCTTATCACGCATTACCGAACCTACTACGGGTAGCATCAAAATAAAGGGCAGGGTAGCATCCTTACTTGAAGTGGGTACAGGCTTCCATCCCGAACTTACCGGCCGCGAGAATATTTACCTCAATGGTGCCATCCTGGGTATGAGCCGTGCCGAAATAAAAAAACATTTTGATGCTATTGTAGATTTTGCAGAAACCGAAAAATTTCTGGATACCCCGGTAAAAAGATATAGCAGCGGGATGTATGTGAGGCTGGCATTTGCGGTGGCAGCGCATTTGGAGCCGGAGATATTAATAGTTGATGAAGTGTTGGCAGTAGGTGATGCTCAGTTTCAGAAAAAATGCTTGGGAAAGATGGAGGATGTGAGTAAAAATGAGGGGAGGACTGTGTTATTTGTAAGCCACAATATGAGTGCTATTACAAATTTGTGTAATAGAGGTATCCTTTTAAATAACGGGCTGGTTGAACTTAAAGGAGATATAAGTAAAGTGGTTAACCAATATTCAACTAAGGGAGTGGATTTAGAAAAAAATATTCTTATCAACAACACGGTGGGTTTGGAATGGTGGATAAATACCGTTTGTATGTATCAACAACAAAAAATCTGTACAAATATAAATATATCTGAAGGAATTCAGCTAGAATTGGAAATTGAAGGAAGGCAAAAGCAAAAAATTTCCTTGGAACTTTTGCTAAAGGATGATAGCCACAATCCAGTATTGTTTATTCCGTTAGGCCTAGGACAAAATATAAATTTTGAATGTGAGGCTGGAAAGCGTGTTGTGATGTTAGATATTCAATTACCCCAACTCGCGTTAGGCGAATATTTTTTTGATATTTATATCGTTGAGTCGTCTGTTAAGCGAATTTCAACATTTCAAAATGCAATTTCTTTCGAGGTTGTTTCAAGCTATATTGTAGAAACGGGGTGGAGTTTTGATAATAATAGCCATAGTTTGGGATCTGTTTTAGGCAAAATAGAAAAGATCGCCATAACATAATATCTGTGAATATTGGGCCTTTAAAATTACCCAGATAATGAAACTTACTAACCAGAAATATTGGGATGAAGATTATAAGAATCTACAATTTGCAAAGCATGGTGAAGGCCATTCTATAAATATTTTCTTAAATAAGCATTTACAAATATGTAGTAATCGAACTTGCCTGGAAATGGGAAGTTACCCCGGCCCTTTTTTGGCAACTATTGGGGATTTTGGCTATGAGCTAAATGGGGTTGATTATAATTCAGACAATGATAAAGGGCTTAAAAGATGGTTAAAGTATTCTGGATATAAGTGCGGGGAGTTTTGGGTTAGCGACATTTTTTCTTTTGATGTAGAAAAGAAATTTGACCTTGTTTGTTCGTTTGGATTAATAGAGCACTTTACTAATTTTGAAGAAGTAATTCTAAAACATACCCGATATGTAAAAGAAGGAGGCACATTAGTAATAACTACTCCTAATTTTAGGGGTTTATTTCAACGCCTTTTTCATAGAATTTTAGATAGAGATAATTTAAAAGCTCATTATTTGCCAAGTATGAATCCACATAAGTGGGCGTCTTTACTGAAAAGTGAAGGGTTTGATGTAAAGTATAAGGGCTATTTTGGGAGCTTTGGTTTTTGGATTAAATATCGAGAAAATCCGGGGTTTACTCATAAATGTTTATATAAAACTGCTTCGTATTTTGCAGCTTTCGTAAGAAAATTTATTCCATTTGAATCAGTAATGTATTCTGCTTTTTGTGGAATAGTCGCTGTAAAGCAAAATGGTAAACTTATAAAGAGTGTCTGATTTGCTACTAGCTGTCGATAATAAATAATGAAAATATTGCACTTTTTTCCTTTTTTTTCAATCCATGCTAACGGAGGAACCGAAATATTTATCAAGAATTTGGTTAGATACCAAAACTCTAAAGGGTACGATGTTCAAATAATATGTCCTAATACCTGTGAAGAAGTTAAAGTTGAGTATCTGGAAAATATTAAATTAACGTATTTCCCATTTCCTTATGGTACCAAAGATCAGCTTTTCATATCAGGAAAAAGCAATCATACAACTAATTTGGAGTTTGAAAAAATAGTTAACTGTATAAAGCCTGATATTATTCACCTGCACGGATATCATACTGCATATCATAAATATTTCTCTGGATTAAAGAAGGACTATATACTTTTGCTAACCCCTCATTTGCTTAACATTATTTGCCCTAAAGGAAACTTTATAAATGACAAAGGTGATATTTGTGATGGAAAAGTTGAAATCGAGAAATGTGCTAAGTGCGTGAGTTTTTCAAAATACAAGAGAATTAATAAGGGGTTGGTAAAAAGCAAAATATCATTCGAGGCATTGCTAATAAGCCGGTTCAATTTTTTTTATGAATTTAAAATATTTTCACTTGTTAAAAACGTCATTGCTCGACATGAGGTTATTAACTTTTTTAAAGACAATTTTTACATTGACGCATTAACACCATGGTTTTATAAAATTTTGTTGAATAATGGATTTTCTGTAGAGAAAATACGGCTTTTCCCTAACCCCCTATTCATGGAAAAGAATTATTCAATCAAAAAAAAAGCAAGACAAGGGCATGGGGCGATAAAATTTCTTTATGTAGGGAGAATATCGGCTGAAAAAGGGTGTGAAATGTTAACAGACGCATTGGGAAGCCTGACCACGCATAAGAGTGGTTTTACTATAGATATGTTTGGGAAAATTGATGATAGTTCGATACAAAGAAAAATCAATGTGCTAAAGCAGTCAGGATTTACAATAAATCTAATGGGCGAGATTCCAAATAAAGAATTAAAATTTCAATACCTAAGTCACGATTATCTATTATTTCCTTCTTCTAAATGGGCCGGAGAAATGTTCCCACTTGTTATACAAGAAGCTATTGAAAGTAAACTGCCAATTATCTGTTCTGATATTCCAGGTTGTAAACAAATAATTAAGGATAAGGTAAATGGCTTATTGTTTGTTGCAGATGATAAGAATGATTTTTTGCGAGTTCTCGAAGATGTAATAACTGGTAGGAGCAAAGTTCAATATGATTTTGATGAAACAATAGATATTAAGGAAAAGAGAAATGAATATTATGATGATTTTTATTTAGAACTTTCTGATTTACTCGAGAAAAATATGGAGTAAAGAAAATAATTAAAATGGATATTTTATTTCAATAATTTTATAAATTTCTGATAATATTATGAGTGACAAACTTTATATTGATCTCTTAAAAATGGTTTTAATTGACTTGCATCGCGTTAACCAAGCAGAATATAAGCCAATTCAAAATAACAATCTGTCATGGAAACGCAAAGCACTTTATTCGTTAAATAAGTTCCTTGCAAAAAGAAAATTTGTTATATGTGAGGTTCAAGAATATAATAGGGAGTTAAGGGTTAACGGCTTGGACTGGCCAACTTATGCCGATTCAATGATTGGCCTAAAACGAATGAATAATATAGAATTCTGTTTTAATCAAGTTATACAAGATGGTGTTGTCGGTGATTTTATAGAAACCGGCGTTTGGAGGGGTGGCGCTACAATATTTATGGCTGCATTGTTAAAAGAAAATCAAATATCGGATCGGAAGGTGTGGGTTGCCGATTCATTTGAGGGACTTCCTAAGCCAAATGAAGAAAAATACATTTATGACAAAGGGGATCCTCATTATTTGTACAAGGAACTGGCAATTTCAATTGATACTGTTAAAGACAATTTTAGAAAGTACGATTTATTGGGAGATAATATTGTTTTTTTGAAAGGATGGTTTAAAGACACATTGCCTACCGCACCAATTGATAAACTATCCATTATTCGGCTCGATGGAGATATGTATGAATCGACGATGGATGGGCTCGTCAATTTATACCCAAAACTTTCTAAAGGCGGTTATATTATCATTGACGATTGGGGCGCTGTTAAAGCTTGCCAACAAGCTGTGATTGATTATAGAAATCAAAATGGCATAAGTGAAGAAATTAATGAAATCGATGGAATCGGAGTCTATTGGCAAAAGAATAAATGATTTTTTTTAATAAAACCTGATTATGATTGATAAGCCGACAAATTATTTTGAACATCACCGTGAAGAACTTCTGAATTTTATTCCTGAAGGGTCGGCATCTATTTTAGATATTGGGTGTGGGTCAGGTGGCTTTTTAAGCAATTTTGATAATAAAATATACAGGGTTGGAATCGAGCCAGATATTGCAGCTGCAGAAATCGCAAGACAAAGAGCAGATTTAATTATTACTGGCGAATTCAATGAAAAGTCTATAGTTGAGTTATTAGAGTTTTCTGAAGTTAGAAAATTTGATTGTATTTTTTTTAATGATGTTTTGGAACATTTATATGATCCCTGGAGTGCAATACAACTATGTAAAAAAATATTGAGACCTGAAGGAGTAATAATAGCTTCAATTCCAAATATTCTTTTTTACAGTAACATCTGGAACATTTTAAAAAAGCAAGATTTCGTATATGAAAATGCAGGTCTAATGGACATAACTCATGTCAGATTTTTCACCAAAAAATCCATGATTCGTATGTTTGAAAAAGTAGGATTTGATATTAAACTCGTAAAGGGTATAAATTCCATCACTTCACTCAAATATCATTTTTTCAACTTTTTACTTTTAAATAAAATTCGAGACTTAAAGTATTTGCAGTTTGTAATTGTTGCGAAGACTAAATAATTCGACAAAGGGAATTGATAAAAAACCTAATTTGATAGCTGTCATTACATCTACTATTTTCCCACCTAATTTAGGCCCTCAAGAAGTTAGATCTGTTTTTTCTTCAGAGGAACGCTTGGAGCAAACGCAGGCTACAATTCAGTCGTTATTGAAATGTGGTTATACACAAATATTTTTGTTAGATAACTCGGGAAAGTATTGGGTTCAAGAAACAGTAAATAAATTACATCCGGCTAAAGTTATTCTTTTTCACCATCATCAATTCAAAAATAAGGGTATTTCAGAATCTCTTATGCTTATTGATGCACTGGAATACTTACCAGATAACACTCCAATTCTCAAAATTTCTGGAAGATATAAATTAGAAAGATACTTGAATATTGATGGGAATGCCTTTGACCTGTCAGCAAAATTTTATACTCACAAGTTTAAATATTTTACAACTAGGTCTACTATGGCGACAAGATGTTACTTAGTAAAAGATAAGATAACTTATCACACCTACTTATCCGCTTTATTGGAAGAAATGTACTCTTATTCTTCAAAAATAGTTGGGATAGGTTCATTAAAAAGATTTTTCACAAACCAGTTTTTTCCGAGAGAAAACAAATATGAATTTTTTGATCCTGCATTGTCTGTTGAAGCTGCTAGTATTAGAGTAATAAAAAAACTAAGTTTTAAAGTGCATAAAATAGAAAAAGTAGGTTTAAGCGGTTTAGCAGGGACTTTCAAAGACAATCTAATCGAAGATTAATTCTTGAAAATGACGTTGAGCATAAAAAAATGTATAGAACTCTGCCATGAATATTAAATATTTTATACGAAATTTAAAAACAGCAAATAGAATAACTAAAAACTATACACACACTATTCGTTATTTGATCCTAAATTATGAAAAACGGCTTAGAGCTGTTTTTAATTTGAAAAGCACTATCCAAATATCTTATCGGTTTCCAGAACCGATTGGAGAAATAAACTTACTACAACGGCTAAATAGCGGATCAGATAATTATATTTTTAGCGAAGTGTTTATCGATAAATGTTATGATATTGATTTACTTTCAACTCCAGAAAAAATACTGGACTTGGGAGCCAATGTAGGATACTCCTCAATTTATTTTAAGAAAAAATACCCCAGTGCAAGAGTTGCTTGTGTAGAACCTATTGAAGAAAATCTATCAATATTAAAACAAAATATTGAACTTAATAGTCTTAGTATAAAAGTACTGGAAGCCGCTGTCTCTTCAACTGCTGGATTAGTACACATGGAAAAGGGAACTAAAGACTACAATTATGTTGTAACAAACAATCAGAAAGATAATAGTGTAGTAGTACAAGCTTTAACAATTGATCAAATACTTTGTACACTAGGTTGGGATACCATCGATTTAATTAAAATAGATATCGAAGGATCAGAAAAGGAATTATTTTCAAAAAATACTGAGTGGTTATACAAAGTAAATAATTTAATTATTGAAGCACATTTCCCCATCTTTACTGAAAATGATATTAAGTATTTGGTTAGGGAATATGATTTTGCTGAATATAGCATCATCAATGGATTGTTTTTCTTACAACGAGCAAATCAAAATAAAGTAGATGTCTATTAAGTCATTATACAACAAAACATGAGACATAAATATAATGGTTGAAGTAATTTATGATGGGAATTTAGGGAATAACCTTTTTCAATACTGTTTTGGTAGAATCCTTGCAGAGAAATTAGGGTATTGTCTCTCTGCAAAGCCAATAAAGGATTTTCCTGGAACATTTGACAATATTAAGGGGGAAGATTACACCGGAAAGGAAATCATTACACTCAGAGGACAACTCGTTGATCTGTCATTCCTGGATAATAATAACCTAAAATGCCATATTCTTGTAACCGGGTATTTTCAACGTTATGAATATTTTGAAAAATATAGCGATTCGATAAAATACTGGCTCAGAACTGAGCAAAATATAAATGAAGAAATAAGCAATGATGATGTGGTTATTGGTATACGTAGAGGAAGAGATTATATACCTATGTACGGCCTCCCTATATCCTATTATGAAGAGGCTTTGGCTTTGATCAGTTTTGATCGGGTTTTTATTTGTACAAATGAATTTAACGACCCATTTATTAAATATTTCAAAAAAAAATATAAAGCTATAGTAAGGCCACCTGGTGCAATGGATAATTTAATGTTTATAAAAAAATTCAATAAAATAATCATTTCAAATAGTACTTTTCTATGGTGGGCAGCTTATTTATCGGAAGCAAATGAAATCATATTTCCAAGGCCGGCGAATGGTTTTTGGTCTTTGCATGATCCAATCAGTAAAAATATTATGCTGGAAGTCAATGAAGCCAGATACAGGTATCTGGAATGCAAAAGATACAAGAGTGAATTCCTTTCCGAAAGATTGACCCATTATTTAGACAAGACGTTTGTGAAAACAAAAACGATCCTTAAAAAGATATTACCTTTTCTTAAAAGGAAACAAATGCCCAAAAGTGAATACTTTTTCAGGGAGGATATTAAAGCATAATATAATGGCCAAGTTTTTTTAATATGGATGTTATTTACAAGCAGGAATTTGATCGCTGGATTAAAGGAGATAAACATATAAGGCCTTTGGTAAGAAAAATATTGCGTAAAAGAACGGCATATAAAAGTGGTATGGAAATGGTTGTTGCTAACTTTTTAACAGGATTGCAACGTGAAAATGTACCATATAGTTTTAACAGCCTTGTATATTTTATCGGTAAGGCTGATAAAGTTATTTCATTTGGACTGGGTTTAGATGGAGTGAAAGGTCTTAAAAAAGAGACACCTGTAATTGCAGCAATCGGATTTCCTTATCCTACTGAGCTTCCGGATCTATGTTATAAATATAATATAAAAAAATATTTACAACATTCAGAATGGACATTGGATCTTGCTAAATCAGCAAATATTTATGATAATAATATATTTGATATATGGCCTGCAGGAATTAATACAGAACAGTGGATACCGGGATTACAATCAAGTAAGAAGGAAATAGATGTATTGATATATAATAAGATTTACTGGGAAACAGACAAAATGAATGTGGATCTATTGCAGCCAATTAAAAATTTCCTACAAGAAAATAATTATTCATATTCTGAAATTGTATATAAAAAATATAACCAACATGAATATTTAAAAAAAATAGAAGCCTCTAAAGTTATGATATTCCTATCTGCACACGAAAGTCAGGGATTAGCTTACCAAGAATGTTTAGCATGTGATGTGCCTGTGTTTGCTTGGGATCAGGGTTTTTGGCTAGATCCGGTTAGGTTTAAATATGGAAAACCAATAGTAGAAGCAAGTTCGGTTCCTTACTTTGATGAAAGATGTGGCATGAAATTCAAGGATGTAAAAGAATTTATTTCAACATTTGATGAATTTTATGAAAAGGCTGTTTTAAATAAATTTAATCCAAGGGAATATATCATGGAAAACTTGTCGATTG
>Ga0194060_10003779_pt1 | contig 10649 bp, 10 predicted proteins | sample SepL225m_MetaG_FD_163427 | JGI IMG/M metagenome (GOLD analysis project Ga0194060, IMG submission 163427) | Anoxic zone freshwater microbial communities from boreal shield lake in IISD Experimental Lakes Area, Ontario, Canada - Sep2016-L222-5m | ecosystem: Environmental > Aquatic > Freshwater >... | reverse complement strand
CAGCCCTCACCCCCCTGCCCCCTCTCCCTGAGCGGGAGAGGGGGAGTCGGACGCATCCTGGTGCGGAATCTCCCCTCTCCCCGTGAGGGAGAGGGGCAGGGGGTGAGGGGGCAAGGCCGGTGCGAGATCAGCTTATTCGTAGAGTGGTATTACCTCTAACCCTGCCGCTCCACAACCTGCGCGATCAGGTGCGCCATCACATCCGCCTGGTTCAGCGCCTCATCGACGCCCATCATCGGCGTGAACATCCAGGAGTGATGGGGGTTGTTGACGCGGGCGACCGTGCGCGGCACGCTGAAGGCGAAGCGGGCTAGGCTGGCGATCACTAGGTTTGTCTCGTCGGCCCCGGTGACGGCAGCGACCACATCTGCCGTGCGTACACCGGCGGACTCTAGCACAAAGGGGTCGGTGCCGTCACCTAACACAAAGCTGGCACCGGGCGCGGTGCGATGGATCAGCCCCTTGGCGGCTTCACGCGCCTCGATCACGGTGACGCTGTGGCCGTCGGACTGAAGCAGACCGGCCAGGTAGGAACCCACCAGGCCACCGCCGATAATGAGCATGTGCATATGGCCTCCCTTACGAGCGCAGCAGCGCGGCGAGACGATCCTTCGCGGCAGCAAGCACGACCAGATATAGCAGATCCCCCGCCTCAATGATCGTCCCCGGCTGCGGGAGAAACGTCCTGCCGCCCCGGCTGATCGTCGCCACATGCACCTCGCCGAGGGTGGCGAGTGCGCTCACCGGTCGCCCTACGAGCAGCGCGGGTGCGCTCGCGGCCACGAGTTCAGCCTCGCCGCCCAGGCTGGCCACTGGCTCTAGCTCCGAGTAGCTCAGCAGTTCGGCGATCCGGTTGATGCCCCAGGCAACGCTGGAAACGGTCTGGATGCCGAGGCGATGGTAAACTTCAGCCGTTCGCGGGTTATAGACTCGCGCCGCTACACGCGGGACGTGGAAAACCTGGCGGGCCAGTCGGGCCACGACCACGTTCACATCATCGCTCGCCGTGACAGCGGCCAAGGCGTCGCTCTGCGCGATCTGCGCGTCGAGCAGCACCTGGTGGTCAAGCACATCGCCCACGATCATGCGCCCCCGGAAGCTGGGTGCAATCCGGGCAGCGGCCCTGGGGTCGGGGTCAACCGCCGTAATGTCGTGGCCGTGCAAGCTCAGGTGCTGCATAAGGCCCGCGCCGATCCGACCGCAGCCTAGAATGATGATACGCATCACGACCTCCTGATGTGAAAATAGCCAATACCCGATAGCCGATAGCCGATAGTCGGACACCAGCGGCCATTTTCATCGCGATGGTGTGCGCGCCCCTGTAGCTCGACTGCGCTCCCGTACTCTCCGCACAGCCTTGCGTAGTTCATCGCCGATCAGTAGCGCGGGCGTGCAGGCCAGCAGCAGCAGCCAGCTTGCTGCCGGGATCGGCGCGGTGCCGAAGACCCACTGGAACCACGGAACATAGATCAGAGCTACGATCAGGGTCAGTTCGCTGGCGATGCCGAGCCAGACCAGCCGATTGGCGAAGAGATCGACCGTGATGATCGAGGCGCGCTCGGTGCGCTGGGCAAACAGGTTGCCGATCTGGGTCGCTACGATGACGGCGAGGGTGATGGTGGTTGCCGTCTGGTAGAGCGGGCCGTCGCCGGGCAGGTCGATCCACTGGCCGGGGTAGCCGTTGGCCCAGTAGTAGACGTAGAAGGCCAGCATGGCCAGACTCCCCTGGATCAGGCCGAGGAAGAGCAGGGCGCGGGCGAGTAACCCGCTATTGATAATGTGATCTGTCCTGCGGCGCGGTGGCCGATTCATCAGGCCCGCCTCGGCTGGCTCGGCACCGAGAGCTAAGGCCGGGATCATATCGGTGCCCAGATCAATGGCCAGTACCTGCATCACCGTCAGCGCCAGCGGGATACGCCCGCCGCTCAGGGCGAAGAACACAAACGGGATCGCCTCGGGCACGTTGCTGGTAAAGATGTAGGTGACGAACTTACGAATGTTCGCGTAGACCGCGCGGCCCTCCTCAATCGCATGGACAATCGTGGCAAAATTGTCGTCGGTCAGGATCATGTCGGCGGACTCGCGGGCCACATCGGTACCCGAGCGCCCCATCGCCACGCCGATGTCGGCCTGCTTGAGCGCCGGTGCGTCGTTGACGCCATCGCCTGTGACCGCCACGACCTTGTCGAGCCGCTGGAGCGCGGTGACGATGCGCAGCTTCTGCTCGGGGGCCGCCCGTGCGAAGATAACCTCGTGTGTCAGGGCCGCCTCAAGGGTCGCCTCATCCATAGTCTCAAGTTCAGATCCGCTAATCATGCGCGGGCTGCGGCCCTCAACGATCTTCAGCCGCCGGGCGATACTTTCGGCGGTGAGTCCGTCATCACCCGTAATCATAATGATGCGGATGCCAGCGCAGTGGCACTGGGCAACCGCCTTTTCCACCTCAGGCCGGGGCGGATCGTACATGGCCGTGAGACCCAGGAAGATCAGGTCGCGTTCAACCGCTTCGGCACTGCTGATGTCGCCCCTCGTAGGCAGTTCCCGCATCGCCACGCCGAGCACGCGCAGCCCATCGCTGGCGAAGGAATCTTTCTCTGCGCTGATCGTGGCCCGCAGCGCCTCATCGAGCGGTAGCACCGCGCCGCCCACCCGTGCGCCCACGCAGCGCGCCAGGATCTCGTTCGGCGCGCCCTTCACATAGGCGACCGTTGTTCGGGCGTGATGCAACGTACTCATCAATTTGCGGCGCGACTCGAAGGGGAACTCGTGGATACGCGGCACCGCCGCAACCTCCGCAGCCAGGTCAAGCCCGCCCTTGCGTGCGGCCACCAGCAGCGCGGCCTCAGTCGGATCCCCCAGGATCGTCCAGTCCGGCCCGCTACTTGGCGCGATCAGTCGGGCGTCGTTACACAGGGCCGCAGCGCGCAGCAGCACGCCCAAGTCGCTGTCTGGCGCGGGACGAATCGGCTGGCCGCCGTCCAAGATCGCGCCCTCTGGCGCATAACCGCCACCACTCACCTCAAACCGGCACCCGCCCGCCCAGATATGGCGGACAGTCATCGCGTTCTGGGTCAGCGTCCCGGTCTTGTCGGTGCAGATCACCTCGGTGCAGCCAAGGGTTTCGACCGCAGACAGGCGCTTGACCAGGGCGTTACGCCGGGCCATGCGCTGCACCCCGATGGCCAGGGCCAGGGTTACGGTGGGCAGCAAGCCCTCGGGGACAAAGGCGACGATCATGCCCATCGCGAAGATCAGGCTATCGGCAAGATGAACCCCGGCCACACCAACCGAGAGGACAAAGAAGATCACGCCGACGCCGACCGCGATCATCGTGACAACCTGCGTGACCCGGCCCAGTTCTTGCTGGAGCGGGCTAGGCGACTCGGCGATAGTCTCGGTCAGGTGCGCAATCACCCCAAAGGCGCTGTACGCACCTGTGGCGAAAACAAGCGCCTTGGCGGTACCGGCCACGATCATCGTACCGGCAAAGACCACATTAGGCAACGCGGCCCGCTCGACCATATCCGTCACATACGCCTCGCAACGCTTCGGCACAGGCCGCGACTCGCCCGTGAGGGTGGACTGATCAACACGCAGTTCAGCCACCTCCACCAGCCGACCATCAGCCGCCACCAGATCACCCTCCGCGAGAACCAGCAGGTCGCCGGGAACAACCTGTTCGCGGGCGACCTCCTGGACAACACCGTCGCGCAGCACGCGAGCTTGGGCCGGGAGGAGGGCGCGCAGGGCGGCTGCGGCGCGCCCGGCCCGATACTCCTGCCAAAAACTAAACAGCCCATTGATCAGGTTGACCGTCCAGATTGCAACGCCAAGCTGAGGCATCTGGGCCAGAAAACCAATCAGCCCACCGGCCCAGAGCAGCAGGGCCATCAGGTGCGTAAAGTTTTCCAGGAGGATCATGTACGTCGGCTTGCCGGGGTGCGCCTGGAGCATATTCGGCCCATAGCGGCTCAGCCGTGCAGCGGCCTCCTCGGTAGAGAGGCCGCGTGCGCTCGTACCGAGAGCGGCGTAAGCGTCGGCGACCGACAGTTGATACACCTCGCTCCAGCCATTTTGTTGGGCATCCACAGGAGCCGTATGTGTGTTCATTGTCGTCAGCTTTGCAAGGTTTCAGGAGCAGGACAAGGTTTCAGGTGCCAGGTTTCAGCTTTACAGTGTGGCGATGAGGCGAGGATGCGACGAGGCGATGTTATAGCAATCCTAAATTGGTTATGAAAAGGAGTCGAGCCTTTAGGCGGCCTTATCCGGCTAAAGCCTTGACTCCACACAACAACCCCAAGAGGATTGCTATATCGCATCCTCACCTCATCGCGTCCCCGCCACACTGTAAAACTGTTCTGAACCATGTCTAGCGCATCAAAACGCCTCATGTGCAACCTTCCCCGCCCCCGCCATCAACAGTCCCAACTCATCGCGGGTCAGTTCACCGCTGCGCACCGTCGCCACAATCTGGCCGTGGTACATCACCGCGATCCGGTCGGACAGGGCCAGCACCTCGTCCAGTTCCGCCGAGATCACCAGCACCGCCACGCCCTCGTCACGCTTCTTGACGATCTGGCTGTGGACAAACTCGATTGAGCCGACATCGATCCCGCGAGTAGGCTGAGCCGCGATCAGCAGCGTGATCGGCTGGCTAAACTCGCGGGCAACGATCAGTTTCTGCTGATTACCGCCGCTGAGCGAACTTACTGGCACATGCGTACTCGGGGTACGCACATCGAAATCCTGCACCAGCCGTGCGCAGTGCGCCTCGACCTGAGCCTCGTCGCGGATGATCCCGCTGGCGAAGGGCTGGCGGTAGTACAACTCCAGCACCGAGTTGTCCGTCAGTGCATAGCTGGTCACCAACCCCTCGCGCTGGCGATCCTCGGGGATGTGCGCAACCCCCAGTTCGCTGATCCGGCGCGGCGTGGCGTCGCTCACGTCCTGTCCAGCCACACGCACGCTGCCGGACTCCTTGGCCCGCAGCCCGGTGATCGCCGCCACCAACTCGGTCTGCCCATTGCCCTGTACGCCAGCCACCCCCAGGATCTCACCGGCGCGCACATCCAGATCCGCCCCGTTCACCGCCAGTAGGCCACGGTCATCGCGCACCCGCAAGTTGCGCACCTCCAGCACCGTTGCGCCGGGGTGAGCCACAGCCTTATCGACTCGCAGGATCACATCGCGACCGACCATCATCGCCGCCAGGTTTGCCTCCGAGGAAGTAGCGGGCAGCGCCTCGCCGACCACGTGCCCGCCGCGCAGCACCACAATCCGGTCGGCGATCTCCAGCACCTCGCGCAGCTTATGGGTGATAAAAATGATCGACTTGCCCTGGGCCACCAGCGTATGCATGATCCGCACCAGATCATCGGCCTCCTGGGGCGTCAGCACCGCTGTCGGCTCATCAAGGATCAGAATATCGGCGTTGCGATAGAGCGCCTTGATAATCTCAACCCGCTGCTGCGCGCCCACCGGCAAGTCGGCAATCAGCGCGTTGGGGTCAACCTCAAGGCCATACTGACGCGAGATTTCGCCGATCAGATGAGCCGCCCGCCGCCGGTCGAGAAACACCCCGCCACGTGTGATCTCGTTGCCCAGCATCACGTTTTCAGCTACCGTCATCACCGGCACCAGTTGAAAATGCTGGTGAACCATACCGATGCCGCGCTGGATCGACTCGTGGGGGCTGCTGGCCCGCATCGGCGTGCCGTTCACCAGGATCTCGCCTTCATCCTGGTGGTAGAGCCCGTAGAGAATGTTCATCAGGGTACTCTTACCGGCCCCGTTCTCGCCCAGCAGCGCCAGCACCTCGCCCTTGTGCAGCCGCAGCGAAACATTGTTGTTGGCGATCACGCCGGGGAATCGCTTGGTAATGCCACGTGCCTCCAGCACAACCTGCTGATCGTGGGGACTACCAATCGTCATTGGGTACCTCTATCTACTTCGTTGTGGGGGGTGGCGTGCATTGTAACAAATCTCGCATAGCAGTGCGAGTCACACACTTGACAGTTTTACTTTTACGATGTATAAATATGAACACGTGTTCGGTATTATCACTAAATATGCAATACCACAAAAGTAACGCTGTCATTCTGAGCGAAGCGAAGAATCCCGGTCGGGATTCTTCGCTTCGCTCAGAATGACAGGACGCTTCACAGCGTTACTTTTGCGGTATCGCCTAAATATGTCCCCACGATCTTCCGCGCCAACCTACCTGCTCGTCGCCCTGACCGCCCTGCTGCCCCGCGTGATCGGCCTCGGTCAGTTCGTCACCATCGATGAGGCAGGCGGCTGGATGCCGCGCTCTCAGCACTTTCTCGCGGCGCTCAGCAGCGGCGACCTCGCGGCCACCGCGCAATCGGCCCACCCCGGCGTTACGACCATGTGGCTCGGCGCAACCGGGCTGCTGCTCCACGGCCTGCTTGCCGCCCGTGGCATGATCGACCCCGCCGACTTTGCTACGCGCCTCGGCCTCATGCAGATGCCCCTGGCCCTGGTCAACGCCGCCGCCGTGGTGGCCGGACTCTGGCTGCTGCGGCGGTTGCTCGCCCCGCAGGTGGCCCTGCTCGCCACCATGCTTTGGGCGCTCGACCCCTTCGTCATCGGGTTTAGCCGCGTCCTCCACGTAGACGCCCTAATGGGCAGCTTCGCCACCCTGAGCCTGCTGGCCGCGTGTGTATTCTGGCTGCGCGGGGAGACGATTCTTCCTACTCCCTCTTCCCGTGGAGAGAGGCTGGGGGAGAGGGGGCACATCGTCGTGCTTCTGTCCTCCGGCATCCTTGCCGCCCTGGCCGTGCTGAGCAAGTCACCCGGCGTGATCCTGGCTCCCGCCGTAGCCGGGGTCGCTGCCTGGGCCATCTGGCGCAATCGCCGACCCTGGCGTCAGTCCCTGCGTGAACTGGCGCTCTGGGGCGCGGCGGCGGCCCTCACCGCCCTACTGATCTGGCCCGCCCTCTGGTTCAGCCCGGCCCTCGCCGTCAGCAAGCTCACCGAGAGTGTCACCGTCGAGGGCGGTGAGCCGCACCAGTCGGGGAACTTCTACCTGGGCCAGCCGGTGGACGTGCCGGGGCCGACCTACTACGCCACGGCCCTAGCCATGCGCCTCACCCCCCTGACCCTGGCTGGCCTGGGGTTGCTCGCCCTGCGCTGGCGGCGTCGCCCCCCTGCGGAGCAGGCCGTCCTGGCCGCCCTGGCCTGGCTCATCCTGCTGATCGCCCTGGAACTGAGCCTCTTCCCCAAAAAGTTCGACCGCTACCTGGAACCGGCCTTTCCCGCCATCGACATCTTGGCGGCGGCCGGGGTCTGGGCCGTAGCCGAGGGCTGGCGCTCATCCCAACGCGCCGGGTTCTTGGCTTGGGTCACCCTCGCCGCCGCCGCCAACGCCGCCTGGTGGCACCCCTACGGCCTCGTCGCCTACAACCAGTTGCTCGGCGGAGCCACGGCGGGCGCACGCACCTTCCACATGGGTTGGGGCGAGGGCATGCCCCAGGTGGCCGACTGGCTCGCCCATCAGCCCGGTATCGCCGAACAGGCGACCGTCAGCAGCACCGTAGCTACCCTGCGCCCCTACCTGCGCCCCGGTGTCGGCGTCGATCTGCCGCCGGTGAGCGGCCAGTTGCCGCCACACACCGGCTTCGCTGTGGTCTATCTGCGCAGCGCCCAGGCCGGACTCACCCCGCCCCTCGATCAGATCGCCGCCACCCAGCGTGCGGTGTATACCCTCACCATCCAAGGCGTCGTATACGCACAAATTTACGAACTGACCCCGACCCCGGCGCATCCCCTGTCGGCCACCTTCGGCCCGGCGATCTCTCTCCAGGGCTACGATCTCGCCGAAGGCGCAAACACTCTCGATCTGACCCTGCACTGGCAGACGGCAGACCTGCCGCCGGGTGTCTCCCTCTTCGTCCACCTGCTCGACCCCCAGGGAGAGCGCCGTGCCCAGATCGATCTGCCCGCGATCACCGCTGGCTGGGACGCCGAGCGGCACTACCGCACCCGCGTGAGCCTACCTCTACCGGGCGGGCTGCCCGCCGACAACTACCAGATCGTGATCGGCCTGTACGACCCGCAGAACTTCGTGCGGCTGCCCCTCTCTGGGGCCAGCCCCGCCAACCCGGCGTTCGCCGGGCCAGACGCCCTGCTCCTCGCCGCCGTGTCGCGCTGAGTCGTCCTCCCTGTGGCATGTTATTTGTGTCATGAAAGCTCGCGGCTTTGCCGCGAGCTTTCATGACAAAGCAGGTTTGGGGCGCAGCCCCAAGGCCGGTGACGGAACCCAGGCTCAATACCTTTCAAATAAGGAATCTGCCGCCGCTCAGCCCTCACCCCTCAGCCCCCTCTCCCTGAACGGGAGAGGGGGAGTATTCCGTATCAGAAAGGGATATACTCCCCTCTCCCCGTGAGGGAGAGGGGCAGGGGGTGAGGGGACTTTGAAAGGTATTGAGCCTCGGCTCCGTCACCGACCTTGCCGATAGGTTTCCCGTCGTCGCCAGTCATCGGCCAGGATCGCATAGCCGGCCATATCAACAAGGCGGCCCTGGTTCACCCAGCTTTGGCGGCGCACGCCCTCGAAGGCAAAGCCCAGCCGCTCGGCCAGCGCGCACGAGCGCGCATTGTCCACCTCAGCTTGGAGCGCCACCCGGTTCAGTTGAAGATCCTCAAAGGCCAGGCTTAGCATTGCGCGCACGGCGCGGCTCATCAGCCCATGCCCTGTGGCACTCTCGCCGAGCCAGTAGCCGATCTCGGTGGCGCGTGGGGGCCGATCCAGCGGAAAGAAGAGCAACCCACCAACCATCTGGTCGTCCTGCCAGATCCCCACCCATGGCAAGCCATCTTCGGCATAGCGCGCCAGGCCGCGATTGATAAACGCCTGCGAATCCTCCAATGTCGTGATCGTATGAGCCCACTCCAGCCAAGGGCCGAGGTAGGCACGGTTTGCCGCGACAAACTCCTGAAACGCCGCCGCATGATGCATGTCCAGCAGCCGTAGATCGGCACCCTCGCCGATATCCCTCCGAAACATACGCCCCCCCTCATAACCCCTTCGCTTCCATACATGACATTGTAGCATTGGAAAAGGGGAAAGGCGGAGAGAGGGCAACGCCCTCTCTCCACCTTTCCCCTTTGAACACGATCAGCACGCACGCTACCCCGCCAGTTTCGCGGTCATCGCCGCACTGAGTTGATCGCGCACATGGACGACCGTGCGCCCACGACACGGCTCCACCTGCGGATGATCCTCTATTCGCCCGCAGAACCCGCTGCCCATCTCCCAAATAAACAGGCGGTACTCCACATCGGCGACACGGACTTGATAGATGCGGCCTTTGCGCACCACAGCGCGCTTTGTCTGCTCAGCCATGGGTGGTTTCCCTTTCCTCAGCAACGCTTGTGGCATCGTGGTCATCGCTGCGGCCCACCCAGAAGTGATGCGGCTGCACGGTGCGCTCGCTGCGCACCTCTACATCGACGCCCTGTAGCTCGGCGGAATCCGCCACATTAATCAGGACAAGATTCCCGGCCACACTGAATCGCTTGCTGTAGGCGGCAAGGGCGTTTTGTATCTTCTCGACGACGGATCGCCGCGAGTCTTCGTCATACCAGACCAGAAATAACATCGAGGCGCTCCTCAAAGCCCTTAGATCAGTGGTAGCTCAGCGTCGATACATCGCTGACGCAGCGCACTGTCCTCGGTTAGCACAGGCAGACCCCCGGCCCGCTGCGCTTGTCGGATCACCTGCTCAAGCGACGGTGTGTAGCTTCGTCGACTGACTCCGCCATCGGTGTAGGCGACACAGTAGCGACCATCGGGCAAGAGCGTAACAGCCAGGTAGGCGCGGTTAGGCGTAGGGCTGTCCGCAGTCATCTGTGCTTCAGTCATACGACACCTCTACATGGCTTATCTATTAAAAAGAGTGGAACACGATACGACCGTGACTCGGCTCGGACGCCCGAACCTCAGCATCTCCACACCGTTGAGACGGCTGAGACGAGCAAAACATTCGGAGAAGATCAGGAAGGTATGGCGGTGATCGTGACCGTGTTTTGGAGTTGATCCTAGCATAGCATACATAGTGCCGCTCCGATAGGGACAAAACACCGCTCTGATCCGTGCTATACTGGCCCTACCGCAGGATCTCCTCTCTTTCAGATGCGCCCTATCGACGCACCCTCGTCCGGTTTGCGGATCATCGCTCTCATTGATTGCTATCAGCTATATATGTGATAATAAGTAGTTAGGATCGTATGCAAGACAGCACGTTATCCGTGTATGAAGCGGCAGACTGGGGAGCAAAGCTCTCTGGGGCGGCCCAGGTTCACAAAAATGAGCAGGGTACTTTGGTTATTGATCACGTGCTGGTAGAGACTATCCAAATTGTTGGGCAGTTCAGCGTTCTCAACTGTGCCGACGGACGCGCACGCGTGGTACTGACCAGCTTTCTCCGCTTAGTGGGCGGGCATTCACATTGAGGGAACAGGGGATAGGCGCACGCAGGCTTCCGCCCCCTGTCCAGCCCTGGCAGGGCATGTGCAAAGTCGTGTGATCGCCGGACAGCCCTCACCCCCCAGCCCCCTCTCCCTGAACGGGAGAGGGGGAGCCGAGCGCATCCTGATGAAGAAACTCCCCTCTCCCCGTGAGGGAG
>Ga0194060_10003778_pt1 | contig 10650 bp, 10 predicted proteins | sample SepL225m_MetaG_FD_163427 | JGI IMG/M metagenome (GOLD analysis project Ga0194060, IMG submission 163427) | Anoxic zone freshwater microbial communities from boreal shield lake in IISD Experimental Lakes Area, Ontario, Canada - Sep2016-L222-5m | ecosystem: Environmental > Aquatic > Freshwater >... | reverse complement strand
AGCTGAGATAGCGAGCGCGATTGCTCTGGGTATTGCAGTATCAACAAAGTTCTTACCCATCTTCTTACTTATCCCGATTGCAATTATCTTCTTCCGACAAGGCAGCGTGAGTAAACTATTGAAGTTTTTAGCAATTACGGTTGCAACCTTTGCAGCAATTAATCTGCCGGTCGCGCTCACAACTCCAACAGGATGGTGGCGTTTCTACGATCTCAATCTCAACCGTGGCTCTGATTGGGGTTCAATCTGGTATGCACTTTCAAATCTTGATGTAGATCTCACCCACCAAAATTATTTATCGGTGCTCTGTCTCATGATTGGTGTGACTGCGCTTGTCATTTTTCTCTTGCAGATGCGAAATATTCCAACTCTTGCACATACAGCAATCTTTATCATGGTCATTGTGATGGCGGTAAGCAAGGTGTACTCACCACAATATGTTTTATGGTTAACGCCACTTGCAATCATTGCGCTCATTGATAAACGCGAGCTGGCCATCTTCTGGTTCTGGCAAGGAGCCGAAGTTCTGTATCACGTTGCGATCTGGCAACATCTAGCAACGGTGACTGGTGCGAAATTTGGATTGTCACTGACTGCCTATTCAGTGATTTCGCTGATCCGCATTGGCGCCTCACTAGCCCTGATGGTGCGCCTGGCCGCCCGGCATAAGAATTCTGCGCGTAATTCCGAGCGAATTTCTCATATCAACAGCTGAGAGTTACCCTTAACCTCCTCGTAAGCGAGCCCACCCGGGTCTGTTTATGAGGAGTATTAACCCTCCTGTCACGGAAATGCCGTGGCCGTCTTAGTCCAAAGGAGGTCGGGTTAACGCATGCGTCACTATGAATTAATGGTCATTCTCGATCCAGAACTCGAAGAACGTACAGTCACACCATCACTTGAGACATATCTCAAGATCATCAAAGACAGCGGAGGCCGCGTCGACAAGCTCGATGTTTGGGGCAAGCGCCGTATGTCATTTGAAATCAATAAGAAGCCAGAAGGCATCTACGCAGTTGTAGATATGCACTGCGAGCCAGCGGCAATCAAAGAGTTAGATCGTCAGCTCAACCTGAACGAATCTGTTCTTCGCACAAAGGTTATGCGCCCGCTCTAGTTTTCAATTCCGAATCGCTGCGCTAATCGGAACTCAATTGTCCACAGCTGCGGTGTTTCGAAAACGAAAAGTCAGAGTAGGCGAGTAATTTATTAGCACGGACTCCACCAGTAGAGATGAGGAAATAAAATGGCAGCAGGAGATACAACAATCACAATGATCGGCAACCTCGTTGACGATCCAGAGCTACGTTTCACCCCAAGCGGTGCAGCGGTAGCGAAATTTCGTGTTGCCTCAACACCTCGTTATTTAGATAAGGCTACAAATGAATGGAAAGATGGCGAGAGCCTCTTCCTTCAATGCCAGATCTGGCGTCAAGCTGCAGAGAATGTTGCAGAGTCACTCACAAAGGGAATGCGCGTCATTCTCTCTGGTCGACTTAAGCAACGTTCGTACGAAACAAAAGAGGGCGAAAAGCGCACAGTCTTTGAGGTAGAAGTTGATGAAGTAGGTCCATCACTTCGCAACGCCACAGCTAAGGTCACACGCACACAGCGTGCTGGCGGAAGCGGTGGAGCTGCAGCACCAGCTGCTGCAGATACTTTCAATGACGATCCATGGGCAGCTGCTTCGACTTCACCCGCCGGCGGTGGATGGGGAACATCTACAACCGACGAACCACCCTTTTAAATAAGTAATTAACCGACAATCCATTCCTTCTAGAGATAGAAGGGCACCCGAAAAGGAGCACCACAATGGGAGCAAGAAATAACCGGGCTCTACGCGAGCCAAAGAACAAGGGCGCGAAAGCTGCTGCCCTTAATAAGAAGTTCAAGAAGAAGCCATGCAGCTTCTGTCGCGACAAGGTCACATATATCGATTACAAAGATATCGCGACCCTTCGCAAGTACATCTCTGATCGCGGCAAGATCCGCGCTCGCCGAGTAACAGGTGCATGCACACAACATCAGCGCGCAGTAGCAACAGCTGTCAAAAACAGCCGCGAAGTTGCTCTTCTGCCTTACACATCATCAGCACGATAAGGAGATATGAATTATGAAACTCATTCTTACTCGTGAAGTAAATAAGGTCGGCAACGCCGGCGATGTTGTCACTGTAAAAGATGGCTACGCACGCAACTTCTTGTTGCCACGTGGCGTTGCAATTGTCTGGTCACTTGGTGGCGAGAAGCAGATCGAAGGAATCCGTCGTGCACGTGCTGCCCGCGAAGTCCGCGATCTCGATCACGCTAAAGAGATTCAGAAGACTCTTGAGAAGGCATCAGTGACTGTAAAGGTAAAGACCGGCACAGCTGGTCGCCTCTTCGGTTCAGTGACAGATAAGGACATCGCTGCTGCGATTAAGTCAGCAACAGGTCTTGGCATCGATCGCCACAACCTCAAGACATCTGGCCACATCAAGAAGACAGGCACACACACTGTAAAGGTTTCTCTTGCACACAATATTGTTGCAACAGTTTCACTTACTGTGGTCTCTGCTTAATTAAGTAATTCCAAGAAAGGCCCGTCGCATCCGTGCGGCGGGTCTTTCTCTTTCTACAACCAGCCAGATTTCTTAAATTTACGATACAGAATTGCTGTAATGATCAGCAGTGAGCCCACAACAAGCGGATAGCCAAATTGCCATCGAAGCTCAGGCATGGTGTCAAAGTTCATTCCATAAATACCCGCAACCATGGTGGGCACTGAAGCCAGTGCTACATATGAAGTTATCTTGCGCATATCTTCATTCTGCTGAAGTTGCACCTGTGCAATTTCTGCTTGCAGAGCCGAAGTAAGTAGCGCATCGAGCCCAGATGCTGCATCAGATGCGCGAGAGAGATGATCTAAAGTATCTCTAAAAAATGGTGTGAGCTCTGCCGGAATATGGCGAGCTCCGATACTTGCAATGTGCTGAAGCGGTGAAAGTAGTGGGTCGATTGCATGGCGGAACTCAATGACTTCACGTTTTAGTAAGTAGATTTCTTGAGAAGCACTGTCACGAGAATCTCCAAAAACTTTATGTTCAACCTGAACAACATCGGTCTCGAGCTCAATCGAAATATCAATGTAGCAATCAATAACATGGTCGAGAATGGCATGCAATACGGCATAAGGACCTTTTGCAAGTTGATCTGGATTGTTCTCTAGATGATGACGTGTATTAACAAGAGGTGCACCGTTTCCATGGCGTACAACAACAATGAAGTGATCACCGATAAAGCAGAAGATTTCACCAGTAGAGATCTGGCTACCTTTATCTTCGTAGAAAGCCGTCTTTAATACGAGCGCCTGCACCCCTGGATACTCTTCAAACTTTGGACGTTGATGAGCCATCACCGCATCTTCAATAGCAAGTGGATGAAAACCAAAGTCAGCGACTACTTTTTCAAATTCATTCTGTGTAGGTTCAGCAAGGCCCAACCAGACAAAGCCACCTTCACTCTTCGCCTTCTGAATCATCGAAGGCAGATTTGATGGTTCGGTGAAACGTCTACCGTTTTGATACAGGGCGTAATCAACGATCATGGGTGAAGTCTCGCGCAGAAAGATGAATATGAGATGACATCTCACTGTGTGAGAAGTTGGTAATTACTTTCCTCCACACCTTTCTACGCTTAAAAGGGGGGTTACTCACAATCCATCAACACTTTATGCACAGATATCCACGCTTATCCACCTACTTATCCCCACCTTTATCCCCATGACTCTCCGCCTACGTTCGCTTACTGAGCGTGGCGGACATACCTTTCACCCGTTGATGTCAGTGGTCTAGAGGAAGGTATGTCGCGTGAGCATTTCTGAACTACCTAATACCTCTCGATCAAGTTACAACACTGTCGGCGCTGAATACGAGCGCACACCACCACAAGATCTTCAGGCAGAACAATCTGTTCTCGGCGGAATGTTGTTATCGAAAGATGCCATTGCAGATGTTGTTGAAGTATTGAAAGAGCGCGATTTCTATCGCCCCGCACATGAGCTTATCTATAACGCAATTCTTGATCTCTACTCACGAGGCGAGCCCGCAGATGCAATTACTGTTGCAGCAGAGCTCACAAAGAACGGTGAGATTGCGCGCGCAGGCGGCGCACCATATCTACACACACTTATCTCATCCGTTCCAACTGCGGCCAATGCAAGTTACTACGCAAAGATTGTTCTTGAACATGCAATCATGCGCCGCCTTGTTGAAGCTGGTACAAAGATTGTTCAACTCGGTTACGACCAAAGTGGCGAGGTCGATGATGCAGTCGATGCTGCGCAAGCTGAGGTCTATGCAGTTACTGAACGACGTGCATCAGAAGATTATGTACAGCTCAGCACTTTGCTACCGGCAGCCCTCGACGAAATCGAAGCAATCTCAAAAGGTATTGGTATCGAAGGAGTTAAATCAGGTTTCCGTGATCTTGATTTACTTACTCACGGTTTCCACCCAGGCAACATGATCATCATCGCAGCGCGTCCTGCTGTCGGTAAGTCAACGCTCGGCCTTGATATTGCGCGCCATGCATCAATTCACGAAAATCAAGCAGCTGTCATCTTCTCTCTCGAAATGTCGAAATCCGAAATCACTATGCGCATGTTGTCTGCAGAAGCTCGCGTTGGTCTTAACAATATTCGCTCAGGACAACTCAGCGATGAAGAGTGGGCAAAGCTTGCACGCCGTATGGGTGAAATTTCTGATGCACCGTTATTTATCGATGATTCACCCAACCTTTCCATGATGGAGATCCGCGCAAAGGCGCGACGTCTTAAGCAGCGCCACGATCTTAAACTCATTGTCATCGACTACCTGCAGCTGATGTCATCAGGTAAGCGCGTTGAAAACCGCCAGCAAGAAGTATCTGAATTCTCTCGCCACCTTAAGTTGATGGCGAAAGAGCTCAATGTCCCTGTTATCGCTATCTCTCAGCTCAACCGTTCACCAGAACAGAGATCAGATAAGAAGCCGATGCTCTCTGACCTTCGTGAATCTGGTTCCATTGAACAAGATGCAGACGTTGTTATCTTGTTGCACCGCGATGATATGTATGACTCACAGAACCGATCAGGTGAAGCAGATTTCATCGTTGCAAAGCACCGTAACGGACCAACGCGCACGATTACAGTATCTGCACAACTTCACTTTGCGCGCTTCTTCGATATGGCGCCCAATGTTGGTTCAGGTCGCGACTTCACACAATCATCAGGACCAACAGATGTACAACCGTCATCACCTGGCGATGGTGGTTGGAACGAGTAGTTTTACTTTACGGTTTTAGCGCGGTCTGCTAAATAAATTCCGACCAAAACAATTGCCGCTCCTATAAGTTGAATGAAATCCCAACTCTGTCCGAACCAGATCCATGCAAATGCACCTGCGATAACTGGTTCAAGCATTCCAATTACACTACTTGTCGATGCAGTCAACATCTTCATTCCTGATAAGACAAGCATGTAAGGAACAACGGTTCCAAAGATTGCAGCTGCGCCAATAAGTAACCACCCGGGAAGCATGGTGCCTGCAGCGATTCCACCAAGGTCCATCTGCATAGAAAATACTTCAAAGGGAAATGACCATGGTGGCAGAACAACCAACCAGAAGATTGATGCAAAACCCATTCCAAAGATCATCGTTGCAATCGGCTCACGGTTCTTACCGATTCGTTCGCTCATCAAGAAGTACGCGGCGAGGCAGAATGCACAGAGAGACGCTGCGATAAGTCCCAAGAGATCAAAGGTGAAGCCTTCCCAGACCTTTGCAACAAGAATGAGGCCAGTGAATGAAAGCGCAACGGCCAGCCACATCTCGTTTGCAACAAAACCTCTGCGAACAATTTTGATCCAGAGCGCGATCCAGATTGGCGCTGTAAATTCGATAATCAGGACAAGGCCCAGCGGTACTCCGCGTTGGATGCCATACAAGTAGCCGAAGTTCACAAAGGCAAAGCCCACCACGCCATAAAGAGCCAACCGCGGGATTTCAGATTTCTTTACCTTGATAATTTCAGGGCGAGTAAAAAGTACATAGGTGCCGAGAATGACTACTGCAGAAACTGAACGAACTTCAGCCAGGCGCAGCGCTGGAAGGTGTTTCATGACAACGGTAACAACGATGCCAGAGAGTGAGAAGAAGAAAGCTCCCAGGACAAGGAGAAATTCCCCACGATGTTTGGTGAGCACCTGCGGAGTCTAACTGAATTACTTAGAAAGCTGACTCAGATAGCTCCATGATTGCAGAATCAGTTGCTTCCACAATCTTGCGATCGGCTGTGATGTGAGGAAGCACTGTTGTGACAAAGAACTTTGCCGATGCAACTTTGCCAGTGTAGAAATCAGTATCTTTGCCAGCACCTGCAGCTAACTTTTCAGCTGCAATATCTGCTTGGCGAAGAAGTAACCAAGAGATGATGACATCACCCACTGCCATGAGCGCACGAGAAGTATTGAGTCCAACCTTGTAAATCTCTTCAGAATTTTCTTGTGATGCCATGGCATGACCGACAAGAACACCAATGATTCCATTGAGATCACCGAGCGCTTTAGAGAGCGCCTGCTTTTCAGCAGCATGTGCCCCACCGGTTTCTGTGAATGCTTGAATCTCTTTTCCTAACAGACCAAGTGAGCGACCACCATCTTTAACAACTTTACGGAAGAAGAAGTCGAGCCCTTGAATAGCAGTGGTGCCTTCATACAAGGTGTCGATCTTGGCATCGCGAACATATTGCTCGAGTGGCCAATCTCGAGTAAATCCTGCACCACCAAATGTTTGGAGGGACTCGGTACCGAGAAGTGTCCATGATTTTTCAGAACCAAATCCCTTTACAACCGGAAGAAGTAAGTCGTTGAGCTTCTCCATAGTTTCGAGTTTCTCAGCGTCTCCTGCAGCGCGAGCTAGATCAATCTCATCTTGGATGGATGCGGTGTAGAGAACAAGTGCGCGCATACCTTCGGAGTAAGCCTTCTGCACCATCAGCGAACGACGCACATCTGGGTGCTTGATAATGGTTACACGCGGGCTGGCTTTATCGTTCATGACCTTCATATCGCCGCCCTGCACACGAGTCTTGGCGTAGGCAAGTGCTTGTCGGTAACCGGCTGAGAGAGTTGCAATCGCTTTAGTGCCGACCATCATGCGGGCGAATTCAATAATCTTAAACATCTGTGCAATACCTTGATGCACATCGCCTAGTAAGTAACCCACAGCAGGTTCTTTCTCGCCGAGATTTACTTCGCAGGTTGCTGAAACATTGAGACCCATTTTATCTTCAAGCGCTGTGACATAGACACCGTTGCGCTTTCCCAGATCTCCAGTTTTTAGATCAAACATAAACTTTGGAATGAGGAAGAGTGATAAACCTTTTGTTCCTGGTCCACCACCTTCGCGGCGAGCGAGTACAAAGTGCATCACATTCTCATAGAAATCTGCATCCCCCGAAGTGATGTATCGCTTATTTCCTGTGATGTGCCACGTTCCATCTGCCTGTCGCACAGCTTTAGTACGACCTGCACCAACATCTGAACCTGCATCAGGTTCGGTAAGTTGCATCGTTGCGCCCCAGTGACGTTCGACCATGTGCTTTGCCATGATCTTCTGATCTTCTGTTCCTAAAACATAAGCAACCTGCGCGAATGCATAACCAGATGCATAGAGATGAATTCCAGGGTTAGAACCAAGAACCATTTCAGCAATTGCCCAACGGACAGATTGTGGAATTTTCATTCCACCTAAATCAACAGGTGCATCAAGGCGCCACCATTCGCCATCGACATATGACTTATACGATTTAATAAAACTTGCAGGCAGATTGACATCGCCAGTTGCACGATTGAGTACAGCACCGATTCGATCACCGTCAACGAAAGATGCAGCAAGATCGTTCTCACATAAACGCTTCATCTCTTCCAACATTCCCATCGCTGTATCGCGATCTAAGTCGGAGTAGATAGAGGTACCTAAAACTTTTTCGCGACCAAGAAGATCAAAGAGACAGAATTCGATATCGCGCAGATTGGCGGTGTAATGGCTCATGGGGCAATGGTGCTACCCGCCAGTAACTTACGCAAGCGCGGGGACCTTTTTCTCTCCATTAGCCCCTGGGATATCTGGAATTCATCTCTTGCAAGCAGTATTGCGCTATGAAGATCCTGATTGTTGGCGGTGGAATTATCGGCACAGCCCATGCCCGAGCCGCCCTCATGAAGGGCCATGAGGTAATTCATCTCGAGCGCGATGTGACACCACAGAGCGCATCAGTTCGAAACTTTGGCCTTATCTGGGTAAGTGGTCGTCGAAGTGGAGAAGAGCTAGATGTTGCGATTCGCGCTCGCGAAATTTGGGAAGAGATTCATGTAGAAAACCCTGGACTAATCTTTCGCGGCAATGGCTCTCTCACGCTTGCACAGAATGAAGCCGAACTTCGAGTCATGGAAGAGTGTTTAGAGAAGAGTGATGCCCATGCGCGTAAGTGGGAGATCTTAGGTAAGAAAGAGACGCAGAGGATTAATCCAGCTTTGCGTGGAAATTTTATTGCATCACTGTGGTGTCCACTCGATGGCGCTGTTGAACCAGATTCCGTATTGACCTCACTTCGCCAAGGACTTCTTAAGAATGAGAATTACATCTGGAGAAATTCAGTTGATATTGTCGATATTAAATCATCGGGAGATCGCGTCACCGCAGTTGCGAAGAGCGGTGAAGTCTTTGAGGCAGATTTTCTTATTCACTGCCCCGGTGCTGATCACAGCTCAATCTTTAAAGAACAATTTGATACTGCTCCGATAAGAAAAGTTTATCTGCAGATGATGAGTACCGCCCCGTTTAAGGAAGAGATCACCACATCAATTGCAGATGGAGATTCGATGCGCTATTACCCAGGGTATGACGTTCCCAGTTTGAAGCACCTACCTGCGCAACACCCGATTGCGGAAAAAAACCATATGCAACTACTTCTTGTCCAGCGCGCAGATGGAACTATCACGATGGGCGACACACATGCATATGACGAGCCATTCCCATTTAAGTTAGAGGAGCCGCCCTACCAATACCTACATGACATCGCCAGCGATGTATTTGGAAGAAAACTTCCACCAATTACACACAGGTGGAGTGGTGTATATAGCCAACAGACTGAGGGAGCGGTCTGTGATCGCCGCCGAATCGCAACCAACATTATTTCGGTCACCGGTCCCGGAGGACGCGGAAACTCACTCGCACCAGCGATTGCAGAAACCACCTTAGGAGAAATTAAATGAAACTAGAGATGGCTGCTTTTGACGTCGCAGGAACAACGGTAAAAGATGATGGAATTGTTATTGAAGCTTTCAAAGTTGCATTTGAGAATACTCAACCAGACTTGTGGCCATCTAAAGGTAGCGAATGGACTCAGTATGCAATCGACACCATGGGTCAATCAAAGATCGATGTATTTACAGCGCTCCTTGGAGATGCCGAAGCTGCCTACCAAGCAAATATTGCCTTTGAGGAAGCTTATGTGAATGAAGTTGCAGAGCAAGGAATCTCGCCAATTCCAGGAACAGTCGAACTCTTCGCTGCGCTTCGTGAAAAAGGGATTCCAGTAGTTTTAACTACAGGCTTTAGTCGTTCGACTCTCAATGTATTGCTGACGGAATTGAATTGGTTTGACCTTGTAGATCTCACAGTGACACCAGAAGAGGCAGGTCGTGGAAGGCCCCATCCAGATATGTTGCAATTTGCGGCACAGAAAGTGAATGCGCCATCACCAGAGTTCTCGCTTGTGGTGGGGGATACAGCTTCTGATATGAAATCTGGAGTTGCTTACGGATCCAAGTACATTTTCGGTGTTTTGAGTGGCGCTCATTCGCAAGAACAACTTATTGCAGGCGGTGCGACATCTGTTGTTAACTCTGTAGCCGACATTTTGTCACTTCTATAACCCCAGTTCGTCAACTTACGTTCAATAAACATATTCAAATAGTTAATCTTTAGACCCCCTTCCGTTTTCCATACAAGTTAATACTCCTCGCACAATCCTTAGGAAGGGATCAAAAATATGCGCGCAAAGCGTTTAGTAGTTGCTGCAACATCTGCAGCAATTTTGGTATCAGGTCTTGTTGTTGCAACAGGACCTGCACAAGCAGCAGTTAACTTCTGTAAAGTTCAAAACCTTCAGCAGGCAGGCGGCATGGATGCCCTTGTTAAGGCTGCAAAGGCTGAGAAGGAACTCAACATCATCACAGTCCCACGCGACTGGGCTAATTACGGTGAAGCAATTGATTTGTTCACAAAGGCATTTGGCATCAAGATCAACGACGACAATCCTGAAGGTTCATCAGCATACGAAATTCAGACAATCAAGACAGCTCCTGCTTCAAAGCAGCCAGATGTTGTAGACATCGGTGTTTCAGTTCTTCCAGATGCACTTGGAATTGGCCGCAAGGCTCTCTTTACCCCTTACAAGGTAGCAACATGGAATGACATTCCTGCAGAGTGGAAAGATGAGACCGGACTTTGGTACGGCGATTACTACGGCGTACTAGCAATCTCTTACGATGCATCACTTACTAAGGCACCTACATCAATCAAGGCACTCCTTACAGATCCTGCATACAAGGGTGCATTTGCACTTA
>Ga0194060_10003776_pt1 | contig 10651 bp, 10 predicted proteins | sample SepL225m_MetaG_FD_163427 | JGI IMG/M metagenome (GOLD analysis project Ga0194060, IMG submission 163427) | Anoxic zone freshwater microbial communities from boreal shield lake in IISD Experimental Lakes Area, Ontario, Canada - Sep2016-L222-5m | ecosystem: Environmental > Aquatic > Freshwater >... | reverse complement strand
CAATGGATCCGATCGCCGCCGCGAGGCCCCAACCCAGCGCCAGCATCCAGCCGACGCGTATGCCCACCAGGCGGCTCGATTCCGGGTTCTGCGCCGCGGCGCGCATCGCCAGTCCCAGCGGCGTGTAACGAAAGAAAACGTAGAGCAGCGCCAGCACCACCAGGGTGACGCCGACGGCACCGAGCTCGTGCGACGAAAACGAGTGTCCGCCGAAATGCACCGGCTGCTTCGGAAACGGGCTCGGAAACACCTTGATGGTATAGGTGTAGATCCAGCCGGCAAGGCTGTTGAATATCACCAGGAGGCCGATGAACACCACCACCACCGACAGCACCGGCGCCTGCTCCACCGGCCGCACGATAATGCGCTCGATCAGGACCCCGAGGGTGAACGCGATCGCGACGGTGAGGAAAAACGCGGCCCAGTAGGGCATGCCAGCGTTGATCATGGTCCAGGCGATGTAGGTGGAGAACATGGAAATTTCGCCCTGGGCGAAGTTCACCAGGTGCGTCGCCTGGTAGATCATCACCAGCGCCAGCGCCACGCTGGCGTAGATGCCGCCGGTTGCCAAGCCGGCGAATACCTGGTTCAGGAATGCGTCCATCGCCGCGCCTCTCCTAGTAACCCAGATACGAGCGCCGCACGGCGTCGTTCTGTTTGATTTCGGCCGAGGTGCCGGAGAGCACCACCTGTCCGGTCTCGATCAGATAGGCGTGGTCCGCCAGGTCCAGCGCCATCGCGGCGTTCTGCTCCACCAGCAGGATGCTGACCTTGTCCTTGGCGTTGATGCTGCGCATGATGTCGAAAATCTCGCGCACCACCAGCGGCGCCAGTCCGAACGAAGGCTCGTCCAGCAGCAGCAGCTTCGGCCGCAGCATCAGCGCGCGCGACACCGCCAGCATCTGCTGCTCGCCGCCGGAGAGCGTGCCGGCCTGCTGCCGGCGCCGCTCCTTCAGGCGCGGAAAATACGAATACACGCGCTCACTGTCTTCCTCGACCGCGCTTTTGTCGCGGCGCACGTAAGCTCCAAGGCGCAGATTTTCCTCCACGCTCAGGTTGACGAAGGTGCCGCGGCCATCGGGCACGTGGGCGATGCCCAAGCGCACGATGTCCTCGGTCGCCCTGCCGTCGATGCGCGCACCGCTAAATTGGACCTCGCCCTCCGCCTTCACCATGCCGCACAGCGCGCGCAGCGTGGTCGTCTTGCCGGCGCCGTTGGCGCCGAGCAAAGCCGTGATCGAACCTTGTTCGAGGCTGAAGCTGATACCGTGCAGCACCCGGGTCAGACCGTAGGCCGCATGCAGATTCGACACTTGCAGCAGCGCCGCCATCAATCGCCGCTCCCCAGATAGGCCTGTATGACCTCGGGGTGCCGCTGCACTTCGGCCGGGGTGCCCTCGGCGATCTTGCGCCCGAAGTTGAGCGCCACCACCTTGTCCGAGACGCTCATTACCAGGCTCATGTGGTGCTCCACCAGCAGCACAGTGACGCGCAGCCGGTCGCGGATGTCACGGATCAATTTGCCCAGCGCGTCCACTTCCTCGTGATTGAGGCCGCTCGCCGGTTCATCGAGCAGCAACAGTTTGGGCTCGCTGGCGAGGGCGCGCGCCAGTTCGACCCGTTTCTGCGTGCCGAAAGGAAGGTCGGACACACGCTGGCCGGCGACCGATTCCAGGCGGAGGAATGCGATCAGGTCGCGCACTTTGTCGGCGGTCTCGCGTTCTTCGCGCGCCACCCGCGGCAGGCGCAAGGCATTGGAGAAAAAGCCGCTGCTGGTGCGGCAGTGGCGCCCCAGCATTACGTTGTTCAGGACCGTCATGGTGCGAAACAGCGCCAGGTTCTGGAACGTGCGTCCGATTCCAGCAGCAGCGATGCGGTGGCGCGGGATCGCGAGCAATGGCTGGCCGTCGAATTCGATCTGCCCGCTGTGGCAGGCGTAGAGCCGGGAGAGGCAGTTGAACAGCGTGGTCTTGCCGGCGCCGTTGGGCCCGATCAGGCCCGCAATCTGGCCCGGGGCGATTCCGAAGGAGACGCCGTCGAGCGCCACGATGCCGCCGAAATGCACCGACACGCCGCTGACGGCCAGCATGCTGTCCCCGATTGCTGCCCCGGTCTGGCGCATCCATCCTCCTCGCTCCGGCGCCGGCCTTCAGGGCCGCGCCTTGATCCTGATACGGGCTCGACTCGGCGGCCCGGATCTTTGCCTGGGTCCGCTTTGCGCGCCCGCCGGTGTGTTCGGCCGCGCGCTCGATGCACCGGGAAGCAATACTTTCACAAAACGAAGATGGCGTAAAGCCACATCGGCCGGCAGGCCCCGCGACCGACGGTCCGTCCTGCCCCGGATATTCCGCGCCCGACGGATCAGGCGCGGCGGGCGCCCGCGCCCGACGGCGCGTCCAGCACCTGCGCCAGCGCGGCAACCGCCTTTGACGCCGGCGCCGCCGGTTCGCGCACGAACAGCAACTGGCGTTTGCGTGCGGCGTCCCTCACCGCGGGGTCACCCGGAATCTGGCCCAGATACTCGAGTTTCACCGGATTTGCGACCTGGGCATTGACAAACCGGTCCACCACCTGCTGCAGCTGGTCTGCGAGTTTGCGCGCCTCGGCCTCGCTGCCTGCCTGATTGAACACCAGCTTGAGCGCGTTGCGCTGCTGCATCAGCGCGAGGATCTTGATGGTTGCATAGGCGTCCGCCAGCGACGCCGGTTCCGGCGTGGCGACCACCAGGACTTCCTCCGCCAGCGAGGCCGTATAGAGCACCAGATCGGAAATGCCCGCGCCGGTGTCGAGCAGCAGATAATCGTAGCGCTGGCGCAGACCGTCGATGATGCGGCGCAAATCCTCCTGCACGTCGCTGGTGAGGCGCGAATACTCTACCAGGCCGGAGGCGGCCGGCAGCACCCAGAATCCGCCCGGGGCCGCGAGCATGATCTCTTCGATGCTGCATTTGCCAGTCAGCACGTCATGCAGCGTCGCCTTCGGGTACAGATTCAGAATAATGTCCAGGTTGGCGAGGCCAAGGTCTGCGTCGAGTACGAGCACGCGCCGTCCGCGCTTGGCCAGCGCAGCCGCCAGGTTGGCCGCGACGAAGGTCTTGCCCACCCCGCCCTTGCCGCTGGTGATCGCGAGTATTCTCGCCTTGGCGTCTGCGCTATTCATTCCTTGTCCTGTCCAAATCGGCTAAACAGTTGCTGCTTTTCATCGGAGGAAACCGGTATCGCCGCAGCGGTATCCATCGCCACCTGGTTGCGGCCCTGCGCCTTGGCTCGGTAAAGCTCCTGATCGGCGTTCTTCAGCAACTCCTTGGAGCTCAGCTTGCGCCAGGGTGAAATGTGCGCGCCGCCGATGCTGGTGGTCAGCCTGAGGGTGGTGCCGTCGGCGAGCACGATCGGGGTCTGTGCCACGTGCTTGCAGATACGCTCGGCGATCGCGTGCCCGGCGCTAGGGCGACAGTTGGGCAGAATCACCGCAAATTCGTCGCCACCGTGGCGCGCGGCCGTATCCATCGGGCGCACGTTTTTCGTAAGGCTTTGCGCCACCGCCCGCAGTGCCTGATCGCCCGCCGGATGCCCGTAGGTGTCGTTGATCGACTTGAACCTATCGATGTCGATCAGCAGCAGCAGGGCGACCTCCCCCGAGCGCGAAACGCGGTCGACTTCCTGATCCAGCGTCGCCATGAAGTGCCGCGTATTGGCCAGCCCGGTCAGCGTGTCGCGCAATGACAGTTCGCACAGCGCATCGATGATCTTCTGCAGGCCGGCCGCGGTGACTGAATTGCCCTGCAGGGGGTCGGCATACCCGGCCTGGCGCAATAGCTGCAATGCGTCCTCGAGATTGAGGTCGGTTTCAGCCGCAGCGGGGGAACGGGGTTGTTTCAATGCGGAAACCATTGGTCGGACACCGAAAGTCTAGCATCCTCCGCAACCGGCCGGAAACCTATCGGCGCAAACGCGCCCGGTCCCGCCGGTCGTCCGGCTAGGATCCGTGCGCGCCATCGCCGACAAAGGGATTGCTCGCTCGCTCCGCGCCGATGGTCGAAGTCGGCCCGTGACCCGGAATGAAAGTCACGTCCGCGCCCAGAGGCCAGAGCTGCTCGCGGATGGAATGGATCAGCGTGGCATGATCGCCGCGCGGCAGGTCGGTGCGGCCGATCGATCCGGCGAACAGCACATCCCCCACCAGCGCCAGGCGGTACTCCGGGCTGAAAAAGATCACGTGCCCCGGGGTGTGCCCCGGGCAGTGGCGCACCTGCAGCTCCACCTTGCCGAAGCGCACGCTGTCGCCGCCGGCGAGCCAGCGTGCCGGGGTAAAGCCCCGCAATTGCGGAAAACCGAAGCGCGCGCCCTGCTGCGGCAGGCCGTCGATCAGGAAGCGGTCGTCGACGTGCGGGCCCTCGACCGGCAGGCCCAGTTCGTCGGACAGCTCCGCCGTCCCGCCGCAGTGGTCGATGTGGCCGTGGGTGATCAGGATCTTTTCCAGTTCCACGCCCTGCTGCTTCACCGCGTCGCGGATCAGGTCAAGGTCGCCGCCGGGATCGACCAGCGCAGCTTTGTTGGTCTGTTCGCACACCAGGAGCGAGCAGTTCTGCTGAAACGCGGTGACCGGAATGATTGCGACTTTCACATGACCTCGGGAACTGAGCGGACTTAGGCGGCCGCCACGCCGGATTCTACCCCGCCGGCCGGGACGCCTGCGCAACGCCGGCGCCGGATCAAAGCATCTCCAGCGGGGCTGCGCCTGCCGGCGGCGGAAACAGGCGATCGAGTTCGGCCAGCTGCTCCGCCGTCAGCACTAGGTCGAGCGCACCCAGATTCTGTTTCAGCCGCTCGCGGCTGCCGGTCTTCGGTATCACCACCACACCGTCCTGCGCCAGCAGCCAGCCGAGCGCAGCCTGCGCCGGGGTCATGCCGTGGCGAGCCGCGAATCCGGCGAGCTTGCGGTTGCCGGCGAGTCGCGCCTGCTCCAGCGGCGAGTACGCCATCACTGGAATGCGCCGCCGGCGCAGCCAGGGCAGCAGGTCCCACTCGATGCCGCGCCGCGCGAGGTTGTACAGCAGCTGGTTAGTAGCGATGCCATCCCCGCCGGAAAGCCGCCACAGCGCCTGCATGTCCTCGAGATTCAGGTTGCTGACGCCGAAATGCCGGATCTTGCCCGCTTGCCTGAGACGCATGAACGCCTGCAGCGTCTCGGCCAGCGGGACCGTGCCGCGCCAGTGCAGCAGATACAGGTCGATCCGGTCAGTGTCGAGGCGGCGCAGGCTGCGCTCGCATGCGGCGGGCAGCCCCTTCGCCGATGCATTCTGCGGATACACCTTGCTCACCAGAAACACCTCGTCGCGCCGGCCCGCGATCGCTTGGGCGATCAATTCCTCGGAGCGGCCATCGCCGTACATTTCCGCGGTATCGATCAGCGCAGCGCCCGAGTCCAGCCCGAGCCGCAGCGTTGCGATCTCCTCCTCGCGCGCGGCCGGGTCGTCGCCGATGTTCCAGGTGCCCAGGCCGAAGGCGGGCACGCTTTCGCCCGAGGGGAGGATGACGGTTTTCATGCGCTGCCCACGCGCCCGGGGCGCGCCGTCGACGCCAGCGCAACAATGGGCAAAACCCGGAAGCGAGCCGCCGCTCCCTTCGGCCCGCAGCGGCATCCTTTAATACACCCGCTAATAAACCTTTGGAACAAAATGCTGGCTCGACATCTTCGGGCGCTTGTAGCCGATGTCGCCCTGCCTGGGCGGCACCTCGATCTCGACCGGAACCAGATTCTTGTAGGGAATCTGCCCCAACAGATGCGCGATGCAGTTGAGCCTGGCTTTTTTCTTGTTGTCGGCCTCGACCACGTTCCAAGGGGATTTCTTGGTGTCCGTGGCCGCAAACATGACGTCCTTCGCCTTGGAATATTCGATCCAGTGCTTGCGCGACTCCATGTCCATCGGACTCAGCTTCCAGCGCTTGGTCGGATTGCGGATCCGCTCCTGGAACCGCCTCTCCTGCTCCTCGTCGTTCACTGAGAACCAGTACTTGACCAGGAAAATTCCGGAACGGATGAGCATTTCCTCGAACAGCGGGCAGGCCCGTAGGAATTCCTTGTGTTCCTCCTCGTTGCAAAAGCCCATGACGTGCTCGACCCCGGCCCGGTTGTACCAACTGCGGTCGAACAGCACCATTTCTCCCGCCGCGGGCAGATGGGGGACATAACGCTGGAAATACCACTGTCCCCGTTCCCGCTCGGTCGGCGTGCCCAGCGCCACGATCCGGCATACCCGCGGGTTGAGACTCTCAGCGATGCGCTTGATCACGCCCCCCTTGCCGGCGGCATCGCGGCCCTCGAAGATCACCGCGACTTTCAGGCCGCGCAGGCGCACCCATTCCTGAAGCTTGATAAGTTCCACCTGCAACCGGGCCAGTTCCTCGACATACTTGTATTTCTTCGGCGGTTTGCGCGGCTTGGGGCGCCCGGTCAAACGCCAGGTCTTCTCGATCGCCGCTGTTTCCTTCGCATCCGCCAACACTTCGCCGCCGTCGGTCTTCCCGCTTTTCTTCTTGGCCATCTTTCCTCCCTCAAAAAAAGGCTTATCCCCGGACAAAGACTACCACCGTCCGCTCACATCGCAAGCAGGCGCTTTACCTTGGCGTAGGAAAGCAGGCCGCGCAAGCGCTGCTCGTTGGCCTCGGTCGCCTCCATCACCGGCAGGTGCGTCACCCCCGCTTCCTTGAATATCTCCAGCACATCGCGCACGGTCGCGTGCTCGATGTCCTTCATGTCCGCCACCCGCCAATCGCCGATTTTCTGCATGATGTCCTTGACCTGCAGTTCCTCGCGGCGTACCTCGGTAAAATGCATGAGCTGCTGCGGCTTTTCCCCGGAAATGTCGTGCGCCGTGAGCATGCCCACGACCGCATTCCTCTTCTTGTCGACGACAAATGCGCAGCGGACACCCGCGTGCTTGAGGTGCTTGAGCGCCTCGTCGATAGTCTCGTTTTCGTGCAGGGTCACCGAAGGGCGCGATCGATAATCGATCATCGCCAGCAACGCCGGATCGGTCTCGTTCGCGTACCAGGGATCAGCCCCGGGGATGGGCAGACTGTCGCACTTAACGGATTTTAATTGCAGCTTTGCTGTTGGCATAATTTTCCTCTTTCAGTTCACATGTGTCGGCTGTTTAATCCGTGCATTCCTGTCCAATGCCGGACAAATGCCGGTTCCCATTAAGTCGCAAGGCTCGAATCGTTTCCCTAACCGGCGCCATCGCCGCAGCGTATTGTATTGAGATAAAGTCCTCGCGTCATCCGGCCGCGGAACTGTGTAAACTCCGATTGTGCTGCATGGCCGCTTTCCCGGCGCAGCGCGCGTCCTGCAGCCTTTGAAACGCCGTTTTCACGCCGGTCACACAAGAGAGTATCCGTCCATGCCTAGAGCTTCAATGTCCGTATCCGATGCGCTGGAGAGGCGCTATTCCGTTCGTGCGTTCAGGAACACGCCCGTGCCGCAGGCCATGCTGGATGAAGTCTTCACCCTGGCGCGGCAGGCGCCCTCCAACTGCAACGTCCAGCCTTGCCGGGTGTACGTCGTATCCGGCGCCAGCAAGGAACAACTGAAGAGTGAGCTCAAAAGCGCAGTCCTGAGCGGCAAGCCGGCCAACCCGGACTTTGAGTGGGACGTCAAATTTCAGGGGCCGCATCGCGAACGCCAGTTCGGCTCGGCCAATGCGCTCTACAGCGCGATGGGCATAGAGCGGACGGACAAGCAGCGGCGCCAGATCGCGATGCTGCGCAACTGGGAGTTTTTCGACGCCCCCCACGCGGCGTTTTTCACCATGGCCAAATACCTCAAACTGACGGGCGCCGTCGATCTCGGGATTTACGCGCAGTCGCTGGCGATGCTGCTGGCCGAGCGCGGCATTTCGAGCTGCATGCAGGGCGCGCTCGGGATGTTTCCGGACCCGGCGCGCAGGATGTTCGGCCTGGCGGAGGACACGGGCATACTGTTCGGCATGTCTTTCGGCTACGCTGACGACGATGCCCCGGCCAACAAAGCCCGCACCGACCGGGCTGCGCTGGATACCGCGGTCCGGTTTTTCGGCTGAACCAAACCGGCCGGATACAACCGGCCTCAGGCTAACGCAGCGCCGCGTTCAGTTTCGCCAGTGTCTCAGCGCCTGGGCAAAGTTCCTTCGCGCCGAGCTGGTTCAGCGGCAGGTCCACGGTATTGAGGTGGGCGTGGAGGTCTTCCGCCTCCGGATGGAGGTAGAGCAGCCCGGTGACGAGTTCGCCCCTGGCCTGATGCTCGGCGATGTAGTTCTGCGCCTTGACGCGGTCCAGCGGGTCGTATTCTGGATGGGTCTTGCGCAGGCGCAGGATGGAGCCGTCGTGCTGCGGCACGTCGATCACGGCGCCGTCCTGGTAATCGACGGCTATCGCGTCGCGCGTCGGCCAGAAGTCGAGCCGGTTGACGCTGTCGTTGTGCTCGCGCACGTAGTCGTAGCTCTTGGTGCTGCCTTCGTGGTTGTTGAACGCGACGCAGGGGCTGACGATGTCGATGAAGGCTGCGCCCCGGTGCGCGATCGCTCCCTTGATCAGCGGCACCAGCTGTTTCTTGTCGCCGGAGAAGCTGCGCGCGACGTAGCTTGCGCCCAGCTGCAGCGCCAGCGACACCGTGTCCACCGGCGCATCGCGGTTGATTACGCCTCGCTTCGACCTGGAGCCCGCGTCGGCCGTGGCGGAAAACTGCCCCTTGGTCAGGCCGTAGACGCCGTTGTTCTCCAGGATGTAGGTCAGGTTGACGCCGCGGCGCATGATGTGCGCGAACTGGCCGATGCCGATCGATGCCGAGTCGCCGTCGCCTGAGACGCCGAGATAGATCAGCTCGCGGTTGGCGAGGTTGGCGCCGGTCAGCACCGAGGGCATCCTGCCATGAACCGTGTTGAAGCCGTGCGAGGCACCGAGAAAATAGTCGGGCGTCTTCGAACTGCAGCCGATGCCGGAGAGCTTGGCCACACGATGCGGCTGGATGTCCAGCTCCCAGCAGGCCTGGATGATGGAAGCCGAGATCGAGTCGTGGCCGCAGCCGGCGCAGAGCGTGGAGATCTTGCCTTCGTAGTCGCGGCGCGTGTAGCCGACCTTGTTTTTCTGCAGCGTCGGATGGTGCAGCCTGGGCTTGGTCAGATAGGTCATGGCTAGGCGGCCGCCTCCAATCGGTAGTTACATTTCATATGTCCGTCCTGTCGGCGTCCAGCGGCAATCGCGGGCGGTCGCATCCCCGCTGCGCGGGGCCCCTGCTTCCTGCTCATGCCGCTTTATTCTTTTTCAGCGGGCGCACGTTCAGCGCCGCGGCCACCGCGGCGATTTCTCCGGCGATGAAGCGCGCGGTGATCGGTGTTCCGTCGTAATGCAGCACCGATATCAGGCTGGCCGGAGCGATGTGGGCCTCGTTCACCAGCAGGGTCTTCAGCTGCGCGTCGCGGTTCTGCTCGACCACGAACACTTTCGTGTGCGCCGCGACGAAGTCCGCGATCTCGTCCTGGAACGGAAACGCGCGCACGCGCAGGGCGTTGACGTAGATGTCCTGCGCCGCTAGTGTATCCAGCGCTTCGGCCATCGCCGGGCTGGTGGAGCCGAAATAAAGCACGCCGAAGCGCCCCGGCCGTTTCGCGGCGGTGAGCAGGGGCTGCGGCACCAGCGACTTCGCCGTTTCGAATTTCTTCAGCAGCCGCTGCACATTGTCGACATAGTCCGGACCGGCCTCGGAATAGCGCGCGTAGCGGTCCTTGGTGGTGCCGCGGGTGAAATAGGCGCCGCGCGTCGGATGGGTGCCGGGATAGGTGCGGTAGGCTATGCCGTCGCCGTCGGCGTCCAGATAACGGCCGAAATCCTTGCCTGCTTCCAGTTCCTCCGCGCTCATCACCTTGCCGCGGTCGTAGGTCTTGGCGTCGTCCCATTCGAGCGGTTCGCACAGGCGCGTGTTCATGCCTATGTCGAGATCGGTCATCACGAACACCGGCGTCTGCAGGCGGTCGGCGAGGTCCAGCGCCTGCGCCGTGAACTCGAAACACTCTTTCGGGTCTTCGGGGAACAGGAGCACATGCTTGGTATCGCCGTGGGAGGCGTAGGCGCTGGACAGGATGTCCGCCTGCTGCGTGCGCGTGGGCATGCCGGTGGAGGGCCCGCCGCGCTGCACGTTGACGATGGTCACCGGAATCTCGGCGAAGTAGGCAAGCCCGATGAACTCCGTCATGAGCGAGACGCCCGGACCGGAAGTGGCGGTGAACGCGCGCGCGCCGTTCCATCCGGCGCCGGTGACAATGCCGATCGATGCGATCTCGTCTTCGGCCTGCACGATGGCGAATTTGTTCTTGCCGGTCTTCTCGTCCACGCGCAGCCGCTTGCAGTAGCGCTCGAACGCCTCGGCCACCGACGAGGACGGCGTGATCGGGTACCAGGCGCACACGGTGGCGCCGCCATATACGGCGCCCAGCGCCGCGGCGCTGTTTCCTTCCATGAAAATCTTGTTGCCGATGGCGTCGGCGCGCCTCACGCGCAGGCCGATCGGGCACTTGAGGTGCGCGAGCGCGTAGTCGCGCCCCATCTGCATCGCGTTCAGATTCGGCTTGAGCAGCTTTTCCTTGCCCTTGTACTGCTCGCCGATCAGTTCGGCGATC
>Ga0194060_10003774_pt1 | contig 10652 bp, 11 predicted proteins | sample SepL225m_MetaG_FD_163427 | JGI IMG/M metagenome (GOLD analysis project Ga0194060, IMG submission 163427) | Anoxic zone freshwater microbial communities from boreal shield lake in IISD Experimental Lakes Area, Ontario, Canada - Sep2016-L222-5m | ecosystem: Environmental > Aquatic > Freshwater >... | reverse complement strand
TTGAACGGCTGCAACTTGACCGGCTCTTCGAGAGATGCCAGAACAGTTTGCCACTGCTCTGCTAAACAACAGGATTGATCAAAAAAACACTAAAAAATGATGGGATAGGTACGTCCTGTCGGAAGAGTATTGTGTGTTGCTGGCGTAATATTGTCGCGATCAAGATGTCAATGTGGATCTGTTGGTGGTAAGTATATGATCAAGACGCGACAAATATAACAGAGCAGCAACCGTGGGCGTTTTTTATCGCCGGAACTGGCAGGCTGGACCCTCATCGCTCAATTTAGGTCAATATAACATTATTGTTTAGGGTGCTAATTGTCCTTTACATATGGACTAACTGTAAAAGTTATAATGTGCGTCTTGGGCGGAGAATAAACGTATGAATATAGATAATGCCACCCGAGTCAACTACGCTGTCGGACTGGTCATTTACCACCCAGAAGAAAGTGTGTTCAAGAGAATCGATCAAATGATCCATCTCGGCTACAAGGTTTACGTCTTTGACAACTCGCCTAATGACGACAAATACACCCAAGCCATCAAGAATGACCCGAAGATCTTCTACCTGACCGCAGGGAAAAACGTTGGCATCGGATATTCATTGTCGACGCTCTGTGCCACGGCCTATGCGCACGGGCATGAGAGGCTCCTGTTTCTAGATCAAGACACAGGCATCAGTGGCAATACACTCGAATTCATTGGGCAATACCCATCAAGCCTGCCTGTCGAAGTTGAGCGCCAATACGCAGCACTGGTCTTTAAAGGCAACCCTGCGCCCAACCAAAACCTAACAGAAGTAAGCCTCGCTATCAGCAGCGGCAGTCTATTTAATCTTCAGGTGCTCAGACAGATCGGATGGCACAACGAAAAATACTTCGTAGATTGCGTTGACTATGAGCTCTGTGTGCGGGCAAGACGTTGCGGGTACAAGATAGGCATCGTCAATAACACGCCCGACTTTGACCATGTCACCGAACAGCCTGACCGGGCAATCAACATGTTCGGCAAACAGCTCCTTTTTCGGCGCTATTCCGCCACGCGAATCAAGGATGCAATGGGTGCGTATCTAAAATTGATCTTTGGTGACCTGCTGAAAAACAGACAGGGTGATACTTACACCCTGATCAGAAGCATGGCGCTGTACATCTTTGGTCAACTGACATCCAGACTTATTAAAAGCAAATGATGGAAATAAACTCTATAGAAATAAAACCCGCGAACCAAGACCTGGCCGTCTTCACGGTTTGTAACATCGCCTATCTGCCAAAAGCGCTGGTACTGGCAGATTCACTCCGCGAACACAATCAAACGCGGCTGAACGTCATCCTGTTCGACAAAAAGCAAGATTTGAACCCTCATCCAGAAATGGTGGACATCACTTGGGTGGAAGACCTCGGCTTGCCGGAATGGAAGCAGCTTGCTTTCATCTACGACATTATTGAATTCAGCACAAGCCTTAAGCCCTACATCGCTCTGAAGCTGCTTGAAAAACATGTGCGCGTGATCTTTCTCGACCCGGACACAGCGGTATACAGCTCCCTGGATCCGATACTGACGGATCTTGATGTATCACCGGTGGTATTGACCCCCCACTACATCAAACCGCAACCCGACACGGAGAGTGAATCGGATTTAGGAATGATGCGGTTCGGATCATTCAACCTCGGCTTCTTTGCTGTCAGGCAAGGCGCCGAAGCGTCCATCTTCCTTAAATGGTGGAACAGGCGCTGCATTGATTTCTGCTTTATGGAAAGCCAGTTTGGGCTTTCGACAGATCAAAAATGGGTATCCATTGCGCCGTGCTTCTTTGATTTTTTGAAAATCTCGTTTAATCCGGGGTACAACGCAGCACCATGGAACACGTTTGAAAGAACGCTGACCGGGAAACAGGGTAACCAATATTTGGTCAACAACGATTACCCATTAGTCTTCTTTCATTTCAGCAATTTCGATCACACAGATCTACAATATCTGAACAAGAGAGCCAGCAGCGAAAGCGGAAAAAGATATGAATTGCTGAATGAACTTGGGCGAGACTATTCTAAGAAACTTAAGCAATACGAGGAAGCCATGAATCGCCCTCCCTACTCATTCGACTACATGAGCGATGGAAGCTACATTTCACCCACATTGAGGCGAGCATACGCCGGCGTAAAAAACAAGCTACAAACTGGCGCAGATCCCTTTGACGCGAATGGACCCGTGGGTAGTTTCGCCCGCAAAAACGGGCTTGTCTCCAGAAATATCCAGCATCGATATAGCTACCCTGGACTCAAGGAAGCCAAGAAAAATCAAAAAATACTTGGATTCATTTACTGGATGATGCGAATACTTCTTCGCACATTCGGCCCCAACCGGTTCTATGACCTGTCAAAACTCATGGTCTATCTGTCGATCTATAGAAAACAAGACGGGTATTGGAAGATTTGAGTAATTTATTAGAAGCTAATCGACAGCAGCAGTCATATGTATATATCGATCACGTTTAGTTTTTTGGTTTTACTGCCGGTTATGGTATTGCTTTTTTAGGCAACCGTATGATGACTTCGAACTTCGTCGGGTCCATGTTGCTTTATCTGGCAATAATAGCAACTTCATTTCTTCTGCGTGAAAGGAAAACATATATTATTGGAGTAGTAGCAATTGCAACATGCCTGTTGTATATTGAGTTGCCCGATATTGCTGAATACAAAGAACACTACCAGTTGGCTGGTCGCACCAGTTTCGAATATATAATTTCATTATATAATTTCGAACCCGGATATGTTGGAGTTGTTGCAATATTATCCCAAGTGTTGCCATTTGAAGTATTTTATATCATTATTGTTTCTTTGGCAATTCATTCTTATTTAAAGTTTTACGAGAAGAACGTTAATAAACAATGTTATATCTATGCCGTGTTTTTTTTATCGTTCTGCCTATATTTTGTTGCCTTTACTCTTAGGACTACAATTGCGTCTATGTTTTTTGCATATTCGTTATTGAATCTCAAGGACAACAAAAATGTTTTTGCAGCAATTTTAATAATTATTGGCGCCACTTTTCACGTTGCAATAGCACCGATGATCATTCTGCCAATCTTAAACAAGTTTTCAGCTTTCATTGCAAGACGCTACCTATTGGTTTATGCAATTGCAATTGTTGCTTCAATAATTATCACCAGATATCTCTCTATGAATTTATTTGTCGGTGTGAATGAAATCGTAGATTTAAAGATTTTAGCTTATGACGATGCAAATGTCACCTCGAATAGCCTTTATTTTGTTTTGTGGATAATTGCAATTATTGGATCATTTATTTCATTTAAACATTTTGAAGAATTTGATCGCTTGATAATAATTACTACAGTAGCAACAATAATCGCATTATTGCCTTTTGGGTTTATTCAAGGGCGATTTATGTGGCTGACAAGCTTCTTATTTGCATATATTTTCACCAAAGGTACATTTGGTAGATTTGATTTCGGAAAAACTGGTAGGCTGTTATTTACGGTAACACTACCTTTGGTTATTTTTTTGCGGTTCTATTTATCAAAATTTTCAATGTAAAATTTTCATTGCCGAATTTATTATAGATGTACACATGAAGGCTATTCTTGTCTCAAAGCGGTTCAATCCAGGTCACATATCCCATATAGAAGCCAACACCAAGTTGCTTGAAGAGCAAGGCTTCGATGTGCGATTTTCCGTCCACGATCTTTTCCTGACGTTTCCTGGGTGCAGCTTCAAGAACCGTAAGGCAAAAGTGTCAGATTATCTCAATCTTCATGCTGGGGATTTGTTCATTGTTTGGTTTCCAAGTCTCTCTGTTTTATTCAACATCCTGCTTGTTCGGTTTCTGAGCGCCGTTATGATTGTTTACGTGTACCACGAGCCGTACACCTCTTTTGCGTCGTACCGAGCAGCCGGTTTTAGCAGAATGAAGGCACTGAAAGTTACCGCTATCTCGTTAGTGAACTGGATCATATGCCGCTTGTCCCACAAGATCATTTTGCCGTCTGTGCGTGCATACAAAGCTTTACCCGCAGCTATGTACAACACAGATCGATACGCCAAGATCAATCTACTTTTTTCAGACGAGGTCAGCCCTGACCAGCTCAAAAAACCCCGGAGTTTTATTTCCTACGTCGGCACCATTGCTGAGGACCATGCTTTCGAAGAATTTGTCCGTCTGATACATGGTTGCATCCTGAATAAAGCTCTAATGCCATACAGGTTTTTAGTTGCAACGCGCAGCCATATTCCCGAACAGCTTTCTGCTGTCATCGACCGGTGTGTTTTATCTGGACGTCTTGTGGTGCAATCCGGTACCCCCATGACGAATGATCAGATCAATGACTTTTATGCCCAGAGCTATGTGGTCTGGAATGCTTACAAGAGATCCATGCAGAGCGGCGTGCTGCCCAAGGCCTACATGTGTGGCACACCAGTCATCATGTCCACTTCCAACCAGAGTGAGTATTTTGAAGACGGCATTCATGGCGCACTCATATCAGACCAATATACCGCTGATGAGTTTGAAAGTGCCATTTTGAAAATGCAGCCTACGTGGCACATTCTTTCGCAGAATTCCAGAGACTTTTTCTTGCAAAATTTTGACTACCGTGCCCTTGCAGGCATCTACATGAAATTTTTATCGGCACGCCAATGAGTGAAAAAGTATCTGTAAAAACGTACATTCCATCGCCTTACATCGAGAAGCGGGGCGGTTTGTATCGGTTCAAGCGAAAGCTCACCTATGCTTTTGCTTTCCGTTTGTTGAACAAGTTCCTAAACAGGCAGCGAAACCTGGAAATTCTCGAGATAGGCACCGGGTCTGGTTTTTTTCTGGATTTTGCCGGTGAGAATTTTCCCAACAGCCGATTCACCGGACTGGAATATGACGAGCGACTTTTGCACGAGACACAACAACGTGCGCCAAAAGCGAACCTGCACTATGGGAATGCCGAAAGTTTCGACTTGGGTCTGAACCATTACGACATGATTGTCGCCTTCCAGGTCATTGAGCATTTGTACAACCCCGGCGCAATGCTGACGAATATCAAGGCACACTTAAAACCTGGTGGAATCTTTCTCGTGACAACCCCCAACCTTTCTGGTGTCGGGGCGCGGCTGATGAAAGAGCGCTGGCACGGCTACAGGGACGATCATGTTTGCCTCAAACACAAGCATGAGTGGGACGGTCTGATTGAATCACATGGTTTTTGTAGCTTGTATTCAGGCAGCACTTTTTTCTCTGGTGTACCCCTTATGAACAGGTTTCCACTGGGTGTGCTTAATTGGTTACTGCTGCTTATTTTTGGTTCGCTGCGTTGGTCTTGCGGTGAATCCTACGTAGGCGTTTTCAAGTCGAATCACTGAAAGGGTTTTAATGAATTCCAGCACATTTGATAATCATGTTCTGCTGATCACCGGCGGGACCGGTTCGTTTGGTAATGCCGTGTTGCGTCGTTTTCTGGATTCCGATTTACGCGAAATTCGTATTTTCAGCCGAGATGAAAAAAAGCAGGATGACATGCGCAAGCGTTATAATAACTCGAAACTCAAGTTTTATATAGGCGATGTGCGCGACCCGGATAGTGTGCGCACTGCCATGCGCGGGGTTGACTATGTGTTTCATGCCGCTGCATTAAAGCAGGTTCCCTCCTGTGAGTTTTACCCATTGCAAGCGGTCAAGACGAATGTGTTGGGCACCGAGAACGTGCTGGAGGTTGCCATTGCCCATGGCATCAAACGATTGATTTGCCTGAGCACCGACAAGGCTGTCTATCCCATCAATGCCATGGGCATCAGTAAAGCCATGATGGAAAAGGTCGCCGTGGCAAAGTCGCGTGAAAGTGATGCGACTACCATTTGTGTGACGCGCTATGGCAATGTGATGGCTTCGCGCGGCTCGGTCATTCCTTTGTTTGTAGATCAGATTCGCGCTGGGCAGGCCCTCACCATTACGGACCCCGCCATGACTCGCTTCATGATGACTCTGGACGACGCGGTGGACTTGGTGTTGTATGCCTTTCAGCACGGTAACCCGGGTGATATTTTTGTGCAAAAAGCCCCGGCGGCAACCATTGGGACGCTAACCGAGGCACTAAAGGCCTTGCTGAATGTTCCCGAGCATCAGGTCAACACCATCGGAACACGCCATGGCGAAAAGCTGTATGAGGCCCTGTTGAGCCGTGAAGAAATGGCATCTGCCCAAGACTTGGGTAACTATTATTGTGTGCCACCAGATCTACGTGACCTGAACTATGGTAAGTTTGTGGAGCAGGGTGAGCAAAAAATATCGCAAGCTGAAGATTATAATTCACATAACACTACTAGGCTTGATGTGGATGGCATGAAGGCGCTGCTGATGAAGCTGCGCTTTATGCAGGCCATTGCAAGTGGGGAACAGGTTTTGGCAGAGGAATAGCATCATGCCTATACTTTCAATGTTCTATGGTATTGTAGTCTATATGTATTTCTACGATACACAGCGACACCATTTGCCTCATTTTTATGTAGAATATGCTGAATATACCGCAGTGATAGCAATTCAAAGCAGTGAAGTGCTTGAGGGTAGTTTACCGACGAACAAAATGAAATTGGTACAGGCGTGGTTAGAAATTCACCGTGATGATATTATGGCCGATTGGACTTTGGCTGTGCGAGGACTGCCTATTCAAAGAATTAAGCCATTAGAGTAAATATGAATAAAATTGTAAACGTTACTGCGTTGCCTGATGGTTTTTTAGATGTTGCATTTGCTGATGGTCGTCAAGGAGTGTTTGATGTAAAACCATTTATGGTATCTGACTATTTTGCTGTGTTGAAAAATCAACACTATTTCAATCAAGTCAGCTTATTTTTTTCGGGCGTTGGTTGGCCTGACGGACAGGATTTAAGTCCTGATACTATTTCTGCATATTTGTTCGTTAAAGAAGTCGTCGCAAATTGAGATGAGGATGAAAGTGTTGATCACCGGTTCCGACGGATTTATCGGCAAAAACTTGCAGTTGCACTTGGCCGAGCGCAAAGATGTACAGGTGGTGTGCTTTACTCGCGGTCAAGATGTTGCCCAGTTGCCAGCACTACTGCAGGGCGTGGACTTTGTGTTTCATCTGGCAGGGGTTAATCGTCCGCAAGACCCGGCGGAGTTTTTGTCGGGCAATGTGGATTTGACGAAGGTGCTGTGCCAGGCAGTGGTTGCGGTGGCCGAGGTCACAGGCAAAAAGATAACAGTCGTTTACACGTCATCCACCCAGGCTGATCGCGACAACCCTTACGGTTCGAGCAAACGATATGCTGAAAATGCCTTGTTTGCGTTGCGGCGTGAGCATGGCGTGTTTGTGCATGTTTTTCGGTTGCCCAATGTGTTTGGCAAGTGGTGCAAGCCCCACTACAATTCGGTGGTCGCCACCTTTTGCCACAACATTGCACGGGGGTTTCCTATACAGGTGAATGAGCCCGCTGCGCCGGTTACGCTGGTGTATGTAGATGATGTGGTTGCACGTTTTTTGCAGTTGATGGATGGCGCAGATGCGATGGTGAATGCGGATGGTTTTGCTACTGTTGAACCGCAGTATAGCACTACCGTGGGTGAGCTTGCTCGTTTGATATGTTTATTTAAAGATAGTCGCAACACCCTGATGACCGAGCGAGTGGGCACGGGATTGGTGCGGGCGCTTTATGCCACTTATGTGAGCTATTTGCCACCAGAGTTGTTTGCCTACACCGTGGCGCAGTATGCTGACCAACGTGGTGTGTTTGTAGAGATGCTTAAAACGCCAGATTGCGGTCAGTTTTCATACTTTACCGCAGTACCAGGTATTACCCGTGGTGGTCACTATCACCATAGTAAGACAGAGAAGTTTTTGGTCATTCGGGGTCAGGCGCGCTTCAAGTTCATGCACATGCAAACCGGTGAGACGCATGAGCTTTTGACCAGCGGAGAGAAAGCTGAGGTGGTAGAAACCGTGCCCGGTTGGGCGCACGACATTACCAATATTGGCAAGGATGAGATGGTGGTGATGCTCTGGGGCAACGAGATTTTTGACATTCAACGGCCGGACACTATTGCAATGAAGGTGACGTTATGAAAAAGTTGAAGGTAATGACCATTGTTGGTACCAGGCCGGAGATTATCCGGCTTTCGAGAGTATTGGCAAAACTTGATGAGCATACGGAACATGTTCTGGTGCATACGGGGCAGAATTACGACTACGAATTGAATCAGATATTTTTTGATGATCTTGATCTTCGCAAGCCTGATCATTTCCTTGGGGCGGCAGGTTCTACTGCGGCTGAAACGGTGGGGCTGATTATTGCAAAAGCGGATGCAGTGATGGCAGCAGAAAAGCCGGAAGCCCTTCTGATTCTTGGCGACACCAACTCTTGTCTTGCGGTTTACCCGGCCAAGCGGCGGAAGATTCCTGTTTTTCACATGGAGGCCGGTAACCGCTGTTTTGATCAGCGGGTACCGGAGGAGATCAACCGCAGGATTGTTGATCATACGGCGGACATTAATCTGGCTTATAGCGATGTCGCACGGGAATATCTGCTGCGTGAAGGATTGCCAGCCGACCGGATTATCAAGACTGGAAGCCCGATGTTTGAGGTTCTAACGCATTATCGTGAAAAAATTGATCGCTCGGAGGTACTCGAAAGATTGAAGCTTACCGAGGGCAAGTATTATGTGGTAAGTGCCCATCGTGAAGAGAACATTGAATCTGATCGTAATTTTCTGAAACTTGTCGCCATCGTGAACAGGCTTGCTGAAGAGTACGGGCAGAGGGTGATTGTTTCAACTCATCCCAGAACCCGCAAGCGGATTGATGCAAGTGGTGTTGTGTTTGACGACCGGGTTGAGTTGCTGAAACCTCTTGGGTTTTGCGATTATGTCCATTTGCAGATGTGGGCGAAGGCTGTACTCTCCGATAGTGGGACGATTAACGAAGAGTCATCAATTCTGAATTTCCCGGCACTTAATCTCCGCGAAGCTCACGAGCGACCAGAGGGGATGGAAGAGGCTTCGGTGATGATGGTAGGGCTTGAAGTTGATCGCGTCATGCAGGCGCTGGCGATTCTCGATTCCCAACCACGGGGTGAGCAACGAAGCTTGCGGCAAGTGGCAGATTATTCGATGCCCAATGTTTCGGAAAAGGTGGTGAGAATAATTCACAGTTATACTGATTATGTGAATCGGAATGTTTGGAAACAATAAGTAGTTAGGCTCCTATGACAAGTAATAATGCATCACGGCTGTTTATCATTTCTGAATTTATTGACGGAACACAGAATTCAACAGGTTATTATTGGTCTAAAATTATTGAGGGACTTTCTCGTAAATATGAATTGATATATGTTATTGGTACAAAGTCTAGCCATGCAAATATTTTGAATATTCCTAATTGTGTTTCTTATGTTTTAGTCAATGATTTTTTTTATAATAAAAAAAAAACAATTCAAAGATTTTGGGGGCAGTTTTTTCAATCTATATATTTTGCTAAGGCAATTATAAAAAATATTCGTTGTAACGACGTTGTTATATCAGGAACAAACCCTGCTTTATTGCTCTTTTATATATTATTTATTAAGGTGTTTTTTTGTTTTAAATGGATTCTTTTGGTTCATGATGTTTTTCCAGAAAATTTAATTCCTGCTCGGATTGTTAAGAGTAATAGCCTTGTATATAAGTTTGCAAAAATATTGTTTGATCGCGTTTATTTGTCTGCTGATATTCTTATATCTATTGGGCGCGATATGCTTGAGTTGCTTGCTGAAAAGACAAACGGCCAGAGTAAGATTGAATATGTGCCTAATTGGGTTGATTTGAGTGATGTTGTTCCATTATCACGAGAATGTTGTGAGGGTTATTATAAAAATTTAGGTGTTGACAAAATTGTTTTTCAATTCTTTGGCAATCTTGGTCGCCTTCAAGGTATAAAAAATATTTTAGATGCGATAGCATTGGTAAAAAATGAAAACGCTTTTTTTGTTTTTATTGGGACGGGTTCAGAAGATATCCTGATTTCTAATTTTATTAAACGGAATTCCCTGAAAAATATTGTTCAATTGCCAGCAGTACAATTTTCAAAAAATAACTCAGTTTTGTCTTCCTGCGATGTTTCAATTGTTTCACTTGAGTCCGGTATGAGTGGTTTATGCGTGCCGAGTAAAGCATATTTTTCATTAGCAGCAGATAAACCATTGCTCGTGATTTCTGACATAGGCTCTGAACTTTCGATGCTTATATCGGAAGAGAAATCTATTGGTTGGTTCTGTGAATCAGGAGACTCAGAAAAACTTGCATCCTTGATAGATAGTATTAGTAGTCAAAGTATTTTTGGGATGCAAGGAAAAGCTAGGGATGTCGTGGTCAATAAGTATGGATATGAAAATGCTGTAGATAAGTACTCAAAATGCGTATCGAGTTTATTGACTTAAGGTCATTAGTGTCCGGTTAAAATAAAGAGAGCTGCGCAACAGGATCCCTCACTTTTTGCAGTGAGCGCTCATCCAGCGACAAAATATCAATAAGCATTCGTTGCTCCATGAGTATAGTGGACCCCGGTTTTTAGACAGTGGTTTAAGTTGTTAACTTGCCCCAAAAGGAGCAGGTAATGACAAAAAAGACACGAAAAATTTTCAGCAGTGACTTTAAGGCCAAGG
>Ga0194060_10003773_pt1 | contig 10652 bp, 11 predicted proteins | sample SepL225m_MetaG_FD_163427 | JGI IMG/M metagenome (GOLD analysis project Ga0194060, IMG submission 163427) | Anoxic zone freshwater microbial communities from boreal shield lake in IISD Experimental Lakes Area, Ontario, Canada - Sep2016-L222-5m | ecosystem: Environmental > Aquatic > Freshwater >... | reverse complement strand
ACCGCAAATGGTATGTTATTGATGCCGAGGGGCAGGTATTGGGCAGAATGGCTTCCGAAATTGCAAAAGTCCTTCGGGGCAAGCACAAGCCACAGTTCACTCCGCACATTGATACTGGCGACTTTATCGTGGTAACTAATGCTGAAAAGGTTGTACTGAGCGGAAAAAAAGAGGAGCAGAAGAGCTACTTTTCGCATTCCCACTATCCCGGTGGTGTCAAGGTTGACCATGTGAAAGATTTACTGAAGAAAAAGCCTGAGCGAATTGTTGAAAATGCGGTGTGGGGTATGTTGCCGCATAATAACCTTGGTCGTCAGCTTTTCAGGAAACTCAAGGTTTACCCTGGCGCAACTCATCCGCATGTTTCACAGTCACCAGTTGAAATGAAAGTAAACTAAATTATTAAAGAATTGGGAATGAAAGAGGTTATCGATACAGTGGGTCGCCGTAAAACCTCGGTGGCTCGAGCTTTTTTGACGACAGGCAAAGGCAAGATTATTATCAACAAGCTGCCTGTTGAAGAGTATTTCAAAGATGAATTCAAACGCCAGCAGGCCCTCAGGCCTCTTGTGCTTACGGAAAAGAGGGAAGAGTTTGATATCAAGGTGAACGTGCAGGGTGGAGGAGTCTCCGGCCAGTCAGGCGCTGTCAGTCTTGCCATTGCTCGTGCTCTGACCGAGTTTGACGAAGCGGCCCGTGCTGTTCTCAAGACGGAGAGGCTTTTGACAAGAGATCCCCGTATGGTTGAACGCAAGAAATTTGGACGCAAAAAAGCTCGCAAACGTTTCCAGTTCTCAAAACGTTAATCAGGCTCTTGCTTGTTGTACTCATACAATTTCGGAACACAACTTCACATATCATGGCATTCTGAAAACAGTTCAGAGAAAGCTTTCCGGCAGTGTCCAGCGCTCCGCGCTGGATACCGGCAGGTACATTCATGATAGAGGAATAACTAAAACACAAAAGAGAAATCACTATGTCACATTTTCAGCTTGAAGAGCTGCTTCGTGCAGGAGTTCACTTTGGTCACCTTGCCCGTCGCTGGTGTCCAAAAATGAGGCCCTACATTTTCATGGAAAAAAATGGTGTTCACATCATTGATCTTCAAAAAACGGTTGTGCTTGCTGATGATGCGCTCAAGGCACTTGAGGCAATTGCCCAGACCGGCAGGGAGATCATGTTTGTCGGTACTAAAAAACAGGCCAAACATATTATTGCCGAACAGGCAGAACGTGCTGGTATGCCCTATGTCTGTGAGCGCTGGCTGGGCGGTATGCTCACCAACTTCCAGACTATCCGTCAGAGCATCAGACGCATGAACTCCATTGACAGGATGGCCACTGACGGTACTTATGACATGATTACCAAGAAAGAGCGACTCATGCTTGGTCGTGAAAAGGAGAAGCTGATGAGGATTCTTGGTGGTATTGCCACCATGACAAGGCTTCCTGCAGCACTTTTCATCGTTGATATCAAGAAAGAGCATATTGCCATCAAGGAGGCTCGTTCACTTGGTATCCCTGTTTTTGCCATGGTAGATACCAACTGCGATCCTGAACTGGTCGATTATGTTATTCCTGCAAATGACGATGCCATTCGTTCGATTCAGCTTATGGTCAAGGCTGTTGCTGATACTGTTATCAAGGCACGTGAGCTGAAGGTTGAAAATGAGGTGCTTGCCGAGATGGATGAAGTGGAGGTGGATGATGTTGAAAAAGAGGAAATCAGCGAATAGTCACCGTTTATAACAACAAGAGATTAAAATTTCAATGAGCCAGATTTCAGCAAAAGATGTAAAAAATCTTCGAGATAGAACAGGTGCAGGGATGATGGACTGCAAGAGAGCCCTTGATGAAACCGGCGGGGATGTACACCAGGCTATTGACTATCTGCGTAAAAAAGGGGCAGCTCTTGCCGCAAAACGTGCGGACAGGGATGCCAAAGAGGGGATGATCAGCATCAGGGTAACAGCAGATCACAAGAGTGGTGTTATTCTTGAACTGAACTGCGAGACTGATTTTGTTGCACGCGGAGATGACTTTACCGGGTTTACGGCAGCCCTTGGTGACCTTGCACTTGCAACCCGGACGGCTTCTCGGGAGGCGCTGCTGGCTCTCAAGCTTGGTGAGGCCTATGGCGGCGAAACTGTTGAGGATGCCATGAAGAGCATGACTGGCAAGCTTGGTGAAAAGATAGACCTTCGTCGTTTTGCTTTTTATGATGCTCCCCAGGGAGTTGTTGAGGGTTACATTCACTCCGGCGCAAAGCTTGGAGCCATTATCCATATTGATACTGATAAACCCGATGTAGTAAGAGAGCTGGCAAAAGATCTTGCCATGCAGATTGCGGCTTCTGCGCCTATCGTTGTCGATCGCTCCAGTGTGCCTGCCGACTTTATAGCAAGAGAGTCTGAAATCTATCGGCAGCAGGCTATCGAACAGGGTAAAAAAGAGGAGTTTGTTGACAAGATTGTGCTGGGAAGGCTCGAAAAGTATTATCAGGATGTGGTGCTCAGTGAGCAGACCTTTATTAAAGATGACAAGGCAAAGGTTTCAGGGGTACTTGGTGACTGTCGAAAAAAGAGTGAGGCGAAAGTCGATGTTATTGGATTTGTTCGCTATCAGTTGGGAGAATAAGTTAAAAAAGCCTCGTTGTTGCGAGGCTTTTTTTTGTGCATTATGTATTACACCGTTTTATCATTAATCGTCTTTTCCTGAGGATACGGATATGCTCCAGTACAAGCGCATTTTGCTTAAGTTAAGTGGTGAAGCACTGGCCGGTGAGGATGGCTACGGCATTAATTCGGAAATGCTTGAACGATACGCTGAGGAGATCAAGGAGGCCAGGGATATGGGCGCCCAGATTGCCCTGGTTATTGGTGGAGGCAATATTTTTCGGGGTATGTCGGAGGCTGCAGCCAATATGGATCGTGTTCAGGCTGACTACATGGGGATGCTGGCAACAGTGATCAACTCTTTGGCTTTTCAGGATGCCCTTGAGCGTAAAGGTGTCTTTACCCGTCTTCAGACGGCTATAAAAATGGAACAGATTGCGGAGCAGTTTATACGTCGTCGCGCTATCCGCCATCTTGAAAAAGGGAGGGTCGTCATTTTTGGCGCGGGCACAGGAAATCCATATTTCACAACTGACACGGCAGCTTCGCTCCGGGCTATCGAGATAGAGGCTGATATTATTGTTAAAGGGACGCGAGTTGATGGTATTTACGACTCTGATCCCGAAAAAAATTCAAATGCCCACTTTTTTTCCGATATCACCTATCTCGATGTCATCCGAAAAAATCTCCGGGTTATGGATATGACTGCCATAACGCTTTGTCGTGAAAATAACCTGCCGATCATGGTCATGAACATGAACCAGAAGGGAAATTTTACCAGGCTTCTGCGGGGTGAAAAGATTGGTTCGCTTGTTCACGGGGAGCTCTCATAACAGCTCTCATCATCACTCGAGCCAGGCTCTGAAAATCGTTTGAGCACGATTTGAATCTCTTGCCACCCGAATCCCCTGTTGTGGAGAAAGATGCCAAGTTTTTTTTTTCTCTCGCTTGCAGTTGCTCCGTGTATCGAAACAATTTTTTTTTCTGCCGCTTTATGGCAGAGCGCGACACTCTCATACTCCTGGAGAAGATCTTCGATGATGGTGTCAGCAACTCCCCGTTTACGGAGTTCAGATTGCATCTTCAATTTGCCCGATGGCCTGCGATTTGAACGGCTTCTGATCAACTCGATGGTGAAGATCCGGTCATTCAGTACACCCTCTTTTGTCAATTTGTCGAGCACTGGGCCGATGCTTTCGGTAGTGTAACCCTTTTTGCGCAGCTTTCGATCAAGCTCCTCCCGACTGTGATTGCGCAGGCTGAGCAGTTGAAGGGCAAATGAGATGGCGGATGGTCTGTTCATGTCAAGCATTGCTCCAGGGGTTACAACGTCAGAAGTCTGTCAGTAAATGGTTTTGCAAAAACCATCTCCCTGCTCGTAATCTAATGCTCACCTCTGACAGGATCAAAATATATATGCACTCTCCTGAGAATATTATTGTTCTTTTGGCTGCCGGAGCCACATCTCCTTTTTCTGTTGCTTTTTCTCTCCCCTCCTTTTTGCTATATTCCTCTCTTCAAGAGATAAACGTCTTGGTCAGGTGTCGGGAGATGTGTATTATCATCAAAGAATAAAGGAACATGCCGCGTTATACCCCTGAACAGCTTCTCAAACGAAATGCCTCCATCTGGACAGATATTCAGATTATTCTTGCTCCAATACAGTTTCTCTTTTTTATTGGGGGGCTGACCGTCACAACTCTTTTTGCCAACGATCTCTTTATTTCGGGATTTTACTGGGTAAGTTTGGCGATTCTCTTCAAAACTCTTTTTTTTGCTCTTCTCTTTATAACAGGAATGTTTTTTGAAAAAGAGGTTTTTGATCAGTGGGTTTACTCCAAAGAGTTTTTATGGGAGGATATCGGGAGCACTATCGCAGCTTTCTTTCATCTCCTCTATTTTTTTCTGGCCTGGTTTGGTGCTTCGCATGAGGTGCTTCTCTGGGACGCATTTCTGGCTTATTTTACTTATGTGCTTAATGCGTTGCAATACCTTGTCAGGATAATTCTTGAAAAACTGAATGAACGTAATCTCAGGATGGATGGCCAGTTATGAAACATAGTTTTAAAGAACTTTGGAACAGGGCGTTTCTCTTTGTCGGGCCTTGCTGGTACCTTCTTGTGTGGATGGTCTGGTCTTCGGGTCAATTGGTAACAATTGATGAAGAGATCACTTTTCTTGCGGTTGTGGTTCCTGGTTTTATAATTATCTACAGTTCCGGTTTTTTTATTGAAGGGTGGCATGAAAAGAAAAAGCGGCTTCACTCCTGAACGCTGTGGCTCTTTTTTGCATCTCTCTCTCTCTTTTTCAACAATACATGCCAATGTTCGGCATGTGAAGTGTGATCTGTTATGCAGAACCTTTGGAATGATGTCGATCTTCAACGCTCGGTGACGGAGCAGTGCAATGCGCCTGAAACACAGCCTGAACTTGCCGAACTGGTTTATGCCTCACGCCTTCTTGGCCGAGAGAGTTCGCTGGTTATGCATGGAGGAGGTAATACCTCGGTCAAATGTGAGCTGGTTGATATGGTAGGTAATCGTGCAGAGGTGTTGCTCATCAAGGCAAGCGGTGTTGATTTGAGCAGGGTGACCAGTAGCGATTACACCTCACTCCGGCTGGTGCCTCTCCAGAAACTTGGAGAGCTTTTTCATCATCATGGCAGGGTGAGTGAAGAGGTGCTCAATCGCTTTTCAACGAAAGAGTTTAAACATCTGCTCTTGTTGAATATGTTCAGTCTCACCGATCATGTGGCCGAGAAGAGACTGACTCCGTCAATTGAGACACTGCTTCACGCGTTTTTACCCCATAAATTTATTCTGCACACCCATTCATTTGCGCTGCTTACCCTCAGTAATCAGCCGGATGGCGATACACTGTGCAATGAAATACTTGGGGAGAGTTTTGGTTCAGTGGCATATATCAAGCCAGGTCTTGGTCTTGCTCGATCTGCGTCGGTCGTTTATGAAGCAAACCCGGACATTCAAGGGCTGATTCTTCACAAACATGGCCTGGTTACCTTTGGCTCAACAGCAGGGGAAGCTTACCGCCGGATGATTGACGCAGTAACTCTGCTTGAAGAGCGGATAGCCCTTGCAGGTCGAAAAATTTTTCCATCGGTAACACTGCCCGCTGTTGTTGCATCGGTTGAAGTGGCGGCTCCTGTTCTACGGGGTGCCTGTGTTGATGAAAAAGCTCCGGGTAGCCGTGAGTATCATCAGTTCATTCTCGATTTTCGCACCTCTGAAGATATCCTCAAGTATGTCAACAGTTCAGATCTTGACAGAATAAGTCAGAAGGGTGCCATGACCCCTGATTTTATTATCCGCACCAAAAACAGGCCTCTTGTTGTGCCTGCGCCCGATGCGGCTGATATTCCTGCATTCAAGGTTGCTGTGCATGAGGCTGTTCAGCGGTATTGCAGGGAGTATACGGAGTATTTCAAGAGCCAGCAGGCGGCTACCACCATGCCTGTTACCATGCTGGACCCGATTCCCCGGGTGGTGCTGGTTCCGGGGCTTGGACTTTTCGGGCTTGGCAAGACAGCGGAATCTGCTGCGGTGAATGCTGATATTGCAACCTGTACAGCCTCGGCGATTCTTGATGCTGAGTCGGTTGGCACCTTTGATTCTATCAGCGATCGTGAAGCTTTTGAGATAGAGTACTGGGATATGGAGCAGGCAAAGATCAACAAGGTCCATCACGATGTTTTTGCCGGTAAAGTTGTCATGGTTACTGGAGCGGCGAGTGGTATCGGTCTTGCCACTGCCAAAGCTTTTCGTCAGAAAGGGGCTGAGCTGGTTCTTCTCGACCTTACCCGTGAGTCGCTTGATCGGGCCGCTGAAGATCTTGGAGGTAACGTTCTTGCCATTACCTGTGATGTGACCTCCCGGGCAGAGATTCGTGCGGCATTTGATGCAACATGCCGCAGATTCGGGGGAGTAGACATTATTGTTTCAAATGTTGGTGTCGCTCTTCAGGGACGGATTGGTGACGTGTCAGATGAACTGTTGCGGAAAAGCTTTGACATCAACTTTTTTTCACATCAGTCTATTGCCCAGGATGCTGTAAGAGTCATGAAACTGCAGGGGACAGGAGGTGTGCTGCTTTTCAATGTCTCCAAACAGGCTGTTAATCCAGGTCCCGATTTTGGCCCCTATGGTCTGCCAAAGGCGGCAACCCTTTTTCTTGTTCGTCAATATGCTCTTGATCATGGTCGGGATGGTATTCGCTCAAACGGCATTAATGCCGATCGCATTCGCAGTGGCCTCCTGACCGAAGAGATGATCAAGGCTCGTTCAGCAGCACGTGGACTGAGTGAAAGGGAGTATATGGCCGGAAATCTCTTGCAGCTTGAGGTGACCGCTGAAGATGTTGCCGAAGCCTTTGTGCATCTGGCACTTGAAACCAGGACAACCGGTTCGATTACAACGGTGGATGGTGGCAATATTGCAGCCGCTCTCCGCTGATTTCTACTGATATTTATTGATAACAACCATAACTCAACCGAGGAGATTTACCATCATGGCGGAATATGATAAAGACAAGCAGGCAAAAGAGTATTACCTCGATACCCCGATTAATAACTATGGATTTTTTCTCAAGGGGGCTCACTCTCTGGACTGGGGAATGAAGAATCGTCTGTCGAGGATATTTCGGCCCGATACGGGAAGAACCGTCATGCTTGCCATTGATCATGGCTACTTCCAGGGGCCGACCACAGGTCTTGAACGGCCGGATGTCAATATTGTTCCCCTGATGCCCTATGCGGATGCCATCATGCTTACCCGTGGTATTTTACGTACCACTGTTCCGCCAACTCTTACCAAAGCCGTGGTGATGCGCTGCAGTGGTGGACCAAGTATTCTTAAAGAGCTCTCTGATGAGGAGCTTGCTGTTGATATTGAGGATGCCATCCGCATGAACGTTGCGGCAATAACTCTCCAGATCTTTGTTGGTGGTGAGTATGAGACTCGCTCAATTCACAATATGACGAGGCTTGTCGATATGGGTCTTCGCTATGGAATTCCCACTATGGCCGTTACTGCTGTTGGAAAAGATATGGTTCGTGATGCAAAATATTTCAGACTTGCCTGCAGAATGGCGGCTGAGCTGGGTGCGCAGATTGTCAAGACTTACTATGTGCCTGAGGATTTTGATACTATTGTTGCATCATGTCCAGTTCCGATTGTTATGGCAGGTGGCAAGAAACTTCCTGAGCTTGAGGCGCTGACGATGTCGTGGAGAGCGGTCAATGAAGGTGCATCGGGTGTCGATATGGGTCGTAATATTTTCCAGAGTGATTTCCCGCTTGCCATGATGAAAGCTGTCAACAAGGTGGTTCACGAGCATCTTGACCCGCAACAGGCGTTTGACTATTTCAATTCGATCAAGGCCGAAGGATAATCAGAGGGGGGGAATGTTACGGTAGCTCTTGATGCTTTTCCGTAGCATTCGGGTATTGGTGTTTGGTTTTATTAACAGAAACCCTTGAATAACTTGCGGCAGGTCGGCACGACAGGGGAGTATGATGTTTTTCTATGAACAGAGAGGATGTTAAAGGTTTTTTTGCCTTAAGGGAGCAGCTTGAGATGGCTGACTACCTGACGATTGAGTACTACCTGGAATGTGTGGGAGATGTTGAAATAGCCCTTGCCCATTTTTGCAGTGAACAATCTACTGCCCAGTGGAGACGGGTGGGGCATGATGAAGATTTCCGTCCCAGGTATGCCGCCAGGGTCATTGATTTGAAAATAGAGGGAGAGCTTGAAAAGCTCAGCTATCCCGTTCAGCATGCCGCTACAGGTACGATTCACGCTTGTCGGGTTACTGTTGCACACCCCCATCGCAATTTTGGAACCAAAATTCCGAACCTGCTTTCTGCCGTTTGTGGTGAAGGTGCTTTTTTTACGCCCGGTGTGCCTGTCGTTAAACTGCTTGACATCACTTTTCCTGAATCTTACCTGCTTGCCTTTGACGGGCCGAAATTTGGCATTGATGGTATAAGAGATCTGTTGAAGGCTTATAACCGTCCCATTTTTTTTGGCGTTGTCAAACCTAATATTGGTCTTAGTCCTGATGAGTTTGCTGAAATTGCGCGTCAGAGCTGGCTGGGAGGGCTCGATATTGCCAAAGATGATGAGATGCTTGGCGATGTTGACTGGTCAACGCTTGTTGAACGCTCCCACGCTCTTGGAGAGGCCAGGTTGAGTGCTGAGCGTGAGACTGGCGAACCAAAAATATATCTTGCCAATATCACTGACGAGGTTGACCGGCTTATTGAGCAGCATGATATTGCTGTCCGCAATGGAGCAAATGCGTTGCTTGTCAATGCTCTTCCGGTTGGACTCAGTGCGGTAAGAATGCTGGCCAAGCATACGAAGGTACCGCTTATCGGCCATTTTCCATTTATTGCGGCATTCAGCCGTATGGAAAAATATGGTGTACACTCAAGAGTCATGACCAAATTGCAGCGTCTTGCAGGTCTCGACTCTATCATTATGCCTGGATTTGGCAGCAGGATGATGACACCTGAGCAGGAGGTAAAAGAGAATATCCAGGAGTGTTTGCAGGAGTTTGGCCATATCCGTCGATCGCTGCCTGTTCCGGGAGGCAGTGATTCAGCATTAACGCTTGAAACTGTTTACCGTAAGGTCGGCAGTGTAGATTTTGGTTTTGTGCCAGGCCGGGGCGTTTTCGGCCATCCTATGGGGCCGAAAGCTGGTGCGGCAAGTATCCGTCAGGCATGGGAAGCTATTGAGCGTGGTATTCCGCTTGACACATATTCGATTGGCCGACCGGAACTTCAGGCAATGGTTGATTCGGTGAAGGGGAAAAAGTAGTTTTTTATGGGCAGACTTGATCACAAAGTTGCCGTTATTACCGGTTCTACCAGAGGGATAGGCAAAGCCATAGCCCATGAATTTGTGCGGGAAGGCGCAAAAGTGGTGATAACATCGTCATCGTCCGCTCACGTTGAGCATGCTCTTAGGGAGTTTCCTGATGGTGCTGTTTATGGTTGTATTTGTGATGTTGTTGTTATGGCAGACGTTGAAAGGCTCATTACTGTGGCATGTGAAAAATTTGGCAAGGTTGACTGTTTTATCAATAATGCCGGAATTTCAGACCCATTCAAAAGTATTACCGACAGTGACCCCGACGAATGGGCAAAGGTTATTGATACCAATATTAAAGGCACGTATAACGGGTGCCGTGCCGCTATCAGTTATTTTCTTCGCGAAAAAAGAGAGGGGAAAGTTATCAACCTTGCAGGTTCCGGTACTGATCGTACCTCAAATACTCCCTGGATAAGTGCTTATGGTGCAACCAAGGCGGCCATAGCGCGGTTTACCTATGCTGTTGCTGCAGAGTACCGCCATACAGGTATCTCTGTGATGCTGCTCCATCCTGGCTTGGTGCGCACCGCCATGGTCAGTGCAGACAACCCTACACCCGAACTCTCCCGGCAGTTATCGACCTTTACGACCATTCTCGATATTTTTGCCCAGCCGCCTTCAGTTGCAGCAAAGCTTGCGGTGAAGCTTGCCTCCAACTGGAGCGATTCAAAAACTGGCCTCTACCTTTCAGCGTTGAGCAGCAGCAGAAAAAAGGGTTTGCTCCTGACCTATCCTTTCCGTAAAATATTCAACAAGATTGACCGTCGAACCTATTAATCAGGCTTTTCTCATGCGGAAAGCAGATGTCTCCATATTTTTTTTGCTCTCGCTGGCATCCCTTTGTTCCTGCTATAGTTTTCGTGGCTCCTCACTTCCTGGACATCTCAAAACCATTGCTGTACCTATCTTTGAAGAGCACTCAGGCGCTGGTGTCGCACAATTCAGGGGCGAGCTGACCAAAGCTCTTGTCAACAAAATAGAGTCGCAGAGCACACTCCGTTTTACCCCTTCAGTTGCCCGGGCGGATGCTTTGCTGGAAGGTGCTCTTCTCTCATTCTCAGATGCACCCAGTCACCTCTCCAGCATCACCGAGCGCGCCCTGAAAAACCGTATTACCCTTGTTGTACGGGTGAATATGGTGG